>Ga0265292_1001668_pt1 | contig 18513 bp, 18 predicted proteins | sample Munlanlewell296A_FD_189080 | JGI IMG/M metagenome (GOLD analysis project Ga0265292, IMG submission 189080) | Leachate microbial communities from a municipal landfill in Southern Ontario, Canada - Leachate well 296A | ecosystem: Engineered > Solid waste > Landfill > Unclassified | place: Canada... | reverse complement strand
CAACACCAACCCCTACAACGCCTGTAGTAACAACTCCTCGTCCAGTGACAGCAGGACCAACACAAACTCAAGTCTATCCAATCAACGGAGGTGTGGGTGTCTCTAATCCAAATGGCTATGTTGACCTCACTGCACGCATTCTTGAAATTGGTGTCGTGGATAAAACTTCTGGTGTCTTTACCGCAAGCTCAACACCATCGAGAACCAATACGCGCATTGCAGTTCGCTTTGCAGTTGAAAACATCGGTACAAAAACCTCACCTGAGTTTGACTTCAATGCAGTGCTTCCAACGCTTCCTGCAAACATTTTCTCAGCGCCGCTTCAGCAAGCACTTGCCCCTGGTGACCGTATTGAATTCACTGTAGGATTTGACAGCTTTGACGCTTCAAAGCCAGACGGACTCTTCGTGGTAAACATTGATCCTGCAGGTCGCATCAACGAGCGCAACAAGGACAACAACATCGTGAGATACACAATCTCAACGAGATAATCTGAAGAAGGTTCTAGGTGTTAGATTATAGGTTATAGCTTTTAAAAAAGATTAAAGAAAACTATGGGACACGAACACAGATTAAAAGGGGGTGCGTTCGATAGAGCAGTAGAACAACTCTTTGCTCCCAGACCACCTTTGACGATTGCCCAAGAGCATTATCGTAAAAGGCGAGCAGGGGTTAGTGTTTAGTGGATAGTGTCTAGAGGAAGAAAGATTAAATAAAAAAATATGAACGAAGCACTAGAAAACGACCGTGGAATTGATTTGGCTGGAGCTACTCGTCAGGCATTGAGAACACTCACACCGCTCAATGAATCCCCAGGTAGCTTCTTCAATGGAACGCACATAAGAGAGGTGGCAAGAAGGATGTTTGGCTCAGGTAAATAAAAAAATATGGAAAGCATTCTAAGAAAACTCATCGCCGAAGCAACAAACGGAGAAAAACCAAAAGGTCAACGTGCACGCATCAAAACAAAAATTGGCAGAAAGATCTTACAAAGAATGCTGTTTCCTGATCCCAATCAACCTTTGAGACGTGGGCTACCGTAAGATTCTGACTCAGATCGATTTAAAAATTCCGACGGGTGCGACTCGCCCTGAGGTCCGTCTCGGACTCGAAGGGACTCCAAGCAAAAAACTCTCCTTAACAGGAGAGTTTTTAATTATGTAGATTTTTTAATTTCATATCTTCAACATGCTGAATATAGATATAAACTATACGATATATCGTATAGTTTAGAGTCTATTTACATATGAGATGAATAAAAACACTACAGTTAACTGTAGTGTTTTTAAACGATGAGAGAATTGATTTCAAGCTAGAAGCTTTTAGATGTCCAAGGTGGCTGCCTTTGCATTCGACTGAATGAATGATTTGCGGGCTGGTACATCCGTACCCATGAGAATGTCAAACACCCGGTCTGCATCTTGTCCGTCCTCAACGTTTACTTGTTTCAGAACACGACGAGCGGGATCCATGGTGGTCTCCCACAACTCTTCGGGGTTCATTTCTCCCAATCCTTTGTAGCGCTGAATAGTTGGCTTTGCCTGCTTTTTAGTAGCCTTGCTTTCGGTCTCTTCTTCGGTCTCTTCTAAGTCACTTTCCTCTAAAGATTCTTCAGTATTGAATTCTTCGCTCTTAATGCCACGACTCTTGAGAAGCTGTTCGAGCTCCGCTTCAGTCTGCAAGTAAAAAACCTCCTTACCAAATTTTGCTTTAAAAAGCGGTGGCTGTGCAATGTACAAGAAACCTCCGTCAATGACTCCACGGAAATAACGGTAGAAGAGCGTCAAAAGAAGTGTGCGAATATGGGCACCGTCAACATCGGCATCGGTTGCAATGATTATTTTATGATAACGAAGTTTTGAAATATCAAACAAATCCCCTATCGCAGTACCCATAGCGATAACGAGATTTTTAATTTCATTTGATGCAAGCATTTTGTCCAAGCGTGCGCGCTCAACATTCAAAATCTTTCCACGAAGCGGGAGTATTGCCTGTGTGCGCCTATCACGCCCTTGCTTTGATGAGCCACCTGCTGAATCTCCCTCCACAATAAATATCTCAGATTCCCATGCGTTCTTTGTCTGGCAGTCAGCAAGTTTGCCTGGCAGTGTCATGCCGTCCAAAGCACCTTTGCGAAGCACCGAGTCTTTTGCAGCTTTTGCTGCTTTACGAGCCTTCAAGGCCAAGAGTACTTTACCAATGATCGAGCGTGCTTCGTCAGGGTGCTCTTCCAAGAACATGTTAAACGCTTCGCTGAAAACAGTCTCAACTGCACCGCGTGCTTCAACTGAACCAAGTTTTCCTTTCGTTTGACCTTCAAATTGAATCTCGCGAAGCTTCACTGAAATAATGCAGGTAAGCCCTTCTAAAACATCTTCGCCTGTAAAGTTTTCATCAGCTTCTTTAACAATATTGTTTTTTCGAGCGTATGAATTGAGCGTTCGCGTAAGTGCGGTTTTGAAACCGGTAACATGCGTTCCCCCTTCTGCATTGTAGGTATTATTGGCAAACGCCGTGATGCGCGCAGAAATATCGTCCACATACTGCAGTGCTACTTCTACCTGTACATCGTCCACTTCTTTCTCAGCATAAAAAACACTGCTGTGAACAGGTTTCTGAAAACGATTATTAAAGATTACGAGGGACTTGAGACCCCCTTCGAAATAAAATGTTTGCGATGGAACCAAGAACCCGAGTTCGCGAAAATAACGTATATCAGCAAGATCAATTTTGCCGGGATACTCCCTCGCATCAACAATAGAAATACGCACCGCCTTCACAAGGTACGCCTGTTGGCGTAGGTGTTGCACTATTTTATTAAAATCATATTCAATAACGGGAAAAATAGTTGGGTCGGCCTCGAACGTTATGATAGAGCCCGTAAAGTCGGTAGAGCCCACCTTCTTCACACGAGCTCGTGCTTTGCCACGATCATATTCTTGAATATAGTAGCCACCGTCTTTGTGTACCTCAGCCTTTGTGTATGTTGATAGTGCATTAACGACTGATGCACCAACACCATGGAGTCCTCCTGACACTTTGTAGCCATCACCACCAAATTTACCACCGGCGTGCAGTGTCGTCATGATAGTCTCGAGTGCCGACACTTTAGTTGTCTTATGAATGTCAACGGGGATGCCTCTACCGTTATCGATAACACGGATGCGATTATTGGGAAGTAGAGTTACTTCAATATCGTCCGCAAAACCACCCATCGCCTCGTCGCGTGAGTTATCAAATATTTCCCAAATGAGGTGATGCAAACCATCAAGGCCGGTAGTACCAATGTACATTCCGGGACGCTTTCGTACCGGCTCAAGACCCTCTAGAACGGTAATGGATTCTGCGCTGTATCCGCTTGATTTTTTAGCTTCTTTTTTAGGAGTTTTTGCCATTTGTTTTAAAGAAAAACAGCCCGTAGAGCTTGCTCCAATTGTAACATATTTCAGAGCCCATTTCCGCTAATTTTGGGCACTAAATACCCCAATTTGCACCTATATCTGACCTATACTGCATGCCATCAAATTGGAGAGATTTTATGCCATTGTATGCATTCGTTTTTGCTTCTTCTGGGGTCATCCCAAGGGCACTCACCCCAAGTACCCTCCCACCCGCTGTGACCACTTCTTCCCCTTCCTTTTCAGTACCTGCATAAAAGACAACTACTGAAGAATCAGCAATTGTATTCAAGCCTTTGATAGGAAAACCGCTCGTGTACTTTCCCGGATATCCTCCTGACGCCATAACGACCGTGCATACAAAACCTGTATTCCAATGAATTTCACGCTCCGCAAGTTTTCCTTCCACACAATCAAGCATGATATCTAAAAGGTCGGAGTCGAGGAGTCGCATGTACGATTGCGCTTCAGGATCCCCAAACCGTGCATTAAATTCAATCACGCGAATACCTGCCTTTGTTACCATAAGTCCCGGATACAAGATTCCCACAAAAGGTGTACCTTCTGCTGCCATACCTTTCATAACAGGGATCACTATTTTCTCTTCAACTTCTTTTAGAAACTCTGCGGAAACGGAGACCGGCGCTATGGCACCCATACCTCCAGTATTGGCACCTGTATTTCCGTCTCCTACCCTCTTATGGTCACGCGCGACAGGAAAAAGCTTCGCGACTGTACCATCACAAAATGCATGTATTGATATCTCAGGCCCTTCTAGAAACTCTTCGAACACAACTGTTTTCCCAGATTCCCCGAATGCCTCATCAACCATGAACGACTTCAGTGTGGTTTCAGCTTCTTCATGCGTTTGCGCAATCACCACACCTTTCCCAAGTGCTAGTCCATCTGCCTTTATAACCATAGGCAATGTTTGAGCTTTTGAGTATAGAAGTGCCTCATTGAATGTAGAAAATGTTACGGATGACGCCGTTTTGATACCATGGCGATTCATAAAATCTTTAGAGAAGGCTTTTGACCATTCAAGCTTTGCTGCTGATTTTGTAGGACCAAATGCGAGAATACCAGCAGAACGCAAAGAATCTACGATACCCGACGCCAAAAAGTCATCGGGTCCAATGACTACGAGATCGATGTTTTTCTCTTTGCAGAAATTAATAACCTCTTTATGGTTTTGTGTATCAATAGAAACATTCGTCCCTACCAGTAGAGTGCCCGCATTCCCTGGTGCTATATAAAGCTCCGAGCACCGTGGCGACTGGGAAATCTTCCATGCAAGTGCATGCTCTCTTCCGCCACTACCAATAACAAGAACATTCATATATACAGCATACTAACGCTCTTTCCGAACAGCGACTTCCATTTGAGGGAAAGGAATCTCTATTTTTTCAGTTTCTAGGGTTTCCTTAATTTTTTCAACTACCATGAATAGCGTGGCCCGTTCTTTGTCTGCATTATCAACCCACACACGAGCCAACATATTAATAGCAGAGTCACCGAAACCTTCTGCAACAACAGTTGGAGGAGGATCTTTACGTACACCTTTAATTTCAGATAACGCCTGAATTAACACTCCACGCACCCGTGGAATGGACTCCCTATAGGCAATTCCAAACGGCACAACAATGCGAAGCTCTCCATGTGAAGAGTGATTGACTAACACCTCGTTTGCAATCTTTTGATTTGGAATGACCACGAATGTGTTATCGAGTGTACGAATGCGTGTGGTACGCATAGTTATTTTTTGTACTCTTCCGTACATATTGCCGACTGTAATCCATTGCCCAATCTTAAATGGCTTATCTATATAAATGAGAACGCCTGAAATAATATTGGCAAGCGTATCCTGTGCAGCAAATCCAAGCGCAATACCAGCGATACCCAAGCCTGCAACTACTGCGGTGAGATTGATACCAAGCTGACCCGCAGCTATAACGACAGCAATAATAAAGAGAATGACGCGATAGACGGTATTCACCAGAAGCTCTGCATTTGCCGTCTGCACACCCCGCCATGCCAAGAGTCGCATAAGAGGGCGCTGTGTTACACGGTAGATAATCCAAAAAACAAACAGTACAAAAAATGCCGACAACAAGTGAGGCAAAGAAACGGTTAGTGCTGATGTGAAGCCTTCAAAGTTGAGGGCTTTGTTAATCGTGTCCATCTTTCGAGCGTATCATAAATTACCCATTTACGCTGACATATATCTACACAAGGTTATAGATTTTTATCTAAGAAGCTTTTCAATGCTTCCAAGTCTCTCTTTTCTTTATCGTAATGATAGCTAGAAATACCAACAGATGTGGCACTTTTCACGGCTTCCTCATTGTGTTCAAAATACACAACGTCATCTTTGTCTAAATTGAACTGCGTAAGTAAAGTTTGAAAGTATATGGGATCTGTCTTTTCAGGTGAATGCTTTAACGTAAACACCTCATACGGAAGATTATGCAAACCAAACTCATCCATTTGCGCATCGTTCGCATTTGTAAGAATAATTTTTTTGTTGGGGTATGCGTCGAGCATGTCCTGCATGGTGTGAAAAATTCCACCATCTGCTATCACCAAAGTATTTACAGCATCAACTAAAATAGTTTTCATGTACAAAAGCTATCGTACCTCCCAGTTTTTTTGAGTCACTGCCTTCGTTACCAAATCCATCCATGTATTTATTTCTTCGTCTGTCAGGGTTCTATCATCCGCTTGGAATACCAATCGAAATGCATACGAAGTCCTGCCGTCTTTAGAGAATGTATCGAAAAGCTCACACCGCACAACAAGCGGTCCCGCACTCTCCACGATGTGGGACCTCGTAGGTCCCACATCGGTACCATCAGGAACCCAGAAGGCAATATCTCGAACAATGAATGGATACAGTGAGAATGGTTTATACAAACCAAGCGTGTAGCGTTTCGGAACATATGATGAATCAGGAACAAGTGCAGGCATATCGGGAACCACTTCAGAAGTCTCAACTGAAATTCGCTCGCCATCTTTTGAAAACACTGTCCCAACTTCAAACAGTTTCGGCTTTATATTCGGCTCGAGCGTAGTAGGTGCATGGAGCTTTGCTTTAGCAAGTGACTCTTTCAGATTTTCGGCAAGCGTAGTACGAAGTGCTGGCTTTGTTTTATCGAGAGGATTTGCCAATATCACTTCCCCCTTTGAGGCAAATGATTGCGTTGATATTTCTGTAAATCCACGCTCAACGAGAAAATCTTTAACGTGCTCAGTACCACGAAATTGTGCCTGATCAACATCAAGCTCTCCTGACAGTTCAGCTGGTTTCACTCGGTCATACCCAAGGATGCGTCCCACTTCTTCAATCAAATCTTCTGCAATCAAAATGTCAGTGCGCTCAAACGATGGCGTAACAGTGCACACGCCATTCACAAAGATCAGAGGGAGGTCTAGGCGACGAAATACTTCCATAACTTCAACTTCCGTAAAATCAGATCCAAGAACTTCATTAATCCGCACCAGAGAAACACTAACAGGCAGACTCGACGCAGGTTTATTTGGATATACATCAACAACGCCAACGAGCTCGCCTCCAGCGACCTCTTTGATGAGATTAAGAATCGCATGCATGCCATAGGCAGTGAGCTCAGGTGAAGGACGATTTTGGTAACGCTGTGATGCATCGGTAAAAATCTTCAGCTTCTGGGAAACTTTACGAATAAGCGTCCCGTCATAATTCCCCACCGATACAAACAAATCGGATGTTCCCTCATCAATGCCTGACGCCATACCGCCTTTAATACCTGCAATATCAAGTGCCACACCAGAAGTTGCATCAGCGATAACATACATGTCATCCGTAAGAATATATTCTTCGCCAGTGAGGATGGTTATCTTTTCACCAGTATGTGCAGAGCGAATAGCTATACGAAGTGTCTCTTTGTCCCATACAATCTTTCTTGCATCAAATGCGTGCATAGGCTGACCCAAATCAAGCATGATGTAGTTCGTAGCATCAACAATGTTATTTATAGAACGCTGACCCAAAGACTCAAGCGCCTCCTTGAGCCATGCCGGAGAAGGTCCAACTTTCACCCCTTTCACCAACGCTCCAGTGTGTCGGAGCACATACGCTGAATCTACTTCTACCGTAAGCATGTCAGTTGTCGGAAACGATTCAAGTGAACCTCGAAATGGGTCGAACTTCATTGGCATATCCAAAATTGCAGAGAGATCTTTTGCGATGCCTCGGTGCGACAAACAATCTGCGGCACGATTTGGAAGCACTTTCACATCAAGAACGTTCCCTTCAATTGAATCAATTTCAAACGAATGAAAAGTAAATGCGTCCGCAACTATCTCAGCGCTCGGTAATGGTTTTTCGAAATATTTCTGAAGCCAATTGGTTGAGATTTTCATATAGGCTTTTGGTCAAATCCGTAAACGAACCTCGTATCACCTGAATGGAAAAGTCGTACATCGGGAATTCCATACTTCACCATCAAAAGTCGCTCCAAGCCTCCTCCAAACGCAAATCCTTGCACCTTCTCAGGATCAAGACCTGCATTCTTAAATACTGACGGGTGAAGCATGCCTGCGCCTGCCATTTCAAGCCAGCGTCCTTCTTTACCAGGAGCCTCAAACCAGACGTCTATCTCCACACCAGGTTCAACGAACGGAAAAAAGCTTGGACGAAAACGCACTTTTGCACCTTCACCTAGATACTCTTTATAAAAACGATCGAATGTGCCTTTCAGATGTGCGAGTGTTATCTCTCCTCTGGGTGCGACAGCAAAGCCATCGAGCTGATAAAACTGCGCTTCATGAGTCATATCAGTTGCTTCATTGCGAAACACTTTCCCAGGATTGATGGTGCGCATTGAAGTTGCTCCTGTCTTTGCCATTTGCTCTAAACAGCGAATGGTTACTGAGGTGTCGTGAGTGCGAAGCACAAAGCCAGGTCGGTCTTTTATCCAAAAGGTGTCCTGCATATCACGCGCAGGGTGATCGGCGGGGACATTGAGTGCGCTGAAGTTATGAAACTCATCTTCAAGCTCAGGACCATACGCAATACTGAAACCCATACGACCAAAAATATCCGCAATATCACGCACTGCAACTGAAATTGGGTGTAGGCGACCGACTGGCATATAGAGAAGAGTATACCTTTCCGGAACTCTGCTTCAAAACATACTGTAGGAAAAGCAGAAAGAAGTTGAAGCTTTAAAAGCCAACACCTCTGTATAGTATAATTTAACGACCGTTAAATTATACTATACAGAGTTTTATTAAACTTTATCAAAGAGGTGTGTAAGTGCAGTGCAGATTGAGCGTCTGAGGTACCCCACGGACAATGGGTGACCCTCATCGAATGCCGTTCTAGAACCCGGAAATATCGTAGAAGGACAATCCATCCTTCACAATCAAAGCACCGTTCACAATCCGAAATTGAGCACCTGGTCTACTGTAGAGAGGGACAACGAGAGGAACCGGACGAACATCATTTTCTGCAAGAAAGATTCCAGATTCTTTTGTTGAATACACTACACCACCTGCAAAAAATTGTGCATTAGTAGTTGTCTCTCTACCTTTTTCGATAAAAAATTCTTGAACACAAGAAGAGGGCTTAATACAAAATGAGCTCGGTACAGACTGCGAGTCCTTCATCCATCTCACAATAAGATTGCCATCCTCGACATACAGCTCCGCCCCAGCACGAGTGTCAACTGGCGTCGATGTCGCCACACCCCCCTGAGTTGGTGCAGAAACTATTTTACGTGCAAAAGCTTTTACAAATGCATTATATTCATTCTTTGAAACAGCCCGAGTTGTTGATGCGGTATCCCCTTCTCGTATTTCAATCTCACGAATCAAAGTCGATTGAGGAACAAGAAAAGCAAAAACATCGGTCACGATACGCGCCTCTACAGTCAGCTTCTTTACCCAAGGATAGTACCCTTCACGAGATACCTGTACAGCATATGTTCCGGCAATAAGGTTGTCAGTATAAAACGAACGAGTAAAAAGACTGCTCACTCCCTCCTCTTTTCCATTAATGAAAACGCTCGCATCAGATAGTGGAACAGAAACATATACTCCCCCAGTTTCAACAAAAGAAAGTCCGTTAAAGCGGTATCCAGATGCATAAAAAACAGCAACCGGTACGGTAAAAAGAAAGGCAGTGATAGAAACAGCAAGATATATGAAGCGTGTTCGGCGCGAAAGAGGTTTCATGTAGAGGACAGTATACTCCGTGAGATGTTAGTTTTTTTGAACAACAGGCTGTGTGCGTCTATTTTTTGGTGTCACCCAAAAACCAAGATATTTCCCAAACAAAAGTCGAACCTGCGCATCAAGCCCAGGTATCGCACTGAAAATAACCATAGTGAACGGGACGAGAATCCACTGCAACGCCATGGTGATACTTCTGCGCCATGAGTATTCGTGTGGGCGTTGTGGTACTAAATACATAAAGAAAATTGAAGATGCTACGAGACCGGACATCGCAAGCGTCAAAAACCATGTGGCAACAATCGGAAGATTGTATGAAAGCACCGTTGCGTTGAAAGTATGACCTCCAATAAAGAGAGGAAGCCATCCCACAGCGAAGAGAATTAATGGGTGTGTTGCTAAAGACCAGAACCCTTCAATTTGAATAAATGATAAACGCCACTTTTTTGAAAACGAAATACGTGGATTGTGCATGAAATTAAAAAGCATATATGCAATATTTTCTGCACCATATGACCATCGACGATGTTGTTTGTAGAGACTCCCTACAGTCCCAAACCAACTCTGCGATACATTGGCATCCATAGACACTGGATAGGACATAGGGACGACACGATAATTACCGTCGTAGTGCATGAAAAGATTGAAGAATATACGAGAATCTTCTGATACGACGTTCTTCTGCCAATATCCAACATCAACAAGTGCACGCATGGAGACAGCGTGCGAGGAAAATGTCGTAAGGCGTTCAGGCATCTCCTGCTGAATCATTTGCCAGAAAGTTGAGGAATACGCGAGCACTCTTGAAAGTATTGGTGCATTCCAAATATTATTATTATAGAGAGGTACTGGCTGAAACGAAGCGTGAAGTGCATCATCCTCGGTAAGAAAATACCAAGTAAGGCATGCAAAATAATCTGGATAGATTACAGTGTCGACATCAAATGCTGATACCAGTGTTTTTTCATAACTAATCCCCTTTGCATCTAAAATTCGCTCCTTTGCTTCTTTGGCAGCGTACGCAATATTTGAGCCCTTTCCAGGAAGCTCACCTGAAGTATTTGGTGGGTGCACTGTAACAATCACATCAGCAAACTGATCTTTAAATTCTTTTTGCAAACGAAGTGCTGTGCTCTTGGCATCGGCACCAGCACGCTCTTCGGAAGCAATAACAATCGCAATTTGTTCTTTCGGGAAACGCGACTTTTGTAAGGCAGAAATACTTTCAGCAAGAACTTCGTATGACTCATTGGCAAAAGGGAAAATTACGAGATGTAAAATATCCTGATATTTAAGGTTCAAGAGACGAGCTTGCCAATCAAGCTCCATGTTATGACGAAGTCGCTTGAAGTTGTGCCATAAATGAACTGAAAGAAAAATGGTCTTAAAAACCCAGTACCCTGAGAAAAGAATAGTGAAATAGGCAGCGAGTGCAGGAGCAAAAAATGAAAGCGCTACTAAACCAAAGAGTGTTCCAAAGGAGAGGAGTCCCGGCAGTATTTCAAAAACACGGTACAAAGTTCGATTTTTACCGGTAAGGTCAGAAGCTCTACCTACATGTAGATATGGATTTTTTTCTAAGGAGTTTTCCATATAATGAATGAGTACAAAAAAATCTTTAGTGGCGAAACGCTCGAACACCAGTGAGCGCCATAGCTACACCACTGTCGTTACATGCTTGAATAGATTCTTGGTCACGAATAGAACCACCTGGCTGAATAATTGCCGATACACCTGCATTAATTAAAACATCCGTTGCGTCACGAAATGGGAAAAACGCATCGGATGCAACTAGAGCCCCCTTCATTCGCTCCCCTGCTTTCGTAACACACAATTCAGCACAACGCTTTCTATCCTGCTGACCAACACCTGAAGCAATTAATGTTTTATTTTTTACTGCAACAACAGTGTTTGATTTTGAACTCCGACAAATTGCCCACGCAAAAAGAAGATCGTTTAATTCCTCTGGTGCAAGTTTTTTATCTGTCACTGTCTTTAGTTGCTCTACAGAAAATGCAACAGTATCTGCATCCTCAACGAGCATTCCTCCGCGAATTTTATGCATTGCTTTTGCCGTGGCAGGTAGAGGGTTTTTCAGTGCTTCATTGGTGAGAATTCGCAGATTCGGCTTTTTTGCAAAAACAACAAGCGCTTCTGGAGTAACGGTTGGCGCCATGAGTATCTCAAAAAAATTCTCAATCATTTTCTCTGCCAATGGTGCATCCACTTCTCTATTGACCGCCATGATGCCACCAAACGCGGCGAGTGGATCGCCCCCGTACCATGCAGCTTTGTACGCATCAGTAAGATTCTCTCGAAGCGCTGCGCCACAAGGGTTTGTATGTTTTACAATGACGCACCCAGCTTCAACACCTCCCAAATGGGAAAGTGCGAAAAGAGCACCATCCATATCGAGGTAGTTATTGTACGAGAGCTCTTTTCCTTGGAGTACCTTGAAATTCTGAATGGCTAACGAATCAGTGCTTTCGCTATCAATCTCATAAAACCAACCCTCTTGATGAGGGTTCTCGCCATAGCGAAGCTTTGTGCTTTTGCCAAACTTTAGAGAATCGTCTTCCATGTAGACATTATAGCGTTTACGGGCTGTATTGACACCTACCCTACTGCCACTCTTCAGGTACAAAATTTTTATAACATTTGAACTCAAAAGCGTTTCCTGATGGATCTTTCAAGAACATAACCTTCTGCTCATAAGATTTACCGATAAAACGAGCATGGGGTTTTGCAATGAAATCAAAATCTTGCTTCTCTAGCTTATCGGCAAGCTCAATCCAATGTGCCTCATTCAATATCACTCCGGCATGAGGAACCACAAAGTCGTCACTTTCCACCGTCCTCTGGAAAACAGTCGCGCCGTAACCTTCCAATTCATGGGCGACAAGTTGATTGCCGTAGCAATTAAAATGCCGAGCATTTTCATATTCTCTGATGATATCAAAACCCAATTTCTCATTATAAAAAACTATTGCTTCTTTTAAATCACTAACAAAAAAAGAAATATGGAAAGGGGCCTGGAAGGCACGAACACTTTGTAAGATATTCATAAACAATAACGAGATCAACCCTAACTGGAGCCGCCTCCCAGATTCGAACTGGGGACCTTCACTTTACAAAAGTGTTGCTCTACCAACTGAGCTAAGGCGGCAATGGTACTACTATACAGACTTTTCCTGCCCTGTGCCATCTCCTGACACTGTGTCAGGTTTTTCAGGTACGATAGTTTGAAGAAATGGTGAAACTTCTTTCTTATTCGTATTCGATGCCGACATACGCATTCGATATGAAATGCGTGTTAGAGGTCTCTCAACTGCACGGAGCGTAGCGACGAGCAACAATACGAATTGGTGAATAGTGTGTTGTAAAAATGTAAAAAATTGTATGCGGTACTTCTGGGGAATACTTCCTGTGATAGCACTCCGATAGACTTCAACCACCTGCATATCGACACTCTCCCGCGCTCTTGCCCACATCCGAATACCTCGTTTCTCCTCCCACATGCGAAATATAACAAACGCACTCAAAAGAATAAGAGCGACTACAAATGTATATACCGCAAACATACTTACTTAGTTGAAAATCGTATAAAACGATCAATATCAACACGCTCACCAAATTTCTGAGTTGCTCCGTCAATAAGGTTTTGAATAGTTTTTTCAGGATCCTTAATGTATACCTGCTCCATAAGAACCATATTTTTCAGATATGCATCCACTTTGCCCACAAGAATAGTTTCTTTTAAATTCTCCAGCTTTCCTTCTACCTCTTTCAAGAACAATGTCTTAATTTCTTCGAGTTTCTCCGTAGAAATTTCTTCTCGTCGAACATACTGTGGATTTGAGGCTGCAACATGGAGAGCAATATCTCGAGCAAGAGCAACAAATTCGTCATTCTTAGCTACAAAGTCAGTCTCGGAACGAAGAATTACCATCGATCCAATTTCTTTATTGGAGTGCACATATGAAGAAACAATACCTGCCGCAAGCACTCGGTCTCCTTTCTTCAGAGCGAGTGCGCCACTTTTTTTAGAAAGAATCATTAATGCCTTTTCTTTATTGCCATCTGCTTCTACAAGTGCAGCTTTGCATTGCATCACCGATATTCCAGTCTCCTCACGAAGCGCTTTCACCATCTCTGAAGTAATTTCCATATTTGATATATGACTATAAATTAAAAGTCACCAAGTACTTTACGCTTGCTTTTTTAACCTTTCACTGCAACCGTAGCCTCTTCTGTAGGAAGAACTCTTCCTTTCGTTCCTTCGCGGTAGCCTTCAACGACTTGTGCAAGGAAAAATGAGACAGCCTCTTTTGATGCATCGTTACCCACAATTGGATATTGAACTGCAGAAAAATCGCAATCAGAATTCATAATGCCCACAACGGGAATACCTAATGTTGCTGCTTCAGAAACCGCAATAGACTCAGCGCGTGTATCAACAATAACAAGTGCATCGGGAAGTCTCTCCATGCTGTTTAACCCAAGGAAATTCTCCTCAAGGCGATTAATTTCACGATCAAAAAGAACTCGCTCTTTCTTAGTGTATTTTTTTGCTGAGGCTCCCGTATCGCGTTCACCAATAAGTTCCTGCATGTGCTTTATGCGGCGTTTGATTTCATTAAAATTGGTGAGTGTGCCACCAAGCCAACGACCAGCAACGTACGGCATTCCGAGAGCCTCAGCAGTCTCCTTTACCAACTGTTTCATTTCAGGCTTTCCCCCAACGAAAAGAACTGTTTTGCCGTGGGCACCAAGGCCTCGCACAAAAGTAAGTGCTGTCTCAAGAATAGGGGCGGTTTTCGTAAGATCTAAAATATCAGTCTTATTCTTTGAGCCATATACGAGCGACTTCATTGTTGCGTGGCGACGTGAACGGGAAAAACCAAAATGAGCGCCTACCTTAAAAAGGGCTTCGACGAGCGGAGAATCAGTATTCTGTGACATGCGGATTACTCTAACACAGAGAAAACGGCTAAGCAACGGGACTAAAGAAGGGTTTAGGGACTAGCGTTTAGCGTTTAGCGAAGAATTCATTTAGAGAAAGCTAAACGCTAACCCCTAAACGCTCAACGCTTTTCAAGCTGTTTCGGATTCACTGGCTTTAACCTTTAAGGTCTCCAGCATGGCATCAATATTTCCTTCCAAAATTGACTCGATATTGTGCCACGATTCCTTAATGCGGTGATCAGAAACACGGTCCTGCGTGAAGTTATATGTGCGTATCTTTTCAGAACGACTCCCTGTACCAATTTGGGATTTTCTGTGTGCCGCATGCTCTGCCGCTGCTTTCTCCTCCTCATAACTTTCGAGTTTTGCAGCAAGAATTTGCATTGCCTTATCACGGTTCGCCTTCTGACTTCTCTCTGACTGCGCCCGCACCTCAAGGCCTGTAGGAATATGAACAAGACGCACTGCTGTCTCAACTTTGTTAACATTCTGCCCCCCTGCCCCGCCTGAGCGGGAAAATTCCATCTGCACATCAGCTGGATTTAATTCAAATTTTGGAAATTTCCTGATAGGCAGTATTGCAACAGATGCCGTCGAAGTGTGAATGCGTCCTGATTTCTCAGTAACAGGAATACGCTGAACACGGTGCACACCGGTTTCATACTGAAGTGCGCTATACACACCTCTACCTGTCACTTCTATTGATTCTAAGTTTGGGTCAAGAGCTTTTACCTCCCACCCCTTCGCTTCGGCATAGCGCATATACATGCGTGCTAAATCCCCCGCAAAAATGTTTGCTTCATTTCCGCCTGCCCCTGCACGAAACTCCATTACCACGGCCACTGGCTCGTCTTCAGGCCCATCGGTAACAGGCGCAAGTATTTCCTGCATTTGCTCTAAAAGAGTTTGTCGTTGAGATTCTAGTTGCACCCGCTCCTCTTCCGCAAGCTCCGCAAGTGATGGATCATTTTCTTTCAACTCCAGAACACGCGAGAGCTCATGCGTCAGTCGATCAAACTCAGCAGCGAGATATGCAGTTTTTGGATTCGATTTAAATTCTTGAATATCAAACATAGTAATTAGCCACTAGTGATTAGGGTATAGGGAGTGTGGGGTTTTGCCTAGTGGCTATACCCTATTGGCTAACTTATTTCTTTACAGCGCGGGCAGCGGTGCGTTTTTTGAATCTATCAACACGGCCAGCACGATCGAGAGTGCTTTGTTTTCCTGTGTAGAAAGGATGCGAATCGCTTGAAATTTCAACAGTGTAGAGCGGGTACTCTTTCCCGTCCACAACAATAGTCTGAGTGGTAGGAACGGTCGAACCAATGATGAATTCAGCACCAGAACCAGCGTCTTTGAAGACTACAAGTCTGTAATTTTTTGGATGGATGTCATCTTTCATGTCGCACGATTATAACACTGCTAAATACACTCTGCAATAGAGCCAGTTAATTCTAATACCGAGGGGCACTCTTCAATTTTACTGCTCCCTAAACGCCGGCAAGATTTTTACCGTCGCCGAAACAGAGGGACGCAAACTGCCGGCGGTACATGAGAAGGTGTAGAGACTTTCTGAGGTAATAACTACGGATTTCGAACCTGCGGTGAGAGATGAGGAAAGTCCTGGGCCTGAAACTGTACATGCATTTACACTACCACCCACAAACCATGTAATGGTGACAGGGTCACCCGAGCGAACGAGTTGAGGTGTGGCGATAAGAGAGAGTGTTGGTGCAATAACAGTTACGGTTGCAGTACTGAATGCGCGGTTACCTGAGGCATCCGTGCAGGTAAGTGTATAGAGAGTCGTGTCAGTTGGAGTCACTGAGAGTGTTCCCGCAGTGCGTCCACCTGTATTGAAGTTCCCTCCCGTACACGAAACTGCTCGGGCAGATGTCCACGATAAGAGTGAAGGTGCTCCATACACAACCGTTGTTGGAAATGCCGTGAGAAGGGCTGACACTCCACTTGACGTAGGAGTGGTGGGCGTTGTTGGTGTGGTGGGACATGATGGACCAGTACAAGGATCTGTAGTAACAGTTGGACACGAAGGGCCACTACAAGAAGGAGGGACTAAAATACATTCAACGCCCGTACACACAAGTGAACTACAGCTTGCAGTAACACTTGCACCCGAAGACGTTGTGCTCGTATTGGTGTCGGTAGTTGGGTTAGTGGTTGTAGTAGTCGGAACAGGGGTGCCTCCTACAGCAATACCTGCAAAGTAATTAAAGTTAGTCCGATTGCCACTAGGCGCAGTGGTGGTAGTGGAGTCTTTTTGTACAATAGAGGCACCAGAATAAGAGCGGTAGGAATAGTAGGTGTTAACTGGACCACCATGACCTGAAACTTCACGTACTACAACATTACAACAGCCTCCTGCGGGAGTTATTTCACTGCACTCGCTCGCTAGAGTGCTGTCGGCTCCGCCTCCAAATCCAACGCCATCTTGCGTATCATTAGTACTGGCTACATGGGTACCACCGGAACATTGCATACCACCTTGAATAACAACATGAGCACCTCCCGAAGTAGTAGTAGTAGTGGTAGTTGTGGTGCCAGGAGTGGTAACAGTACTTGTGGTAGTAACTAGTGCAGTATCTGTGACTGTAACTGAAGCGGTTTTAATGCCTAGAGTTGAATAAATTTTTTCAATCAACGCACTTGTACCAGATAAACCGTCAGTGCCACTCCATTCGTAGCTATATGATCCTGAACCTCCAGACACGACTGCAGTCCATGTAATTGCTGATCCAGGTGCAACAGTTGGGAATGACGGAGAGCACGACGCACTCAAAGATGGTGATGTAACGTACACAACAGCAGAAGCAGATGCAGTGAGGCCAGGGGTCACGACTGTTGGACCGGCCCCTGTGGCACCAACACATTGGTACACAGCTGTTTCAAGCTGACACGCATCATTTGCTACATTTATCTTACATACATTTTGATCCCCTACTCCATTGCAGGGCTTTCCAGTTGGGCTTGATGGGCACCAAGCCAGTCCAGAATAAGCGAGATTTAAACTAGACACTCTGGTCTGACCTACACTGCAGAAGAAATCGCTGATGTCGTTATATGAAAGTTGCCATGTGCCTGAAGTGGCAGATGTTGTTACTGACGAACTTGCACCTGAACATGTAACAGAATAGTTGGTAGTTACACTCAAAGGACCTGTTGATACAGAGCCCATAACATTGCCTCCGGTATCAAAGCCACTACCCGTACAAGAAACTGCGTTGGTTGAATTCCATGTGAGTGTCGAAGGTGCTCCCACGGTCACTGTGCCCGGATTTGCATTTAGTGTTGCGGTTGGTCCTGGTGGTGGGTTCACAGTTACACTGGCATTAGAAGAAGCGCTTTGAGTTCCGTCAGTACAAGTCACGGAATACACTGCTGACTCAGAAGGAGAGACAACGAGGGAGCCGGAAGTTGCACCGCCCGTCGAGAAATTAGTGCCGGTACAGGAAGTTGCATAGGTAGAACTCCACGAAAGCGAGGATGAGCCACCTGTGTCAATAGTGGAAGGGACAGCAATAATCCCAGCAGTGGGCACTGTTGGTTCTTCAATACAACCCTCGTCTATATCACCAATAGTCGCCACCTGATACGTGCTTTGTATTGTGTAACTCTCACCGCCGTATAGTGCACGGAATGCCGCTGAACCCGCACTATTAGGAGGAAATGGATCAGTTACTATTGTATATTGATATTCCCATGTCACACCACTGCACCCACCACCTGCCGTTGGACCAGCATGTGCAAAATTAGGAATACTCGAAAACAAAAAACCTGTAAAAATAAAAACCGCAAGCAATGGAACAAGAGTTATTTTCATTCTCATATCAGAATTAAGGAATAATTCGATAATGTGAAGTCACTGGGAGATCAAATGCCTTTACGCCAGCGATTGGCATAGAAGCCTTGAAGCGCCATA
>Ga0265292_1001666_pt1 | contig 18528 bp, 16 predicted proteins | sample Munlanlewell296A_FD_189080 | JGI IMG/M metagenome (GOLD analysis project Ga0265292, IMG submission 189080) | Leachate microbial communities from a municipal landfill in Southern Ontario, Canada - Leachate well 296A | ecosystem: Engineered > Solid waste > Landfill > Unclassified | place: Canada... | reverse complement strand
TTGTTTTTCCGCTTTGAATTACTAACCGAACAGCTTCTGTTTTAAACTCAAGACTGTAATATTTTGCCATATATAACCTCCCTGTTAATATTACTACATGGAGTGTCCACAAAATCGGGGAAGATCACTCACACCCGGGAGAGCTCCATCGGGTCTTGCGTCTTGCTTACCCATTATTATATACTTATAAAGACACAAAACCATCGGCCTTCCTGCAAGAGGTCGTCGGTTATTCTCCACTGACTATTAAATAGTACTCCGTTACTAGGCCCCGAGCGGGAGTAGCTCAGTGGTAGAGCTCCTGCCTTCCAAGCAGGAGGTCGCGGGTCCGAATCCCGTCTCCCGCTCGGGGCCATATAAAATGGAAAAAGAATTGCTATAATCATCCCATGCCAAACCACGAATTTAAAACTTACTGCACCGGCGACCCGTTAATCGATAACGAGATCAAACTGCTGTGCAAAAAATACAGCCATACCCAAACCGAAGAATATTTTCGCCAGTTATTTACTACCGTGGTTCGGCTCTATCTGGATAAAGCCGAAGAAGTTGACCTGCATTTAATCAACGTGGCGCTGAAAGAACTGCGGCATGCCCTTAAGGTATTTACTCCCTACCGGGACAAGCGCAAAGTAGTAGTTTTCGGATCACACCGCACCCCCACCGATAGTCATGACTACCAATTAGCCGAGGATTTTTCACGAGAAATGGCCGACCGGGGTTACATGGTTATCACGGGCGGCGGCGGCGGCATCATGGAAGCCGGCAACAAGGGCGCCGGGGATAAAAGCTTTGCCGCCAAAATCCGGATTTCTGCCGAACAAACTAACCAGTATGCACCCAAAGGTGAGCGCCTGATTAATTTCAATTATTTTTTCAACCGCAAACTTATTTTCATCAAAGAATCCGACGCTACCGTGCTTTGCCCCGGTGGTTTTGGCACGCACGACGAGGGCTTTGAGGTGTTAACCCTGCTCCAAACTGGGCGTTGTTTCCCCCGCCCCATTGTCATGCTGGAAAGCAAAAACGGCTACTGGGAGGCCTGGCTAAAATTTGTAAAAGACAAACTGGTCCGCGGCGACTTCATCCGCCCCATCGACCTTAAATTGTTTAAAATTGTCAAAACCGCCAAAGCCGCCGTTAACGAAATTGTTAACTTTTACTCCGTTTACCATTCAATCCGCTACAGCAAGGATTTAACTGTGATCCGGCTGGAACGTCAACTAACCAAAGCTGATTACCAACTGCTGAACAAAAAATTCAAGGACCTGCTAGCTAAAGGCGAAATTGAACCCTCCGACGCCCTGCCCGTAGAAAAGAAAAACGACGAATTTCCCCACCTCCCCCGCCTAAAAATGTACTTCAACCGCCAAAATTACGTGCGCTTGCTGGAGCTGATCCGGCAGATTAATTCACTCTGAATTGATTTGCCAATTTTCATCCGCTATAATTCCCACAACTCTGTCCCCGTAGCTCAGTTGGATAGAGCAACAGATTTCTAATCTGTAGGCCGCAGGTTCGATTCCTGTCGGGGACGGTTTTTTCGCGCGCCATTAGCTCAATTGGCAGAGCAGGACACTCTTAATGTCAAGGTTGAAGGTTCGATTCCTTCATGGCGCAAATCTGCAAAATCACACAAGTTTTTCCCGCCAAAACCCGATATATAAGTATTATGGCAGGATTATCGCCAGTCCCAAGCAGTGCGGTTGCAGGTGCAGCCGCGCTTTTATCAATTCGCAGTGATCGGCCGTCGCAAGTATCTTCGGGGGCAGCCTGTGTTGATCCAACCTGCGCAAAGTTTCCCATCAATACCCTGCAACCTTACGAAATCCGGCATTTACTATTAGATCCTGATACCGTCATCGAAAGGGCCTATGCTTTATATGATCAGGGAGATGATGCTGCCGCCGATGCGTTCCTGGACTGGGCAATCATAGAATTAACCGCAATCATAAATAAAAACCCGCATAGTCTTGCCGCATTATCCTCGTTAGCTGCCATTTGTGACACATTCGACAGAACCATAGATTTGAATCAAGCCGTTAACAATATTCTAGAAATTGATTTTACCCAAATTAATCTGGAACCCGAACAGGCACCAAAACTTATGCGCTTAGCAAGTATTTTACGCGATTATAATATGTTAGCCGGGGCAACCGAAAAGCGGATCGATATTTACCGTGCCATACTATTAGATATTCCCCAAATTCCTAGTGAAGACCAATTATCCGCGCGGCTAGCCCTGTACAGTATCTATTGGAATACCGGGGAAATTGAATTGGCTCGCCAAGAATACGATACTTTACTCGAAGAATTAAACGCTTGCCCACCCGCCACCCAAGCCGAATACCAATTTTACCTGGCAATGCAAATCGATGATTTCAAAGGTGCAGTTGAAGCATTACAAAACTATAAAGATGCACCCGATGCTGACCCGGAAATTTTAGCTTCTCTGCAAGCTGATTTTGATGTTTTAATCAAGAGTCTTTCCGCCTCGGATAACGCCGCCAACCGCATTGCCGATAGCCAAGCCAAACTAGAAGAAATTGACCTGGAATACGGCTCTTTCCAAGATCGCATCCAAGCCATTGACCTTGCCTTAGCAGTAGGCGACATTACCTTAGCCGAAGAGCAACTGCAAATTGCCAAAGAACTTCGTCCACATTCTTCAGAAATTACTCATGCACAAATCATGGTGCATTTTAACCAAGGGCAACTGGTTGAAGCCTGGCGCTTATTATCAGAAAATTTCATCCCCACCCGCCAAATGGCGGAAGACAACCAAATGTTGCTTTCAGCATTGTCTGCTGGCAGCGAAGAACTTTCTACCACTGAACAACAACAAATCAATCAACAATCTTATTCCTCAATTAGAACACTCCATCGCGTAGCCGATCAAAAAGCCGAAAATTTTCCCCAAAGCTTCTCTGGCTGGCAAGACAAAGCATTTTATTGCCAGCAAATGGCCGCAATCAGATTTTCCGAAAACAATCCATTGGGGAAAGCATTATTTTTTGATTCAGCCATAGACTCAATCCAAAAAGCAATTGAAATTCTACGCTCTCTTCCCAAACATCTGGTTGAGCCCGCTTTAATCAACTTACAAAGGCAGGAAATTCGTTTGCGGCTTTTCCTGGAAAAATGCAAAATTGACGACAAACCGGTTACCTTGGTTGATTTTACCCCAAGCACTAGGATTCCCAATACATCAAGCCATTCATTTTCCGCCGGCCCAGAAATGGCCGCACTGCTTTCCGAAAAATCCAGCAGGTATTTCATGAATGATCCCAAAAAAATGCGCGCAGCAATCGTTGTTGCTGGCGCAAAATCACCGCGTTTTGCCCAAACTATTCACTCGGCGGATGACCTGGCAAACCTGTCCCTACAAGATGCGCTCCTGCTTGCCGCAACCGTTACCGAGCGCAGTATCCACTACGACGTCTATTCGACCGAACTGGCGGACCAGCAATTTTTGCCTATCGAAGAAAAATTTACCAACGGTTATTTTGAAACCGGGGTATGCCGCAATTACGCAGATTTATTTGCGGCAATTTTTGATAGCATAAAAGAGGTAAACCCCAATTCAGGCAATGCTTATGTGGATTACAGTACCAATTCTGGGCATGCCTGGAATACAATTTTTGTCGTCGAAGAAAATCAAATTACCGGCTACGTTATTGACCCGTCGCTTGATGATCTCGACGGAAAAGTCGGCAACAACCTCGGTGGATTACACAACTTCTACCGGTAATTCACAAACTGCAGCGCTACCGGATAATCCGTGGCCCTGATTTTTTGCATGATGGCTTGCAAATCATCTATCTTTTTGGCAAAAACTCGCATTTCTTCGCCTTGAATCTGGCTCCGCACTTTCAGCCCAGAATTTTTCACTAAAAGGTTGATTTGTTTGGCAATATCCTGCGGGATACCTTTTTTAATAGTAATTTCTTGCTTTTTGTGGCCGCCCAAAGCATCTTCCATTTTTTCATATTGGATAAATTTAAGAGGAATTTTACGCTTAAACAGTTTGTCTTCAAAAATCTTGATGACGTTTTGCAGCTTAAATTCATCTTCGGATACAACCGTTATTTTTTCGCCCGTCGTTTCAATTTTGCTAATACTGCCTTTAAAATCAAAACGCGTAGTAATTTCTTTCATCGCCATCTGCAGGGCGTTATCAATTTCCTGCATATCCGGTTTGCTGACAACATCAAAAGTATGTTCATCCGATGCCATATTAAACCTTTCCCTTCACCAAAATTTAAGTTTCCTTAATCCCTTAATAACCATGCTATCATTTTTCTTCTGCTCAACTTTATTCTGCAATATTATTAGTAATTTTTCAAACTCACGATCCAAAAACGCCGATTCGGCCCCCACAATGATCCAGCGATCATCTCTCCACACTGCAAACAATTTTGCCCCTTCCCTCATAAATGTCCCGCTAACCTGGGCCCGGCCACCGGACTGCCTAACTTTATTTAGGGTGACACTCTTTAGGTAGTAACTGCGTGTACCCGCCGAGGATTTTTTATATTCTTCTATAATATAATTGGCCGCCAACCTCGCCAGCGGTGCATTGCCCAAGCTTACCGCCTTGCCCGCAATACTCAAGGCCAAACCCTTGTTTTGCTGCAGCTGGCCGCTGAGCTTTTTAATTTTACTTTGCACAATTGTTTCTAGCGCAATGTGCGAGCTTAAGGTTGGCAGGTCTTTGGCCGCCACCGCCCGGCGCAGCTGCTGCAAAGTTATACTAAAATCAGCCGGTTGTTTGGCAAAAGATGGCGCAGCCAAAGAGGACGCGGTAAATAGAAAAGAAAATAACAACCAACCTACCGTTATAACCAATAAAAAAATATTTTTAAACATGCCAAATCATCATTTTGCAATTATTCTAATATAACCTTACCATTATCCTTTTTGGGCACACCCGCAATTTCCCCGATCGCATACGCTCTTGCTTGATTCGATTTTAAAATTTTCAGTGACCTTTCCACATCTTTTTGCGCCACTACCACCACCATCCCAATCCCCATATTAAAAGTACGGTACATCTCGGCTTCGGCAATGTCGCCAACGGTTTTAATTACTTTGAAAATCGGCAAGATCGGCCAACTGCCTTTTTCTATTCGCGCACTCATGCTTGCCGCCGCGCCTCCCTTGCCGCCGCCCGGAAAAATCCTGGCCACATTTTCAGGAAAACCGCCCCCCGTAATATGTGCCATACCTTTTATATCTAGGGCCTGCGCCAGCTTCAAAATTGTTTTAGCGTAAATTTTTGTAGGAGTAAGTAACGCTTCGCCAACCGTTTGGCCAAGCTCCGCAACCCGCTGTCCAATTTTATATTTCCCAACATCAAAGAAAACCTTACGCGCCAAGCTGTAAGCATTGCTGTGCAGGCCAGAAGATGCAATGCCGACAATGACATCTCCTTTTTTTATTTTCGAGCCGTCAATAAAATTCTTTTTCTCAACTGCACCTACCGCAAACCCCGCCAAATCGTATTCGCCGTCTGGATAAAACCCCGGCATCTCCGCCGTTTCCCCGCCAATCAAAGCACAGCCCGCCTGTCTACACCCTTCAGCAATGCCTTTTAAAATTTGCGCAGTGATTCGCGGTTTGATTTTGCCGGTACCAATATAATCTAAGAAGAAAAGCGGCTTGGCCCCGCAGGTAACTACATCATCCACATTCATCGCCACCAGGTCAATCCCTACGGTATCGTGCTTATCCAGCATAAAAGCTATTTTCAGCTTGGTCCCCACCCCATCGGCCCCCGAAACCAAAAGCGGCTGTTTATAACCCCTTAAATCATACGCCGCCCCAAACCCGCCGATGCCGCCCAAAACATTTTTATCAAATGTTTTCAGCGCCAGGGCTTTGGCCTGTTTGACAACTTCGTAGCCGGCTTCGATGTCTACGCCGGATTGTTTATAAGTTAACTTTGGCATTTAGTACCCTTTCAGAAACAAATATTTATAGGATAATGGCGTGGAGCAAACCGTCGCGGAGGCCGCGCGGGCATGGTGCCCCGATTTATCGGGGCGAGCGCGGCCGAGCGCCGAGCACCCAAAGCCACGCTGGGGCTTTGGAGTGCGTGTTTGCGAACGCCATTATCCATAAATTATCTCGCTGATTCACTCGTCGCCGTCCCATAATACACATCGCCGCCGCGCAACACTACAAAGAAGCGGCATTCGGAATTGGTGCAAGCCCAGGCCTTGTACCGGATTGCAACCGAATTATTGCTAAAATCCGAAAGAGGAATTAACTCCCCCCCGCATTTTTTGCATTTCGGGTATCCCCCACAATTTTCTGTCATCTTTCCTCACCTCCTTTACACATCAAACAATAGCTTTAAGCTTTCCATTTTTTCCGGAATTTTAACCGGATAGTTGCCATTAAAGCAAGCCATACACAAATTATCTTCAGGTAAAGCCACCGATTTTACCAAACTGCCAATGCTTAAATAACCCAAAGAATCTACCCCCAGATATTTACGGATACCTTCAACACTCAAGTTGGCGGCAATCAATTCGGCGCGGGATGGGGTATCGATGCCGTAAAAACACGAAGCAATTACCGGCGGAGAAGGAATTCGGAAATGGATTTCGCGCGCGCCGGCTTCCCGCAAAATTTTTACAATCTGGCGCGCCGTGGTGCCGCGCACAATTGAATCATCCAAAACCACAATCTTTTTTCCCCGCACCGCCCCCTGGATGGGATTAAGTTTTATTTTGACTCCCAAATCTCGGATTTCTTGACTGGGTTGGATAAAAGTCCGGCCAACATAACGGTTTTTGATTAACCCCTCACCAAACGGGATTTTGGACTCAACCGCAAACCCGATGGCCGCCGGCACCCCTGACTCTGGCACCGGAATCACCATATCGGCTTCCACTGGATGTTCCTTGGCCAAATATTTACCCATAGAAAAACGCGTCCCGTAAACACTGCGTCCGTGTAAAATACTGTCCGGACGGGCAAAATAAATATATTCAAAAACGCACAGGGCTTCGGGCTGGTCCATCACCCAGGTTTTTGAGCGCAAGCCGTCCCGATCCACCACCACCAGCTCCCCGTTAGAAACATCGCGCAAATGCTGGGCGCCCACAATATCCAAAGCACAGGTTTCAGAAGCAAAAACATAAGCGCTTTTCATCTTACCAATGCTTAACGGGCGCAGGCCGTTGGGATCACGCACCGCAATCAATTTATCTTTAGTCATCACCAAAAGCGCAAAAGCCCCGCGGCACGCTTTCAGGGTATCCACCAAGGCATCCTCAAAATGTTCCTTTTGGGAAGTGGCAATCATCGCCGCGATGACTTCCGAATCGGTGGAACCGGCAAAACTTATACCCCGGTCTTTTAACATCTGGCGCAACTCCCCCGAATTAACCAAGTTGCCGTTATGCACCAGGGCAATCACGCCAAATTTGGTATCCAGGACAATTGGCTGGGCGTTTTCAATAATAGTAGAACCCGTGGTTGAATAGCGGACGTGCCCGACCGCCAGCTTCCCGCCTAAACCCAAAAGCGTTTTTTCATCAAAAACCTGGTTTACCAACCCCATGCCTTTGTGAAAATGGATATCTTTTCCATCCGAAGCCGCAATCCCCGCCGATTCCTGCCCGCGGTGCTGGAGTGCAAAAAGCCCGTAATAGACATGTTTGGCCGGGCTATCTTCGGCAAAATTATAGATCCCAAAAACGCCGCAATGATCTTTCATACTTTATATTCGTCCGTCCAACAAGAAGTGCAAATTTGGTCCAGCGGTTTGCCAATGGATAACCCAATATCTTCCAACGTATTATAAGCCAGGCCATCCACTCCTATATATTCTCTGATTTGCTCAATTGTTTTCCCGTGGGCGGCCAGTTCTTTTTTGGTGCGCGTGGCCACACCATACATACATGGGGCTTTCAGCGGCGGGCAAGCTACCCGCGCGTGAATTTCCTTAACGCCATTTTTACGCAGTTTCACCACCAAATCGTTTTTCATTTGGGTACCGCGCACAATTGAATCATCACAAATTACCACGCTGCGGCCCTGGATTTTAGCCGGCACAGGGATCAACTTAATTTTTGCCTCGCGGTCGCGCTCGGCCTGCGTGGGTTGGGTATAACTGCGGCTGGCATAATCGTATTTAATAAAAACATTATCAAACGGGATTTTGGATTCTTGCGAGTAACCGATGGCGTGGCCGATGCCCGAATTTGGCACCGCGGCTACAATATCAACCTTAACCGGATAACGTTTTGCCAATGCGGCGCCCAAATTGCGCCGGGCAATGTCAACCGATAGGCCATCAATGGTGGAAGCCACGTTAGCGGTATAAACCCACTCGAATGCGCAAAATTGGGTAAACGGACTGGGAATAACTTTACGGGTGGTAATTTTTGACCCCTCAATCTCCAAAATTTCTCCCGGGGCCACATCCCGCAAAATAGAAAAACCCAAATTTACAAACGAACACGATTCCGAGGTTACCACCACCGCCCCATCCCTAACCCCCACAATCAGCGGCCGGAAAGCATGTTTATCGCGCGCGGCAAAAATTTTCCCTTTTGACAAAATTACCAAAGCATACGCCCCGCGGATTTTTTTGGCCATTTTTTCAATGCCGTCGACAAAATCGTCGCCCTGCGCAATTAGTTTGGCAATGACTTCTATGTCCGAATCGGAATAAAATGAATGGCCTTGTTTTTTAAGATCGTCTACCAGTTCTTTGGCATTGACCAGGTTGCCTTCAAAACAAATCGTGAATTCACCCATTTTAGAATCTAGTTTTAAGGGCTGGCGGTCTTTTAAGGCAGTGTGGCCAATCCCGGCCCGGCCTTCCATGCCGGCTAAATCCTTGGAAAAGGTCTCGCGCACCATTCCACGGTGGGTGCGAATTTTTAATCCGCCTTCGCCAAAAGTGGAAAGGCCGCAATATTGCTGACCGCGATGCTGCAGATAAAACGTCCCCAGAAACAAGTCCTCAATTATGCTATTATTTTCCGATGAAATCGCAAAAATCCCGCACATATTTTAATACCTCCGCCACTGCAATTAATTTTATTTCCCCGGTAGCTCTGGATTTGCACTCAACTTTACCTTCCTTCAACCCTTTTGGCCCCACAATAATTTTTAGCGGAAACCCAATCAAATCAATATCCTTTAGTTTCATGCCGATACGCGCCAAGCGATCATCCAATACAACTTCAATGCCGGCCGCTTGCAAATCATGGTAAATTTTTTCGGCCGCCGCACGCTGCTCTGCCTCTTCAAAATTTACCGGAATAATTGCAACCTGGTACGGCGCAATGGAAGCTGGCCAGATAATCCCATCGATATCGTGTTTTTGTTCGATCGCCGCCGCCGCGGTCCGCCCTATCCCAATTCCATAACAGCCCATAATAAACGTCCGGTCAACATTTTTCTCATCCGAAAACCGGGCCTGCATTTTTTCGCTGTATTTTTGGCCCAGCTTAAAAATGTGGCCGACTTCGATGCCGCGTTTAACCTGTAATTTGCCTTTTGCGCAGCGTGGGCATTGGTCGCTTTCTCCGGCAAAACGGATATCCGCCACCAAATCGGCCTTATAATCACGCCCGTAAACCACCCCAACAATATGGTAATCATTTTCGTTGGCGCCGGTAATGCCATCGTCAATCAACAAGACCGCGTGGTCGGCAACAATCTTTACTTTACTTAATTTTACCGGGCCGGCAAAACCCACCGTAGCGCCGGTTAAACTTACCACGTCTTTTTCCGCGGCTAATTTCAAATTTTCTACACCCAAAACCTTTTTTAGCTTTGCTTCATTTATTTCATGATCGCCGCGCACCAGCGCCGCCACTGGGCCTTTTTCGGTTTCATAAATCAAGGTTTTTATCATTTTTTGCGGCGTCATATTTAAAAAAGCGGAAACTTCTTCAATGGTTTTTTGGCCGGGGGTCTTAACTTTTTTAACCCCGTCGCCGCGCTCCCCCATTTTCCTCAGTTCACCAATTCCGCCAGCTTCGGGCACCACATATTTTCCAATTCCCGCCGCATCCCGGCTGGCACAATACGCACAGCTGTCACAAAAATAAATCGGCTCCTCGCCGCTCTCCGCAACCACCATAAATTCCTGCGAATAACCCCCGCCAATGGCCCCCGAATCGGCCTCCACCACTTTATATTCCAGCCCGATGCGGTCAAAAATGCGGCAGTAGGTTTGATACATATTTTGGTATTCTTTTTCCAAGCATTCTTCCGTGGCGTGGAAACTGTAAGCGTCTTTCATGCAAAATTCGCGGCCGCGCATCAGACCAAACCGGGGCCGCACTTCATCGCGGAATTTGGTCTGGATTTGGTATAAATTGACCGGCAGTTGATTGTATGAGCTGATGGTATTGCGGACTAAATCGGTGATAATTTCCTCGTGGGTTGGGCCTAAACAAAACTCGCGGTCGTGGCGATCTTTAATACGAAAAAGCTCTTTGCCATACAGATCCCAGCGGCCGGTCTCGCGCCAAAGCTCTGCCGGCAGCAAGGCGGGCATCAATACTTCCTGTGCGCCAGCTCGATCCATTTCTTCGCGCACAATTTGCTCTACTTTTTTGAAAACCCGAAAACCCATGGGTAAAAATGTATACACACCCGCCGCCAGCTTCCGAATCATCCCCGCCCGAAGCATTAATTTGTGGCTAATTACCTCCGCCTCTTTGGGATCCTCCCGCAAGGTCGGAATCAGCATGCGTGACATCAACATCTTCGACCCGATGACCTTCCCTTCCACCAATGAATTTCAGCTACATTTTAGCACAGAAAATGCCGCACTGCACCGAGGGGATTCAGGTTGTCGCAGTTCCAATCACAATCTTTGAAAAATCAGCAAATTCAAAGTACATTTTTTCCAGCGTTTTCAACAGCGCCAGGCGGTTGGTTTTTACTTTTTCATCTTCGTGCATGACCAAAACGTCTACAAAAAACTTTTCAACAAACGGGGTGAATTTTGCCAGCTCCAGCAGGGCCGCCTCAAACTCGCCTTTTTTTATTTTTTCGCCCACTTCCCAGTTTACTTTCAAATAGGCCTCAAACATCTGTTTCTCGGCGTCGCTGATAAAATCGTGCTCCAACACATTTTCGCGGGTAGCCGAAGCCGCCAGGCGATGGATCCGGTCTGCCGATTCGACCAGCCCCTTAAACCAGGGGGCTTGGGCATGGCGTTGCAGTGCGCGTGCGGTTTTTTGCGCCGCCCAAATATCATTAAACTCGTGCAGTGCGGCCTCGGCCAAATCGTAGCGGATCCCTTCTTCCTTAAAAATATTTTTCATCCGCTCCGCCAAAAACTGCAATAATTTTTCCAAAACCGCTTCTTCCGGCAAAACTTTGCGTTTGTCGTCTTGCGCGTTCTTGTGAATTTTTAGGTAAAGTTTGTAATTTTTACGGACCAAATCTTCCAAAATAAAATCCAGTTTCCTTTCCATAACAATTGCCACAATTCCCATCGCCAACCGCCGCAGCCCAAACGGGTCGTGCGAGCCGGTAGGCATTACCCCCAAGCTGAAACAACCTATCAGCGAATCAAATTTGTCCGCCAGGGACACCAAAACACCTTCCGGTGTCTTGGGTAAAATATCCCCGGCAAAACGGGGCAGATAATGCTCAAAAATACCCTGGGCCACCGATTTTTCTTCGCCGGAGAGCAACGCATACTCACGGCCCATAATGCCCTGCAGTTCGGTAAATTCAAAGACCATTTGCGTAGTCAAATCGGCTTTGCAAAGGTGGGCCACCCGCGCGGCACGCGCGACGGTATGCTCATCCAAACCAAAAAGATGGCCCAAGTTACGCGTCAATTCAACTAACCGGTCTTTCTTTTCCAAAAGATTGCCCAAGCCCTCGTGGAAAGCAATTTTCGCCAGGTCCGGCACGCGCGCTTCCAGCTTAATTTTTTGGTCTTCGTCAAAAAAGTAGCGCGCATCCGACAGCCGGGCCGCAATGACCCGCTCGTTGCCTTCGCGCAGCGTCTTCTGGTTAGCGCCCACCTTGCAATTGGTAACAATGACAAATTTATTGGTCAAGTGCCCCCGCTCGTCCAAGATCGGGAAGTACTTTTGGTTTTTCTTCATCGAAGTTACCAAAACTTCGTTGGGTACTTTTAAAAATGCATGTGGGAAAGATCCCAGCAAAAAATCAGGATATTCAACCAGGTAAGTTACTTCATCCAGCAGTGCCGGATCCAACAGCGGCTTGGTATTTTCTTCTGTGACGCAATTATTTACCCCTTCGGTAATAATTGCCTTTCTTTCCTCCTGGTCTAAAACTACCCCCACCCCTCGCAAGAAAGTTTTATAAGCTTCCATGCCGCGCAGCGCAGGCGCAGGCACTTTTTGCATTTTACCACCGGCCAGAAAACGATGCCCCGAAATTGAAAGTGCAGTTTTTACTCCGGCCAGCTCAAATTTAACCAGCTTGCCGCAAAAACTTGCCAGAATCCAATGGATGGGACGGATAAATTTAAAATCTTCACTGCCCCAGCGCATTGAAATGGGCAAATATAAGGATGCAATCAGTTTGGGTAAAATATCCGGTAAAAGTTTTTCTGTGGTTTCGCCTTTTTTTAAGTATTCGGCAAACACGTAGTCGCGGCCGTCAACCGCTTTAACCTGCAAGGCCGCCACACTAACACCGGATTTATGGGCAAACCCTTCCGCTGCCTTGGTGGGATTACCCGATTGGTCAAATGCCAGGTCTTTGGGCGGACCTTTAGCGGAAATATTTTCATCCGGCTGGCGGTCCGCCAAATTTTCAACGTTCAAAACCAGCCGCCGCGGCGTGCCAAAGGTCTGGCATGTCACATAGCTCAAAGCTTGCGCCGCAAACTCTTTTTCTGCCTTTTGCTTTAAATCCGCCAGCATCTCGGGTACAAACCGCGCCGGAATTTCTTCGGTGCCGATTTCAAAAATAAGATTGCCGCTGCTCTTGGTTTTCATCATGAGTGTCCTTTTTCTCGTCCCTCTCCTCCGCCCTACCTAGCGGGGGGCGGGTTTCCCTTTCCCATCAACGGATACCCCATTTCCTCCCTCTGTGCCACATACAATCTGGCACAGGCGCGCGCCAGTTTACGGATTTTGCCAATATAGGCCTGCCGTTCGGTTACCGAAATTGCGCCGCGCGCATCCAGCAAATTAAATAAATGCGAGCATTTTAATGTGTAATCATAGGACGGCAAGACCAGGCCATGGTTGATCTGCTCCTGCGCTTCTTTTTCGCAGATGCCAAACAAAAGCGTCAGCGCTTCAACATTGGCGGTCTCAAAATTGTATTTTGAATGTTCTTTCTCGCTCATCAAATGAATATCGCCGTACTTAATCCCTTCCGTCCAATCAATATCGAACACGTTATCTTTTTTCTGGATAAACATAGCGATGCGCTCTAGCCCGTAAGTAATTTCCACACTCACCGGTTTGCAATCAAATCCGCCGCACTGCTGGAAATAAGTAAACTGGGTAATCTCCATGTTTTCGGCCCAAACCTCCCATCCCACACCCCACGCCCCCAGCGTCGGCGACTCCCAATTATCTTCCACAAAACGCACATCGTGTTTGGCCGAGTCAATCCCCAAATTTTCCAAGCTATTGAGATAAATTGACTGAATGTTTTTGGGCGAGGGCTTCATAATGACTTGAAATTGGTAATAATGAAAAAGACGGTTGGGGTTTTCGCCGTATCTTCCGTCGGTGGGACGCCGGACCGGCTCAACGTAAGCCACATTAAACGGCTCGGGCCCCAGTGTCCGGAAAAATGTCGCCGGATGCATCGTGCCGGCGCCTTTTTCCATATCGTACGGTTGCTGTATGATGCAACCCTGCTCCGCCCAAAAGTGGGAAAGCTTCTCGATAATTTGCTGGAAAGACAGCGGCTTGGTCTTAGGCATGGCAGGGAAATGGTAACACGGGAAAAATGTATAGGCAAGAAAAAGCCCCTCAATGGAGTTTCCCTAAAATTAATTGCAAGCAATGGCCCTCGCAAACACGCACGAAAACCCCAGCGTGGTTTTCGTGCTCTCATTTCGGCCTCGCTCTCCCCGATGCAATCGGGGAACCATGCCTGCTCGGCCTCATGACGGTTTTCTTTGGGCCATTGCTTTTCATCTTTAGGGAAACTCCATTTATTAAAATACTAAAAATATAATGAAATTTTCAACAAAAAGCGACGAAGAATCTGTAGTATGAGAACTCACCGGCCATCATCAATTCAATACGCACCACGCCGGCACGTTTCAGGTGCGGCCACGGCAGATGGCTCACCTTTTAGCTTAGGGTCCATTCATGCAGCAATGAGAAAATGTTCCCCCCACCTGCGCCGGGTCTACAATCTATCACTCGCCGCACATCCAACCCAGCGCGAAGCAGTTTTGCGCGCAATCGGGATGGATATGCAAGATATTAGACAATATCCTCACGCCCTTTTATTGGAAGACGCAAAAATTCAGGTATTCAGTGATCATATTACTGAGGTTTTATTAAGGCAAGGAATTAATCCTGCAGAAATCCATGAGTTAATTGAATGCGGCTCGGGATTAGGTAGTATTACAGACCAAATGGAAATTTTGGCTACAATGCAGTGTGCCGATGTGCCCTGTTTTCCGCGCGCGCTGGATGTTATTCCCGGCCATGAAGGCAGTATGGTAGTTGGTAGACTGGAAGGCAAGCTTATCTTTGCATTAAAAGGACGCGTACATTGCTATCAAGGGTTAGAACCATTTGAAACGGTCCGACCTCTGCGCGCAATTGAAAGGGCCACTGACTTAAGAAGAGTAGTTTTAACCAACGCCGCCGGATTTACCAATAGAACCTTGGTGGGCAGAACAACCTTGAAGGTAGGAGACATCGTTTTGATACATGATTTTATAAATTTAACCGGGAGGAGTGCGCTGCTTGGGCCAAACCTTTCCCCAATTGGAGAAAGATTTGTCCCTATGCTCTATTCAAGTCAAACCCAGCTTTTTCAGGAAGTTCAAGAAGCCGCCAGAGAAAACGACGGAATTATACCAGCAGGCACTTATGTATGCATGCCCGGCCCGGAATACGAAACCCCTAGCACTATTGATTATATAAGAATAATTAGAGGGGCCGAAGTCGGCATGTCAACTGTATTTGGAATTGTTGCCCTGGAACATATTAATTCGGGCCGTCGAGCAATCAATGAAGCTTTAGATATGCTTATGTTGCCACCGGGACAACCTCCTATTCAAATGATCGCATTAAGCTCCATCACCAACGCCGGGGCCGGCCTTTCAACTGCACATCCATGCCACAAAGATGTTGAAAAAGTTGCAAGACAAAATGCCGAGAAAATTTTTCGAATCTACCGCACCCTACTGCGCCGCGCCGCCTAACCCTAAAAATCTGGCGTGTATGGTTATTTTGTTGTAAACTTACCCCATGCTTCAAACCGCGCTCAAAAAAGTTGTTAATCGCCAAAACCTTACCCAGGAAGAAGCCATCCTGGCCATGAATACCATCATGGAAGGCAACGCCTCCCCTGCTCAAATTGCCGCCCTCTTAATTGCTCTGCGCATGAAAGGCGAAACCATTGACGAAATCACCGGGTTTGCGCTATCTATGCGCGAGCACGCGGTAAAAATTTATCCCAAAGAACCCAACACCGTTGATACCTGCGGCACGGGCGGCGATGTGTCCGGCACGTTTAATATTTCGACGGTTTCAGCCATTGTGGCCGCCAGCGCCGGCGTTACCATTGCCAAGCATGGCAACCGCTCGGTTTCTTCTAAATGCGGCAGTGCCGATTTACTGGAAGCGCTGGGAGTAAAAATCGACCTCCCTCCGCAAAAAGTTGAAGAATGCATAAATGAAATTGGGATCGGGTTTATTTTTGCGCCCAATTTCCATCCTGCCATGAAACACGCCATGCCAACGCGGCGCGAAATCGGCGTACGGACGGTTTTCAATATTTTGGGCCCGTTGACCAATCCCGCCGGCGCCAAGCGGCAGGTCTTGGGGGTCTTTTCAGCAGAATTAACCGAAACCATGGCTAAAGTGCTCAATAATTTGGGCTGCGATGAAGCCATGGTAGTACACGGCATGGACGGCCTCGATGAAATCTCACTTTGCGAGAAAACCAAGGTCTCTCATCTTAAAAACGGCAAGATTGAAAATTATTTCATAGCACCGGAGGACTTTGGCCTGCGCCGAGCGCAAAAGGAAGATTTGGTAGGCGGCGGCGCGGCGGAAAACGCATCCATTGCCCTGGAAATACTAAGAGACAAAAATAAGGGACCAAAACGCGATATCGTATTATTGAACGCGGCAGCGGCTATCTACGTTGGCGGAAAGGCCAAAGATATTAAAGAAGGCATAAAAATCGCCGCGGAAGCGATTGAGTCGGGGGTGGCGGGTCAAAAATTAGAGCATTTGTGTTATACTTCAACCCATGGATAAAGGCGTCCCCCATCAACACATCCACACCGAGAACTTAATCAAGGCATACAAAAACAAAATTGTAGTCAACGACATTTCTATCGACGTAAAACGCGGTGAAATTGTGGGGCTATTGGGCCCCAACGGCGCCGGCAAGACCACCACGTTTTATATGGTAGTCGGACTGGTCCAACCCAATTCCGGCCAGGTATTTTTAGGCGACAAAGAAATCACCCAATTCCCCATGCACCGCCGGTCACAGCTGGGGATTGGCTACCTGCCGCAAGAGGCCTCCATCTTCAGGAAATTGTCGGTCGAAGAAAATATTTTGGTCCTCTGGGAATTAAATCCCAATATCAAAAAAGAGGAATATGAGCCGCGCCTGGTAAAACTGCTGGATGAGTTGGGCGTAACCCACCTGCGCAAGCAAAAGGCCTACACGCTATCCGGCGGGGAACAGCGCCGGGTTGAAATCGCACGCGCGCTGGCTACCAATCCATCGTTTTTATTATTAGACGAACCGTTTACCGGGATCGACCCCAAAACCGTGGATGAATTGCAAAATATTATCCGCGCGCTGAAAGATAAGGGGCTGGGGGTTTTAATCACCGACCACAACGTTAGAGAAACCCTCGCCATCACCGACCGCGCTTATATTGTGCATCAGGGGAAAATTTTAATATCCGGTGATTCGCAGGAAATTGCCAATAACGAAGAGGCCAAGCGATTATATCTTGGGGACCAGTTTTCCTTATAATGATAAAAATAATCGACCGCTACATTACTAAAGAACTTTTTGATCCATTTATCTTCGGGCTGGGATCGTTTACCGCCATCCTTTCGGCCTCCATGAGCTTATTTGAACTGGTGCAGGCGGTGGTTATCAGAGGAATGCCCATGGTGGTAGCCTTGCAGGTGTTTATCTTCCAGCTGCCCAGCGTCATGGTGTATATTTTCCCGATGGCAACACTTTTAGCGGCATTGCTTTCTTTTACCCGCCTCTCGGGGGATTCCGAAATCATCGCCTTCCGCGCTGCTGGCATCAGCTTATACCGCTTGATTATCCCGGTTATTTTTGTGGGGATCGGCATCTCGCTGGTGACGCTGCTGTTTCAGGAAATGGTAGTGCCCGCATCCTCCCAGGCCGCCAAAAACTTGCTGGTAGAAACCGCCGCCAAACACGCCCCCAAACTGCAGGAAAACATTTTTGTGCCGGAGCTGGAAAAAGGCAAATTAAAACGCATTTTTTATGCCCGTAGCATGGAAGGCAAAACCATGGCCGGCGTGATCGTGCAGGAATTTTCCGACGGGGAATTAAGCCAAATCATCAACGCCGACCAGGCACAGTGGGAACCCACCTTGAACCAGTGGCTCTTTAGAAACGGCGTCATCTATCTTTTGGCGGAAAGCGGCGACTACCGCCATTTGATAAAATTTAAAGAACAGTACATTTCCATCAAATATTCGCCCGCCGATTTTTATATCGGCGACAAAGATCCCAAAGAAATGAGCTACGCTACCCTGCGGGATTACATCCACTTAAAAGAACGCATGGGCGCAGACGTCACCGACCTCAAAATCCAGCTCAACCTGAAGCTGGCGATTCCCTTTGCCTGCCTGGTATTTGTCTTAATCGGAGCGCCGCTGGGGCTAACCCCCAAGCGGGCCAGTTCTTCCACGGGGCTGGGCTTTTCGATCATCGTAATTTTCATCTATTACATTTTAATTTTCTTGAGCATGTCTTTGGGAGAGCTGAAGATATTGCCGCCCGCCACCGCCGCCTGGCTGCCCAATATCGTCACTGCGGGCCTGGGCTTTTATTTTATCAACCAAAAGGCCAACGCTTAATATGGGGTATTTTGGGCTAAAAATTGTTTTGCTGCTGCTGGTACTATCGGGCACCATCGCCTACATCGGTAATTTTCTGGGCAAATCCGTCGGAAAAAAACGCCTGACTCTCTTTGGCTTGCGCCCGCGCTACACCGCCAATTTTTTTACCGTAGTTTCCGGCATGCTGATTGCGCTGCTGACGTTGTCTTCTTTGTTGATTATCTCCAAGGACGCGCAAACCGCTTTTTTTGGCCTGGAAAAATTACAGCAGGCAATCCAT
>Ga0265292_1001665_pt1 | contig 18530 bp, 9 predicted proteins | sample Munlanlewell296A_FD_189080 | JGI IMG/M metagenome (GOLD analysis project Ga0265292, IMG submission 189080) | Leachate microbial communities from a municipal landfill in Southern Ontario, Canada - Leachate well 296A | ecosystem: Engineered > Solid waste > Landfill > Unclassified | place: Canada... | reverse complement strand
TGGCCTACCCATTGCGGTTTTTCATTTAACATCTTTTAACAACCCCCGGGTTTAAACCTAAACCGTTTATCTTTATCCAAATGCTAAATCTTAAACTCAACCGTGGAAATCAGAATTGAAAACCTGAACAAGATTTACAAGGGAGGCAACAAGGCCCTTTCGGACATTAACCTCGTGATCGGTGATGGTATGTTCGGATTATTAGGACCTAACGGAGCCGGTAAATCAACGCTTATGCGGATACTCGTTACCCTTATGAAACCCAGCTCCGGGAAAGTCCTGGTTAATGGAATGGATTTGCAGAAGAATCGTAAGCAGGTCCGGACACTCTTGGGGTATCTGCCTCAGGATTTCCGGTTTTTTGCCAAATACCGCACCTGGGAGTTTCTCGATTATTCTGCCCGGCTGGCTGGATTAAAGGATCGTTCCACCCGGAACAAAGAGGTGGAGCGAATGCTTGAGCAGGTTGGCCTGTTTGAAGCGCGCGACCGTAGCGCCGGTAAGCTTTCGGGTGGTATGAAACGACGCCTCGGGATAGCCCAGGCACTGATCGGAGATCCGAAAATCGTAATCGTGGATGAGCCGACAACCGGTCTGGATCCGGATGAACGAATCAGGTTCAGGAACCTTCTTTCAAAAATGACCGAAAAAGAGATGATCATTATTCTTTCAACCCACATCGTCGGGGATATCTCCAGCACCTGTCGCAGCATGGCTTTACTCGAAAAGGGCAAACTGGTTTTTGAGGGCCCACCGGATAACCTGGTGGCCCAGGCACGCGGACATGTTTTCCAGATGTCTGTTTCAAACCGGGAGTTTGAAGATGTTAAGGAGAAGTATAATGTGATTTCCACCATTCCGTCCATCAACGGTTGGGATATTCAGGTTGTAGCAGAGCATACTGGTAATTATCCTTCAGTTCCGGTCGAACCAAACCTGGAACATGCTTATGTCTATTTTATGGAACTGGTATTAAATGAACCGCAAGAAAAGTATTGATTATGAAAACTATTAGAACTATCGGAACGATTGCCTGGTTTGAAATGCTGATCCTTTTCAGAAGCTGGTTCTTCAGAATATTCAGCGGTTTGATCCTGCTGGTCCTTTTTGGAATAAACATCAATATTCTCAATGATAACGGCGGTAACTGGGCAGTTAAAGGTATTGCGGCCAATATTCCCTATTTCAATATCCTCATACTGAGTCTGACCCAGGCATTTATTGCCATGTTTCTGGCACTGGATTTCCTGAAAAGAGATAAAAAGCTGGATACTTCAGAAGTCATCTTTACCCGTTCAATGACCAACTGGGCTTACGTTTGGGGAAAAACCACCGGAATTCTTACGGTATTCATGGTATTGAATATTCTGGTGCTCATCCTGGCCCTTGTTATTAACCTGGTGATGGGCGACCTGACAGTCAACTGGATGGCCTATCTCTATTATCCGCTGATAATCAGTCTGCCTTCACTGATATTCATACTGGGTCTCTCCTTTATGGTGATGTCCATTTTAAAAAATCAGGCTATTGCATTGGTAGTCCTTCTTGGATATACCGGAATGGTAATGTTTTTTGGTAAGGATAAGTTCGACTTCATTTTTGATTTCATGGGTTTCCGATTGCCAATGGTTCACTCGGATATGATCGGTTTTGGATTTGAGGGAAAACTGCTGATACAGAGGGGAATTTATTTCCTGCTGGGCCTTTCCTTTATTTCCGGAAGTATCTTGCTGATGAAAAGATTGCCTCAATCCAAACTCCATACCACGGCATCCTGGGTTATGACGGTCATTCTTGCGGTAGCCGGTGTTAGCGGAATTATAGCATATTCGGGCAGCACAGCCCGGGATTTGCGGTTCAGAACGGCCATGATTGCTTTGGATGATAAAAATTATAAGACACCTGCATTAAATCTCGACGCATGCGACCTGTTAATCAAACACCATGGGCGAACGATAAGTGTTACTGCAAAAATGACACTCAGCAACCAAACCCATGAGAGCATTTCTAAAACTGTTTTCTCACTGAACCCCGGATTGACTCTGGAGGAACTGATGATAAGCGGCGCGAAAACAACTTTTGAAAGGAAGGATCACCTGATATTTGTGACCTTACCCGGTGAACTCGCTGCGGGGCAAAGCATCCAGGCTGAGTTTGTTTATAAGGGATCTATTGATGAGCGTGTTTGCAATCTGGATATTAAAGAAGAACAGGCTGCCGAAAAATGGGGGCCGGATTTCCTGATTTCAATTCGTAAACGTTTTGCGATTTTAGAACCGGAATATGTATTACTCACACCTGAGTCTGCCTGGTATCCCCGGCCGGGTGTCCTTCATGGATCTACTATTTCCATCCTGCCAACCTGGAACTTCACAAAGTTTACGGCCACGGTAGAAACTAAAAACGGACTACAGCCGGTTATGCAGGGTAAAATTGAGAATTCAGGAAATAGCTGGGTTTTCACTCCGGAAAACCCGCTGCCAGGAATGACTCTCATCATCGGTCCTTATAAACCCATGACTTTAACCGCCGGCGGAGTTGATTTCGAGTTGAATGTGATTAAAAATCATGATTATTTCAGTGCTGTACTCGATTCGATCTCTGATACCCTGCCCAAGTTTGTGGGTGATATGAAACAGGATCTCGAACGCAGGCTTGGATTAAAATATGCTTACCCGCGGTTGCGTCTGATTGAAGTTCCCGTTCAGTTTTATGCCTACTCAAGATTATGGGTAAAACATCGTGACTTTCTACAGCCTGAAATGATTCTTCTCCCTGAAATGGGAAGCATGTTAACCCGGTCAGGTTTCGGGCAGGAATTAAGGCAGTCTATAAAGAGGAGCAAGGCAAATGAGGAGTCGCTGACTGAAAAAGAGTTTCAGCTGCGCGTTCTCCGGAATTTTATTACCGATAATTTTATGCCGGGTACCTCCGATAATCGTATAGGGTTTAATATAAACACGCAGACAACTATCTTTGATACAGATAAGAAATTCTCACTTTTCCCAAATTTTTTCACTTTTGTCAATCACCTCAGATCCAACCAGTATCCTATACTGAATACAGCCATCGAGGCCTATCTGAGTAATACCGGTGATCCACAGATGTATGGATTTGGAATGGGAACAAGCGGATTAAGCCCTGTAGAACAGGCAAATATGGAGCTGCAGAAAAAATCTTTTAAAAAGCTTCTGAGTACCGAGATGGATAATCTTGCACTCAGGCAGGTTATCGATTCAAAAGGGAAATACTTCTTTACCTACCTTGAAGCAGTAGCCGGTTCTGTTGATTTTATGCCATTCATTCTTGACGAGATCTCTAAAACCCTCTATCAGACCATTGATTTTGAAAAATTTGCTAGTGATTTTAATGATAAATTCGGATTTAATGCTGATTCCCTCGCTGCCAAATGGTATGTGAATGATCAGTTGCCGGGTTATCTCATTGGACATGTCCGTGTTGTTGAGATTCAGCAGGATGATCGTACCCGTTATCAGTTGCTGTTTGATGTTTCCAATCCATCCAGGGAGAGCGGTCTTTTGCAGATTACCCTCCGTGCCGGTGGCCGGGGTGGCATGGGTGGAGGCCGCGGTGGCGGAGGTGGCGCCGGAATGAGAGGTGGGGCTAGTTTCGCCCTGGCAGGGAGAAATGCTGCTACCGACAAATTCCTGGTTGTTCCTGCAGGCCAGGCATTACAGGTGGGTTATGTGCTGGATGAGCAGCCCCGGGCCATGTCAGTCAATACCATGATATCCACCAATCTGCCGAATAATATAAGCTATCCGTTTCCGAAACTTGAACAGGTTAAGGGTTTTGAACCCATTGAAGGCCAAAAGTCGATACCGCTGATATTAACCATGAGCGAACCAGGTGAGATTGTTGTGGATAATGAGGATGCCGGGTTTTCTTCAATCGGTGAGGTAACGGTTAGCCGAATGGTTAAATGGTTAAAGATTAACAAGAAAAATCCTGATGTGCCCTATGAAAGCATGCGTACCTGGCGGCCCCCGATCTACTGGACCCCGATTATTCAATCAGGATTCTATGGCGATTTTGTAAGATCTGCCGTATATATTAAATCAGGGGAAGGGGATCTTTCTGTAGAATGGCGGACCTTAATACAGAAGCCTGGATTTTATGATGTTTATACCTACGTAAACCCGAATATTGCCCGAATGGGAATGAGGATGGGTGGAGGACCCGGCCAGCGCCCCCAGGGTGGTGGTCAGGGCGGAATGCCTGAGATTTCCGATGAATACCATTTTACCGTTTTTCATTCGGAAGGCAAGGAGGATATAACAGTACCCCTTAAAACTGCCGAAACCGGATGGAACCGTCTGGGATCATTTTATTTTGCCGCAGATACCGCAAAAGTAACGATGAACGATAAAAATACCGGCCGTACTGTTGTTGCAGACGCCGTAAAATGGGTGAAACAACAATAATAATAACCGTAGGGAGGCATATATGCGTCCAAATATTGTAGGGACGCAATATATGCGTCCAAATATTGTAGGGACGCAATATATGCGTCCATTAAAGAAACAACCTTAATAATTATGAATAAGAAGTCAGTATTATTAGCCCTTTTATTTGGCCTGGCATTTTCAGGTTCTTTATGGGCGCAGCAACTGGTTAAGTTGCAGGATGCGTTGCTGATCGCATCCAAAAATAGTCCGGATATCAAAATGGTGCAATTAAACCTGGTACAAACACAGCAATTGCTAATGGCTACGGAAGCTTCGTATAAAGCAAATTTCAGGGTCAATTTAAATCCGGTCAGCTATAGTAATGACCGGGTTTTCTATGCTCTTGACAATGAGTTTTATACTACCAAGAATTTGAAAAGTTCGGGTAATTTTAATATTTCCCAGAGACTCCCATGGACCGATGGAACTGTCTCTTTAACGAATACATTATTTTGGCAGCAGAGCAGTATTGAGAAGTACGATAATACCACATCGAAATTCAATAATAATGTCAGATTGCAGTTTGACCAGCCTCTGTTTACTTATAATCGTATGAAGCTGGAATTGAATTCATTGCAATTGTCGTTTGAGAATTCCCAACTCAGTTATAACATCCAGATGCTCCAGTTGGAACGATCAGTTACTCAGCAGTTTTATGCCGTTTACAACCAGCAGATGAGACTACAGATCACGCTGGAGGAATATAATAATCAGAAAACCAATTATGAGATTATAAAGAATAAGGTCGAAGGAGAGTTGGTAAGACTCGAAGAGCTTTACCAGGCTGAATTGAACCTGGCCTCCAGTAAATCATCCTGGGAAAATACAAAGGTTTCGCTGGATAATGCTAAGGATAATTTCAAGATGCTGATCGGTATGGATATATTCAACGAAGTGAATGTGCTTGCTGATCCGGTTGTTGATTCAGTACCGGTTGATATTGATCAGGCCATCAAATTCGCACTGGAAAACCGTATGGAATTGAGGCAGCGACAGATCAGTATTGAAAATGCAAAATCCAGTCTGACTCAAACCATGGCTTTCAATGAATTTGCCGGAAACCTCTCCCTTTCGGTAGGCCTTCTTGGGGATAATGAGAATTTTGGTCATATTTTTGCAGCTCCTACTGATAATGAGCAAATTGCTTTGAGTTTGCAAATTCCTATCTTCGACTGGGGCGAACGCAAAGCAAGGATCAAAGCTTCACAAACCGGTATTGAAACTCAGCAGGTAAACTTCGATGATCAACGAAATGCGATTATCCAGACTGTCAGACAAACCTACCGGAATCTGCAAAACCTGTTGAACCAGATTACCATTGCCGGGCAAAACGTGCGTAATGCACAGCTTACATACGATATCAACAAGGAACGTTATATAAACGGTGATTTAACCGGTATGGACCTCAACCTGTTCCAGAATCAGCTTTCTTCCAAAAAACTTGATCTGATTAATGCTCAGATCAATTATAAGCTCGAGATTCTTAATATGAAAATTCAAACCTTATATGATTGGGAAACCAAACAATCCATTGTACCAACCGAATTCAAAAAAAACTAAACTGATATGAAATCCCACCGAAACTCCCTGATTACCTTCCTGTTTTCCGGATTAGCGATACTAGCGGTTAACGGTTGCAAGAACCAGCAAACGGATGTTGAAACTGAAGTCGCCGTACCAGTGTCTGTGCTCGACATCCGGCCCTCTTCAATTGAAGAATTTATTGAGACTAACGGAACCGTTTATCCTACCCGAGAGGTTGAGTTAAAATCCGAGATGTCCGGGAAATATATGTTGCAGAACAATCCTCGCACCGGACGGCCCTGGTCGCTGGGCGACAGGGTTTCAACCGGCGATGCAATTATTAAGTTTGAAGATGCAGAATACGTGAATGGTATTCAGATCGATTCAAAAAAGCTGAACCTTAATGTATCCGAGAATGAGTTTGAAAAACAAAAATCTCTGTATGATAAAGGGGGTGCTACACTTCGCGAACTTAAAACATCTGAATCAACGCTTATAAATGCCAGGTATACCTATACTGCTGCCGAATTGCAGATGGCTAAGATGTTGGTAAAGGCCCCATTCGACGGTGTGATCGTCGACCTGCCATTTTACACATCCGGTAATAAACTGACTACCGGGCAATCCCTGGTTAAGATAATGGATTATAGGAAATTGTACATGGAATTCCAGCTGCCTGAGAAGGACCTGAAACATATAACTGTAAACCAGAAGGTAAGGATACTTAATTATGCCTTGCCTGATGACACATTGTATGGTATGATCAGCCAGCTTTCTCCTGCTATCAGTCCGGATACCCGAAATTTCAAAGGTTCCCTGACCATCATGAACGATGATTTGAAATTGCGGCCGGGAAGTTATATCAAGGCAGAAATTATTACCCAGAAAAAAGACAGCACCATCGTAATTCCAAAAAGTATTATCGTTTCACGCCAGCGTGGAAAAACCGTTTTCATTATCGATCAGAATACTGCAATGGAAAGGGTAATAACGACTGGTCTGGAGAATCCTGACTCGGTTGAGATTATCAAAGGTTTGCAGATGAATGAGCGGGTTGTGATCGAAGGTTTTGAAACCCTCGGCAACCGGTCAAAAGTTAAAATCGTCCGTTAGCCGGGCATATCCTAATTATCATGAGAAAGATTACCGAGTTTTCAGTCAGATACCCGGTCACAGTTACCATGTTTATCCTGGCAGTAGTTCTGCTGGGATACATTTCCTTTGGTAAATTGGGTACCGATCTGTTTCCGAAGCTGAACAATCCGAGGATCTATGTGGAGATCAAGGCGGGTGAGCGTCCTCCTGAAGAGGTCGAGAAATTGTTTGTGGATCCGATCGAATCTGTTTGTATCAGGCAAAGCCAGGTAATGGGAGTTACTTCTGTGACCCGTGTTGGTATAGCCCAGATCACAGTTGAATATGCCTGGAACAAGGATATGGACGATGCCTTTCTGGAACTCCAGAAAGCTCTTGGTACTTATTCCCAGAATAGTGATATCACATCACTTACGATAACCCAGCATGATCCTAACCAATCACCGGTTATGCTTGTGGCCATGCGCCATGAAACCATGGTCGATATGGATGAACTCCGGCAGATTGGTGAAAACTACCTGCGCAATGAGCTGGTCCGGCTTGAGGGTGTTGCCGATGTTCAGATGGAAGGCCAGGAGCGGAAAGAAGTTCTGATCAGCACGAACCCTTATCTGCTTAATGCATTTGGTATTACAACCGCTGAGATTACTTCTCAGATTACCAATTATAACCGGAATGTTTCGGGGGGATCCATCGTTGAGATGGGTACGCAGTATGTAATTAAAGGAGTAAGCGTTTTTGAAAATCTAAACGATATCTCAGGGCTTATCGTTGGATTCAAACAGGCAACTGCCACCACAACGGGAACAACCACTACATCGGCTACCGGAACCCGGGTTCCGGTTTTCCTGAAAGACGTCGCAAAAGTTGAGTTCAAAAATAAAGAGCCAGATAATATTGTCAGGATAAACGGAGAACGCGCGATCGGCCTGGCAATTTTTAAAGAGCCCAGTTTTAATACGGTAAAAGCAGTTGAACAACTCAAAGAAGAGTTTGTAAAACTCCAGAAATCACTTCCGGGATATACCTTCGATATTATTCAGGATCAGGGGACCTTTATATCAACCGCAATTAGTGAAGTGGAATCCACTGCTTTACTTGGGATTATTCTGGCTGTCTTTATCCTGTTCGTTTTCCTTCGCAGGATCGGTACAACCCTGATTGCCAGCGTTGCCATTCCTATTTCCATCATCGCGACCTTCAATCTGATGTATTTTAACGGATTGACTATAAATATAATGACCCTTGGAGGACTTGCACTTGGGGCAGGAATGCTTGTGGATAATGCCATTGTAGTTCTTGAGAATATCTTCAGGAACATGGAGCGGGGTATGACCATCAAAGAGGCGGCGATAACCGGAACTTCGCAGGTTGGCGGGGCCATTACCGCTTCTACTTTAACCACTATCGTGGTATTTCTTCCGATCGTTTATCTGCATGGAGCATCCGGTGAATTGTTTAAGGATCAGGCCTGGACAGTTGCCTTTTCATTGGTCTGCTCATTGGTAGTAGCCATTCTGGTTATCCCGATGTTATTTGCCCGGTTTATCAAGCCGGTTAGTGCAGCCAAGCAGGTAAAAGCTATCGGCTTTAAATGGTATCCGGCTGTTTTGGATAAATTTCTGCGCTTCAAATGGTTGATCATTGTCTGTTCACTTATTCTTATGGGTGTGGCAGCCATGCTGATCAAACCGATCGGCAGTGAATTCATGCCGAGAACCGAAGCCAGGGAATTTACCGTTGAGGTAAGGTTGCCCGAGGGTACCCAGTTGGTTCGTACGGACCAGGCAGTAAAAACGCTTGAACAGATGATCCGTGAATTGTTGGGGAATGATCTTAAAAACCTGTATACCAGGGTTGGACCATCGGCTAGTTCCTCCACCGATAAATCCATATTTGAAAATGAAAATACCGCATCTATAAAGATTTCCCTCACAGATAAGGCACATCGGAGCAGTGATGTTTTATTGGCTGATCTGGGCAAGCTTTTCTCTTCAATGCCAGAGATAGAATTCAGCTTCGTTCAGGATGAAACGGCCCTTCAGGCTACACTCGGAACCGATGAGGCCCCGGTATTGGTTGAAGTCGTTGGTAAGGACTTCGACCAGATTGAACGATTGACCGGTGAAGTGGAAACAATCATGCAGGGGAATGCCGATATATTTAATATCGAATCGTCGATACAGCCCGGTGCACCGGAAGTGGAACTGGTTATCGACCGTTACCGTGCCGGAATGTATAACATAACCATCGACCTGATAACGAGTCAGGTTACTCAATTATTGACCGGTACTTCAGCCGGTAAGTTTGATTACAAAGGTGAGATGACGGAGATCCGCCTGAAATTGCCGGATGTGGATGTTAGTCAGTTGCAGGATATCGCACTGAAAGTAGGAACCAATACCATCAGGCTCGGTGATGTTGCCAATGTCCGTGAAGTCACAGCTCCCAAGGAAATCCTGCGTACTAACCAGAACCGGGTCGGTCAGATTTCCGCACAGCTGAAAAAGGGAAAACCGGTTGATCAGGTAATCAGGGACCTTGATTTGAATCTTAAAAAGGTTGTTTTGCCTCCCGGGTACACTATCCGGCAGGCCGGAGAAGAACTTAAGCGCAAGGAGTCGATGAAGAACCTCGGTTTTGCATTACTTCTGTCACTGGTTCTGGTTTACATGGTGCTCGCCTCACAGTTTGAATCTCTGGTACATCCATTCACCATCATGCTCACCATCCCGCTGGCCGGAGTTGGAACCGTGCTTCTATTCTACTTCCTTGGGATGCCTTTTAATATGATGGCTTACATCGGAATAATAATGCTTGCGGGAATTGCGGTAAATAATGCCATAATCCTGGTCAATGCTATTAATCAACTGAGAATGCAGGGATTGAGCAGGCATGATGCTATTTTACAGGCAGGGTACCAAAGGATCAGACCGATCCTGATGACCAGCCTGACTACTATTTTGGGACTATTGCCGATGACGATCGGGTTTGGACAAAGTGTTTCGCTTAGAGCCCCGATGGCTCTTGCCGTGATCGGCGGTTTGGTAACCAGTACTCTCCTTACCCTGATTGTGATTCCTTGCTTTTATGATGTCCTCGACCGACTGACTTCAGGGAAAAAATATTCCAATGCACCAATTAGCTAAGGAGAAAACCAGATGAGGATAATCGTAACACGGAAGGTTCTGATCTCGATGATTTTTCTCGGGCTGACGATACTTGGAATAGTATCCTACCGTCAGCTAAAGATCGAACTCTTCCCGAATGCAGAGGCGCCGTACCTCGTGGTCCAGGTGTCCTCCCAGACTGAAGTTGACCCCGGCTACATGGAAAAGCAGGCTGTGATCCCGCTGGAAGGCGCCGTGGGCGGGCTTCCCGGAATCAAAGAGCTTACTTCGACCGCATCGCAGCGAAGGGGAACCATTATTGTTGCTTATGAGCCCAAAACGAACCTGAAATATGCCCAGCTCAAATTGCAGGAACGAATCAATGAAGTGAAGGCCACTTTACCGACCGAATTCACCGTGACAGTTCTGAAGGTTGATTTGCAACAGGCAGCAAATCAGGTTATGGCTTTGGAAGTCAGGGGACCAGGAGGAGCAAATCGTGTCCGCCAGATCACTGACGAGAAAATTACATCGCGACTTGAAAATGTCGACGGAATCGCCGGTGTTACTGTATTCGGAGGACAAGAGAAAACCCTTGAAATTACACTCAACAAGGATGCCTGCGAAGCTTATGGTATCACCCCTTTTCAAGTGCGCAATGCAATTGCTCAAAACGGACGCGACCGGACCTTTGCGGGCCGGGCCTTCTCTGGAAATAAGATGTATTTTGTGCATATTACGGCTGAATATGTTGATACCCGTGAGATTGAAAATATCGTCATAAAAGAAGCGGGCCCAGTCCTCCTTCGCGATGTGGCTTCAGTTTATTTCGGTGTTAAGGAACAAACTTCATACGCTCGGGTGAACGGTTTGGAATCAGTCACCATGAACCTCGTTGCCGATTCCCAGGTTAACATCATCAATGTTTCGCATTCAGTGAAAACATTGGTTGACCAGCTTAATAAGGAGTTCGGACCTCTGGAAATCGAGATCAAGATACAGGAGAACCTGGCCGAAACCATGGAGAAAAACATCGGTCAGATAATCAACCTGGCGATAACCGGCGGTTTGCTTGCCATTTTCATCCTATGGATATTCCTGAAAAATATAAGGCTCGTCTTATCCATTGCACTGGCGATACCTATATCGGTTTATGTTGCATTTAACTTTTTTTATGCTGCCGGATTGACCCTCAACAGTCTTACCCTTGTGGGTATGGCGTTGGCAATCGGCATGCTGGTGGATAACAGTGTGGTGGTGCTCGAAAACGTATACAGGCATGCGTCGAGGGGGGAATCGCCTGATATTGCGGTTACCCATGGTACAACTGAGGTTTGGCGGTCAATCGTAGCATCGACCCTGACTACCGTGACCGTCTTCCTGCCATTCCTTTTTTCGGATAATTACCTGATCAGGATATTGGGTACCAATATCGGGATATCGATCATTTCCACCCTGCTGGTTTCCATGATGGTGGCATTGTTGTTAATCCCTATGCTTACCCATCTTGTCCTGGTACGCCAACCGCATAAGGGTCCTCAGATTTTTGAAAAAGTTTCATTGCATAAGCGATTGATTCAGATATACCTGCTGATTTTAAAGAGCAGTATTCGCAATCCTGCGGTTACAATTATCGGTGCGATGGTGATCTTCTTCGTTAGCTTGTTTGCTGCCCTGGCACTTTCCAATAATTCCCTAAAGGAGCCACAAACCCGGGAGTTAAGGATTGCTATTACCATGCCACAGGGAACAACGCTGGATGCAACTGATCTTGCGGTGAGAACCATTGAAGAGAGATTGATGGATCTTGCTGAAAAAGAGGATATCACAACCAACACACAGGAGGCGCAGGCAACGGTGAGTGTCAAACTGGTTGAGAATTTTGAAAAAATTAAGGACCGTAAGCTTCCTGAGATTAAAGCTGATATCGAAAACAGGATCAAGGACATCCCACAGGTTGATTATGAGTTTCAGCAATTCTCCTCGAGCTCCGGATTCTCCGGTGGAGGGGGCGGGGGGGGCGGTGCATCCGGTGCCGGAGGTCTCGAGAGTTTAATGGGGATCGGAACGCAACAGGAGAAAGTTATTGTCAAAGGACAGAACTTCGACCTGATGAAGGCTGTTGCTGAGGATGTTAAATATTATCTCGACGACATGACTACGATCCAGCAGGCAACTGTCGGAGTCCAGGATAACCGTCCCGAGGTGAGAATGGCTTTTAATACCCGCGAGATGGGTGAACGTAATGTTTCCCTCTCCTCGGTAATGTCGGAATTGAGTTCATTTCCTACTGAAGTCAGTACCGGGGTTAAATTCAAAGAGGGGACTGAAGAATATGACATCCTGATCAAATACGATAAAGTTATCGTGGATAAAAACAAGACCAGGACGATGGCAGATCTGCAGAGTATGGATGTGCCTTCGTCTGACGGGAGCCGGCATCGGCTGACCGACCTTGCCAAGGTTTATTTCGCCTTCGGAATGGGTACTATTAACCGGTTAAATCAGGAAAAACAGATTCAGTTAACCTATAGGTTTGATGCGGAAACCAACGGATCAAAACCACTGCTTGAGGCAGCCCGGGCCGATGTCGATAATCTGATCGCCAGTATGAAGGTTCCTGCAGGTGTCGCTGTAGAAGTTCAACATGAAGCAAATGAGTTTCAGGATTTCTATTTTCTGATTGGTGCCGCGTTTGTTCTGATTTTTATGATCATGGCTGCGGTTTTTGAATCATTCAGCACGCCTTTTGTGCTGCTTTTATCCATCCCGCTGGCAGGCATCGGTTCATTCCTGGCCATTCTGTTTACGAAAAATTCGCTGATCAATGCCAGTTCACTTATCGGCTTTATTATCCTGATAGGCATTGTGGTAAACAACGGGATTATCCTGATTGATTATACGAAAATACTTCGCAAAAACGGAAACCGGAAAACCCGTGCCCTGATGGTGGCCGGGCTGGCCCGCTTGCGTCCGATTTTAATAACGGCAGGCACTACTGTTGTGGCAATGGTTCCGATGGCAATGGGACAATCGGAGTATGTAGGCCTGATCGGTGTACCGTTTGCCATTACAGTTATTGGCGGTTTATCTCTTAGTACAATTCTGACACTTGTTTTTATACCCACATTCTACTCCGGGCTGGAAAATGCACTGGAATGGATGAAAGGTCAGAAGCTTGTGGTGAAGTTGGTCATGTACGGCCTGATGATTGGACTTACTGCCCTGATTTATTTTGGAATCGATTCGTTTCTCTGGCAGGCGATAACCTTTTTGCTGGTCATTATTGGTGTTCCGGCATCAATCTGGTTTGTGATGAATAGTCTGCGTAAAGCCAGCGATACTGTTATTCCGATGGATGAATCCATTATCATCCGTATACAAAACCTGGTCAAGATTTATGAACGCGACGGACGGTTTACGCGGCAGTGGAAGGCTGGATTGGCTATCCGCAAGCGTATGGGAATGGAAAAGGAAATCAAATCATGGAAAGACCTGGATGATATCGTGTGGCAATTGCCGATTCTTGGTTTCATGATTTACTTTGTCTATTTCTTCCTGGAATCCGGTTTCTGGATATTCCTGCTTAGTATCCCGGTTTACTTTATGATTCTTGCCATCTATGAGCCGGTCCGGATTTATCTCAGATATATTAAACCTGCGGGTTTGATCAACAAGTTGAACCAGTTCATGTACGGACTGATATTCTGGGGTTTCCCGGCATTCAGCATTATCGTTTATCAGATACGATGGGGAAATGTGGCTCTGGATATACTGATCGGATTGGTCTGGTATCTCGCCCTTATAGTTTTCACAACTTCTGCCCGCCTGGCGCGCGAAAAAGTAAACGTGAACCGCATCACCGGCCGTTTTGGAAGAATCCGCAGGGGCTGGTACCGGATGGTGCAGTCGATACCGGTAATCGGTAAAAAGAAGAGACCATTTAAAGCATTGCGCGGTGTTTCCATGGAAATCGGGCAGGGGATGTTCGGGTTACTCGGTCCAAACGGAGCGGGCAAAACCACCCTGATGAGAATTATCTGTGGAATTTTCGAACAGAGCTATGGCAAAATCTGGATCAGCGGGGTGGATACCCAGGAAAAACGCGAAGAATTGCAGGGTTTGATCGGATATCTGCCACAGGAATTTGGGATGTATGAGAATATGACTGCCGGGGAATATCTTAACTACCAGGGGATTCTCAAGGGATTAAAATATCCTGATGAACGCGACAAGCGGGTTGATTTTGTGTTGAGTTCGGTTCACATGATTGAACATAAGGATGAAAAAATCGGGAGCTATTCCGGCGGTATGAAACAACGTATCGGGATTGCCCAGATATTGCTTCACCTTCCCAGGATCCTGGTTGTTGATGAACCTACTGCCGGACTTGATCCGCGGGAGAGGATCCGGTTCAGAAACCTTTTGGTGGAATTATCACGCGAGCGGGTTGTCATCTTTTCAACCCATATTATCGAGGATATTTCGAGCTCCTGCCTCCAGGTGGCAGTCCTTGATAAAGGTGATATGGTATTCCTGGGTGCACCGGAAGAGATGGCTCTTACCGCTAAAGGACATGTATGGCAGGTTGAGGTCAGTTTGGCCGAGTTTGACCGTCTGTCTGAACTGTATAAAATAGTTCATCACATGCGCGACGGCCAGAATATACGTGTGCGCCTGCTGGCTGAAAGCAAACCGTCACCGGATGCCATACCGGTTCAGCCTTTGCTTGAGGATTCTTATTTATGGATGTTGAAGAAAGCGATCTGATATGAAAAGTAACCGAGTTGCATTAATCTGGAACTGGATCTTCAATATGGTCCGATATAATCTCAAGATTATATTCGCCAATAAGTTTATTTGGTTTTTGCTGGCTTCGCTGGCCTTCTTTATCGGGGTATTATTGATTACCCTCTTTTCAAAAGGTAAGATTGATACCGGGATCATCTATAATCTGCTCTTATATCCGGGTCTTCTCCTGGTTTTTTATCCCACTGTTTTCGGGATTCAAAACGATGAGGATACCCGGGTACTGGAAATCCTTTTCGGGATCCCGGATTATCGTTACAAAGTATGGCTTGTGAGGCTGATCCTGATCTATTTTGTAGTCTTCTTTATTTTGTTGTTGCTGGGGATCTTTTGCTCCTGGGCGCTTCTGCCTTTTTCTGTTTTCAACATGGCCTGGCACCTGATGTTCCCGATCTTTTTCATGGGAACTCTGGCTTTCCTGCTATCTACCTTTATCAAAAACGGTATCGGTACCGGTGTCGTGATGATAATAATCGGGGTGTTTTTCATGGCCCTCATGGGATTGATCCAAAACAGCAAATGGAACATTTTTCTCAATCCGTTCAGTATCCCTGACGGAATGAGTGAAAATGCCTGGAAATCAATTGTTCAGGACAATCGTGTGATCCTGTTTGTAGGGATCGTGCTCGCGCTGCTGGGAGGCCTCACAAGTTTGCAGAAGAGGGAGAGGTTTATATAATAGGTTCGCTGCGCTCCTAACTAGCGACCGAAGGGAGCATAATTACTATTTAGTATAGTAATCAATCATATCCTTCAGTATTTTTGTACATACCGGGCAGAACGGATCACCAAGCCAGTTCATCTTGCATTTGGCCATCGGACTGTAAATACCTTTTGCACTGTATATGCCGCCTTCATAGGCACCCAAAACCCCTGCAAATTCAGGTTTCCTTGGGGTAGGGACCGGTGTGCCGGGCTTGATCATTTTCTTCCATTTTTTGCCGAAATCAACCATGTTGGTGACGTTAGGCTGAATCGGTTCAACGGTCATATCGATATAATCCTGATAAGCCACATCGCTGGTATAATACTCATCAGCCAGCCAGGTGAAAGTATGTCCGAATTCATGGACGAATACGCCTATCGATTGCTTGTTGAAAGCAGTAAAGCAACCATAATAGTTATACACCCCGCCACCACCGTATTTTTCCGAATTGACCAGGATAATGATGATGTCGTAAGGAACATTGGCTGCTACATCCCGAACCGATTTGATATCAAAGGTCATGTTGTAGCGTTCGCTGTCGAATGTGTAAAAACTCGTATTGAGGAGGGTGTTTTTGTAAATTCCACCGGCAGGAATATCGGTCCCGGATTCGGCTGAGGGAGCTTCAACCAGCCAGCAATTGAATTGATCCTCAGCAGCTGTAAAGGGCGGGGTATCCAACAGGCCTTTTGAGAAACTCTTTACGGCTTCGCGAAATTTGTCCATCTCCACTGCAGTGAATCCATCCGGAATAAATACCACATCAATCTTTTTGGAAGGATCACCTGAATCGTGTACCATAAAAGATTTGTAAACCGGACCGGTTTCCTTGCTTATAAAATAATTAGCAGGATCGATCTGATATTCAAATGTTTTGACAAGTTTTGTTTTGCGGTTGCGGCTGTAAAGCTGAAGCGTGACCGGTTTTTTTGGAAAAGGTACCAGTGCCGTTTCATAAAAGCACCTGGAAGTGACTTTTGCTTCAGCGGTTGATTGCCATTCGCTGTATAACCCGGCATATCCGCGCGAAAAAATCAACTTTTTAGTAGCCTTGTCGTATAGTTCAACACGGTATTCACCCCATAGAAACGGATCAATCAGGTGGTTGCGGGGTCCGGACCATTTACCTTCCTGCTTCATCTGTTCGAAGCCGATTTGCTCAGTTGCTGCTGTACCGCAACGGTTGTAATCAAACCGCAGCGTGTTGTCAGTAAAATAGTCTTCAAATTTGATCTGAGCCTGTAAATTTAGAGCTGCAAAAACCAATAACAATAGAAATAATTTTTTCATGGGTGCCCTTTTTTGGTAAATACCAATGGTAAAGGTAAATTACATTGTATTTTTGCCAAAGCTAAAACCAATTCTTTACAGCATATATGGGTGATAATCTGAAAATAATGTTCAAGCATTTGTCTGATTGGCTTGAAACCTGGGGGTTAACGGGTGCCTTTGGTCAGTTTCTGCACCTCACAATCCTGTTGTTTTTATTATTCCTGGTGTGTTTTGCAATAGATCGCCTCACCAGAAGTGTCATCAAAGTCTTTATTCACCGTTTAGTTAAACGGACAGAGAATCCTTTTGATGATATTTTGCTGGAAAAGGGGGTTTTCAGGAGGATCGCACATTTTGTGCCGGCTTTGGTTGTTTATTACATGCTGCCCCACATTTTTAACGGGGTCTATTTTGTGGATTCAGCAGAACCCGATGCAGTTTTAAAAGCATTGATCGCTTTCTCACAGAAAGCGACTGCTATTTACATGATCATCATCGGTACTGCGGTGATCATGACTGGCCTGAGCGCACTAATGGAAATCTATACGCATCTGGATGTTTCAGGCAGGGTGCCGATCAGAGGGTATATCCAGGTAGTTAAATTCCTTGTTGTTTTGATTGCCGGAATCTGGATCCTTTCAACGGTCTTCGGATTTCCGCTCAAAGGTTTCTTTACTGGTTTGGGGGCCTTTATGGCTGTTCTGGTTATTGTTTTTCGGGATACCCTTCTTGGATTGATGGCTTCTATCCAATTGTCAGTTAATAAGATGGTCAGAATTGGTGATTGGGTTACTATCCCGTCAAGGAATGCCGATGGAACCATTCTCGATATCACAGTCAATACAGTTAAGGTCGAAAACTGGGATAAAACGATAACCACCATGCCAACCTATTCACTGGTATCTGAATCGGTTCAGCACTGGCGGGGTATGGAAGAATCCAATGGCCGCCGGATCAAGCGATTCGTTAATATCGATATGGGTACAGTGCATATCTGTTCCGAAGAACTGCTTGACCGTCTGGAGAAGATTCATCTGATTTCTGATTATATAAAATCAAAGAGGGCAGAATTGGCTGATATGAACCGTAAATATCCGGATGCCGATCAGTCGGTTGCAAACGGAATCCGGTTAACCAACCTGGGTGTTTTCAGGAAGTACCTCGAGTGCTATTTAAAGGAACATCCGGATATTCAGCACGAAATGACCACCATGGTACGCCAGCTTCAGCCAACCGACCGCGGAATTCCAATTGAGATTTATGGTTTCACCAGCGAAAAAGCCTGGGAAATCTATGAGAATATACAATCCGATATCTTCGATCATGTTCTCGCTGTAATACCTGAATTCGAACTCCGCGTTTTCCAGAACCCTACCGGCGCGGATTTTAAACAGCTGGTCAGCTAATCAGCGCATCAGCAAAATGGAAATCGAACGTAAATACCTCGTCAACAAAATACTCTGGCAAGTGTTGCATTATCCTGTGAATGCTATTTTTATTCAACAGGCTTATCTTTCAACAGATCCAAAATGCACTGTCCGTATC
>Ga0265292_1001664_pt1 | contig 18530 bp, 15 predicted proteins | sample Munlanlewell296A_FD_189080 | JGI IMG/M metagenome (GOLD analysis project Ga0265292, IMG submission 189080) | Leachate microbial communities from a municipal landfill in Southern Ontario, Canada - Leachate well 296A | ecosystem: Engineered > Solid waste > Landfill > Unclassified | place: Canada... | reverse complement strand
TAAGAAAAGAATCACATACCAAGTAATTTTAGTTTTCATCAAAGTAAGCAACGCTAAAAAGGGTAAAGGGAAGAAAAAAACCAAAAAGCCAAACAATGTTTGAGATATAAATATATTCCAGCTTCTTTTTCTGAAAGATTGGATTAATTCAATTAGGATTAAAACATAAGCTAAGATAAAAAGAAAATTAATTATTCCTAAATTTTGCCAAAGATAGTTTAAATAAAAAAATTTACCTCCAAAATGAAGTTCAATTGGAACGTAAAGCCGTTTTAATACCTGGCTTAAAAAATGATTATCAATAAAAAACCAACCGTATTTAATATAACCGGCAATATACCAAAGTGATGGAATGATGATCAATAAAAGATTTTTAAGTAGTGTTTTACGATTGATTTTAATATTTTTTTTATTTATTAACCAATGTATCAATACATTAAACAGATCAAAAATAAGAGGATAAAAACCAAGAATTGATTTACTCCAGACGCCCAGTGTCAGGAAGAACAACTTCGGCCAGAATTTATCCCAGAATAAAAAATAGCCAAGCCAACCAACTGCTACAAAAATGTCGCTGTTTAACATAGTTGCCCGCTCTAGAAATATGGGCGAGGCGGATAAAATAAGAACAGGTAATAAAGAAGCAATAGTTTTCCCTTTGGTGATTTTTCTAGCCAATAAATAGGTTAAAACTAAAAGCAAAAAAGAAACACAAACCATAATCATTCTTGCCCAAAATTCAGAGTGGCCAAAGATTAAAAAAACAAGAGCGATTAAGCCGTGGACAAATGGAGGTTTATCCAGCCAAATATGGCCGTTGAAGGTGGTAAACAAACTTTTATTATTAATGATTTCCTTTGCAATTTGAGCATACATCCCTTCGTCCCAGTCATAGAAAAGGACTTTAGCAAGATGATAATTCCTTACAATAAGACCTAAAATTACTATAAAAAAGGTTACTATGAACATATAGTATACCCCTCTGCTCCGATTAAATCGGAGCTACGGTGGGCATATATACCACTTTTTTTGCTTAATCAAAGCAAAGTGGTATAGAATACTTATATAATATCATGGAGTTGCGAAAAAAAATTAAAAAAAACTATTTAATTATTCTTTTAATCTTTATAGCCTTTGTCTTCTATGTTATTAATTTGAAAGGAAGTTTGGGTTTTTTTGATGATACCGCTAGAGATACACTAAAAACACTGGGGATTATTAAGGAAAAGAAAATTACTCTTATTGGTCCGCCGCTGTCTTTTGGACTGTTTTCTATTCGGGAGGTATATTTTGGTTCTTTATCTTTATACATTGCTGCCATTGGATTATTGATGGGGAAACTAGATGTGACTGGAGCTATCTATCCTACAATCTTTTTTTTTAATATTTCTATCTATTTTTTTTACCAACTAATTAAATATCTTACTACTTCCAAAAAGACGCAAATTATCAGTACTATCATTTACGCTCTGAGTCCGGCTACAGTAACCTTTGCTCGTTTTTTTTGGAATCCTAACCTTATTATTCCTTTTTCGGTATTTTTTTGGTTATTGATTTTAAGAAGTTATTCTTCGGAAAAACGCAAAGTGTTTGGTTTTGTCTTTGCAGGAGTAATCGGTGGCATAATGGTTAATTTTCATTACGTCAGTCTTCTCCTAATTATTCTTTGTTTTTTGATTTTTTTATTCAAAAGAAAAATATTGTTAAGTATTGCGTTGATAACTGGTTTATTAATTTCAAGTCTTCCTTTGATTTTATTTGAATTAAAACATCAATTTTATTTAACTCAAGCTTTAATTTATAACTTAACTCAAAAAGGGACGGCGGAATATTCGGGTGACAAGATTATGCATTTTTTTAGCGGGATGCTTGTCATCTTAGGATTAAAACCGTCGGAGATTTCTCACCCAACAGTTAATCTGAATATAACCTTTACATATTTAACCATAGTGATTCTTTTATATTTGATGATCAAATCATTTTCAACTATTAAGAAAGATAGAAAAATACTCCTTATTCCCTTACTTCTAATGAATTTAGTCGCTGTTATAATGAGTAAACAGATTTATAATATTCATTATCTTTTTCCAGTCTATCCGCTTCTTGTGTGGTATATAGGACATCTAATCTCTCAAATTAAGATTTCGGCAGCGGTATTTATAATAATTCCCATTATGTTATATAGTTCTTTTTTGATACCTTATGACGCTCACAATATAAAAAAGGACTATTTATCAATAACTAAGATTGAAGAAATATCAAGTTATATTGTAAGAGATAACCCGACACCTCCCTATAACCTGACCGAGAACATAACTGGAGGAGCCCAGGCTATACCATTTCGCTATGTCTTAACAAGAGATGCAAAAGTCCAACCCAATGACAAACTTTCATATGCAGGTTTGAAAACTTTGTATGTGGTGACGGCCGATATCAATAGAACCTACAAAGAAAATAGATGGGAATTTTATGCCACGTCCAATAAAGTTTTAATCAAGACAGTTGATTTTGGCGAAGTTAAGTTATTTAAATTTGAAGCAAGATAATTAGACAGATTTATCTAAAGATCAAGGAATTAAGAAGATTTGGGTCGGAAGGAGTGTTCAGATCAGAACCGGCTAATTGATATTTATTGATTTGGATACCGTTTTTAAACTTCATAATTTTGACAGGATCACTTGCGATTTTAATTCTTTGTTTAACAAAATTTCCAGGATTAAAACCAGGATCGGATGAAGTAACGATATAAACATAGGTGGGATCTTTTTTCTGATAAGCAAACGCCTTGTTCTGATAAAACTTCTGCATGTAGTGAAAAGCATATTTGCCTTGGTATCCCAATTGGTCATCGCAGACAACATAGTATCCAAAATCGCTTCTGGCGTCTTTGAAGACCTTATCGACTGAAGATTTAAAAAACTGCCACGAAGCTTGGCTAACTCCCATGTAATTATTTCTTTCAACGAACCGGTTTATTTGTTGTATTAATAGAATACTTATAAATAGAGAAAATAAAAGGATAAATATTTTCTTGTTAATAATTTGATAACTGGAACAGAAAAGTATAATCAGCACCGGTATAAAAGCCCAGTGATAATAGATCCAAACTTGTCCATGGTAAAACATGATAAGAAACCAATAACCGAGATAAAAATAAATAAAAAGTTTATAAGCAAGTTTGTTGGGAAGATTTTTTTTCCGCAGAATATAAATTAAGCTGATTATGAGAGATATTAAGAAAATTAGATTTAGAAATAGATTATTTTTGGTAAAAAATATGAGTCCTTCGGTATAAGACTTAATGATTTGATTTAAGATAGAATTGGGATTAATTCTGCTTAAAAAATTTCTATCCTGGGAATTAAGATAGGAGATTAATGAACGGGTCTGTAAAAAATTATGTCTTAATTCAAAGAATATTGAAGTCGACTGGGTAATAAAAATCATAAACAATGAAGAGAGATGAATCAATCTGCGTTTCTTCACTAAAAATACGATGAGATATAAAAATGCTAAAATTAAAATAGGTATTCCAAAAGCCATCTGAAATTGGATAATCAGTCCCAAGATAAAAATTGCAAGTAATAGGGTAGTAAATTTACCGTTCATAATATAACGGTAAAAAAAGTAGAAAAATAAAGGAAAAAGCATCAATGCTCCATAGGGATTACTAAGATTGTTAATCTCCTGGACGGAAATCATGGCGTATAAAGCCGTACTAAATAAGGCAATTTCCAAATTAAACATTTTTTTTGCCGTATAGAAAACAAAAATAAGTGCGATCGCATAAAGAAATACCCAGAAAAGTCCAACTGTGGCCGGATTTCCACCGCCTAAGATAAAAGCGGGGAGATTGATATCAATCCACAATGGTCCGTGATATATCCCGGATATCCCTGAATGGGCTCCAATTAGTGGAGGTATTCGTTTTTGGACGGTTTCTTCTAAAAGCAGGAAATCCCGAGCGATATCAGTTTGAATAATAAGTTCATTATGCAAAGGAAGCCAAAGACAAAAAAGGAAGCTGATGAAAATTAAGGCATAAAGAATAATCCTAATTAATTTTGGCATAGTTCGTGATTAAAAACTCCACAAATCATCTCTTTGAGCATTTTGACGAATAATAGGTAAATAGTCTGGTACATCAAAAGCCTGTTTAAAAACCAATGGTTGATAATAAAAGTAAGTGCGGAGTTCGTAGAAAGAAGAAACAACAAGAAGTAAGAAGCAAGAAGTAAAGAGTAAATATTTAAGCAAGTTATTTATTTTTTCAGATAGTTTAATGATATAGTTAGTGGCCAGGCTGACAAAAAAAATAATTGATGGTAGCGTGGTGTAGGTGCGAAGCATATTTGGATTTTCCCATGGATAAGTAAAAAGAGAGGGGATAAGAGAAATTAAAAAATAAAAAATAAAAAATAAAAAATAAAAATCGCGGCGGAATTTTAAAAAACCGATAAACAAACCTGCGATTAGCAGAACTCCCAAAATCGGATTAAGCGCCGGTTTGCCGGTGTAGTTGTGATGACCGTTAATATCGCCTTTGGTAAAAAACATTAAGGTCGTGTTTGTGATATTACTCCCGAGAAATTCGGCTTTTTTCTGCACAGAGAGAGATGAGTTTTTCAAAAAAAACTGCTGGTTGATGCGAATATCATTTCCCGGATTTTTTATTAAATAAATAGATAGAGGAAGGATGATAATGATAAAAGTAACAAGAAAATAGCTGATTTTTTTCCACTCAACTTTTTTATAAACCAAGGCAATTATGGGGACGAGAAAAAAAATTCTTCCGGGTTGATAAGAGTTAAAAGCTAGGCCGGCAAAAAGGCCGGAAAGCAAAAGAAACAAATTCTGTCTTCGCTTCGTTTGATAGAACGAAATTAAGAAATAAATGGAAACTAATTCAAAGAATAAAAGGAAGGGCACCTCATAAGTAACACGGCTAAAATGGAGAAACCAACGGCTCGTAAGAAGAAGAAGGGAGGAAAGGATCAAGAAACTCTCCTTCGTCCCGATAAAATCGGGACTACGGAAGGGCAAGCAAGAAGTAAGAATTTTTTCTTTGTGATTTTTATAAATTAACTCAAGGATTAAGTAAAAAAATAAAACATTTAAAATACCAAATATTCGGGAGGGGAAGCGGAGGGCGAACTGGTTAATGCCGAAAATCTTAAAGGAAAAAAGAAGAGTATAAAGGTAGGCGGTGGCATGGCCGTCGGCAACAGTCGTAAAGGGGGTATAGGTTTTGTTTTCCAAAGAGAAGGCAGCTCGAGCAATCTCATTTTCATCATGAGCCAGTCCTCTGGGTATTTGGCCATATTTGTAGAAAACCAAAAAAGAAGAAATAATTAAAAGCAGAACCACCGGCAAAATCTTTTTCATTAGATTAATTTTAGCACAGGAACTATCTGTTAAAATAGTTTAATGAATTTCAATCTCCGATTTATTAAAACATTTTTATCATCTATTTTTATATTTTTAGCCTTTGTTAACAATGTTTTTGCAGTAGAAAACCAACCCTCTGCTCATATCATATTTATTAATCAAGTTCGTGGTGAAGAATGCTGCGATAAGGGTAGTTTAGACATTCTTAAAAAACAAATAAGTAAATTCATTGAAACAAATATTTCTTCTTATTTTGTCTTACGTTATGATGCATTAAAAGACGAGAACTATCTTAACTATATAAAAACAATTTCTTCAAATAATCCAGACATTATTAAACTGGGTTTGTTATTGGAAATAACTCCTGAGTTTGCACAAGATTCCGAGATAAACTATCACGGATCAAAAGATAAATGGTATGAGGCGCAAAATATTTTCAGTATTGGCTATTCACTTGATGAAAATAAAAAAATGATGGATACGATTTTTGGTAAATTTTATCAAGAATTCGGCTATTATCCGGAGCTAACTTCATCTTGGATGATTGAAACTCAAACTCTTAATTATATTCACGAAAAATACAAAGTAAAAATTCATCAAATAACTAGAGATCAATGGCAGACAGATAGTTATACTTTATACGGCGGACCGCCTCATTATCCTTATCCTGCCAGCCGCAATTGGGCTTTTATTCCAGACTATGATCGTCCAAACGCTCCTTTAATTGTTCGTCAAACAATCGCGGATCCTTTATATAATTATGGAGATAATACTAACGCTTTTACATCCCAACCTAATGATTACATGCGAGATAAGAAAACCTTTGATTATTTTAGATCACTTATAGATCAAGCGATCCATCAACCACAAAAAGGTTTTGCTCTTCTTGGTTTGGAAAACTCCATGAATGTTAAGTTTAACAACGAATATTTAAAACAGATAGATTATGCGCAAAGTTTGGTAAGTGACCGAATAGTAATAATTCCTGATATTAATGAGATGGTTAGTTACTGGCCAAAACAAAAAATCACCATATACCAAGGTAAAGATTTAGCAGGACGTAGTGATGATACGGCTTATTGGATTACTACTCCGCAATATAGGGCAAGACTCCGTCTTTATGATGAAAATTTGTCTTTAACTGACTTTCGTGTTTTTAATAAAGATTATCTTGATCCTTATACCGATAACCTTGCGAAAAAACAGGGATTTTGGATAGTTCCCTATATTATTGACGGTTCTCATGGTTACTTACCGATAGAGAAAAAAACGTCACCTGTGCAAAATATCGTTTTTGACGTAAAAAATGATAGCAATTTAGATATCGCCAGCATTAAACTGCCACGACTTGCCAAGATGAACAACAGTCCCAAAATAGTCTATCGATCGGATAAAATCAGCATGGAATACCAAAGCCAAAGGAAAAATTCCACCAATATTTCATTTCAACTCAACGATATTACCGTTAATTGTCCAGCTTGTAAGGAAATACAATATGACAACCATAATCCTACTTTACACCCGATTACATACGAAAAGAAAACAAATGGGTTTTTATTAAAATGGATAATAGATAATAAAATTAGTCATGAGCTCTCATTTTTATGTGAACAAAAAAAATGTAAGTTTATTGTATCGTCTGATTCAAGTCTGATCAAAAGCTTGAGAGTAAAACAATATCCATATTTATTTCCTGAACCGATTAATCGAAAAATTAGCGTCAAGAATACGGTTGTCTTAGTTAATAATCAATATGCGATTGCCGGAAGAAATCCAATTAGACTGATAGTTATTCCACGAGATATTTATAATATTCCAATTAAAATATCTGAGTCGATTGAGGTTATTTCTAAACAAAAAATAGACTTTACCATCAATAATGAAGGATTGATGCATTACATAGATATTGTTGGTGATCAATCAGCCTCTTTCAGTCCAACGATTCAGATAGACGGAAAACAAATCAAAAACGTGACAGTATATTTTTCGCCTGACTGTAAAAATCAAATAAAAAAATGCCTAACTGAGCCATCAAGGTTATGGTGGTATCTTAATTCTCTAGTCGGTGATAAGTATAGACTTATTTTTTTGGGAGAAAAACAATAAAATTGTTACTTATACTTTCCTTTTAATTCGTAGAATTTGATTTTTATGATATCTTTGAGTGTTTCTGTGGCGTCTTTGAGGAAGTTGACATTGCGGCTTTCCATATGTTGCCAGTGGACTGGTGTTTCTTTCACTTTGTAGTCCAACTTAAAAGCCAAAAACAAAAATTCAAGGTCAAAGGCAGCCGTCACCGACGGGCCCTGAACATAATGGTTTTCTTTTAATAACTGTGATTTGTTAATAATATGCATGGCGGCTTTTTTTTCAAAAAGCTTAAAACCGCATTGAGTGTCTGTAATCCCTTTAAAATTAAATAAAATATAACGAGCAAATATAACTCCAAGTGAAAGAATTTTGCGCAAAATTGGAGCACCTGCTCTTTTAGATTTTCTAGACCCTATGACAATTTGAAAACCTTTTTCAGCCTCAGAAATTAACTTATTCATTTCTTCAATTGGCGTTGCCAAATCTATATCTGTAAAGATTATGAAATCAGTTTTTGCCGATTTTATGCCGCTGGCAATAGCAAAAGCCTTTCCTTGATGCTTGTTTTCAATGAGGCGGAATTTTGGGAAAAGAGTCAAGTAATGTTTAACTAGGTTTTTTGAATCATCAGTTGATCCGTCATCGACGATAATTACTTCAGCAAAGCGATTGTTACCAGCTGTAAAGTTGCCAATTTTGTCAAGCACACCTTTTTGCAAATTAGCTTCTTCGTTATAACAGGGAACTATTAATGATATTTTCATAATTACAAATTATAAATAACAAATGACAAATGAATTTTAAATTACAAATGTTTAAATATTTGAGAATTTAATATTTGTTATTCATTTGTTATTTGAATTTTGTCATTTGGGCTTTTTCTTTTAGTGGCTTAGTTTGTATATTGTAACACCTTCAACTTTCCAGGTTTGATCAACCTTTGTTGGAGCAAAAAGGGCTATATCCCATTGGGGATTGCCGATAGTTTGACAAGGATGTTCACAGGCAATAAAAAGTTCATTGGTTTTTTTGAGAATTTCCCGGTCAATCGGTTTATGACCCCAAATTTCCAAGAAATAACGATATTGAGCGTCAGAGGAGCTTTCGGGCAGTGAAATCAAGGTATAGTCCTTTTGCGCATTATTATTTTTGATTACTTTGGCCACCTTTTGCGCTTTATTTATTTGGCTGTAACCTTGATTAAATAAAAATTGATAGCCGCGGCCGTTAAGATAAATAAAAAGCATAATAAAAAAAATAGTAAAAATTATTTTAACTTTTTTTATTTGATCTAAATAATAGGCCATTACAATAAAACAGAAAGGATAGATCACTCCGAAGTAATGAGCGGATTTTAACTCCTTGTAAAAAGAAATTCCCAAAAGATATAAATAAATCAGGATAAAAAACAAAATAACCTCCCTACTTTTTTTAAGAAGGAAAAATGAGATAACGCTTAAGATAAATAGAATAGAAGAGATTAACAAAGGAATTTTTAGATTAAATAAATACGAAAAAAGAGTTTGCACAATATTAAAAAAAGATAAAATTTTATTTTGGGAGAAATTATTATGTTGACTTAACAGATTGAATAAATTGTTTGTGTTAATAAAACTATGTCGTAGATCAAAATAAATTAAAGGAAAAGAGATTACGATAAAAACAGTCAGTCCAAACAATAGATTTTTAAGATTCAAATGGTTTTTGCGGTTATAGGTAAAAAACAGAATATAAGGCGGAATGAGAAGCAAAGAAAGATAATGAAGCTGGATGGTAAATGATAAAAAAATGCTGGTCAGAAGATAGAAACGCAGTCGATTAGTTTTAGTTGCTTTTAAAAAGAAGTAAGTGGTAACCAAGGAAAAAAGCGGCAATAAATTCGGGTTCCAGGAAAACCGAGAGAGATTAATTAAGGTGGCAGAAAAAGCGGTCAAGATAGATGAAAAAAGAGCGACCCGTTCATTGACCAACTCTTTAACTATCAGAAAGTTAACAATAATGTACAAACAAGAAAAAATTCCGACACCGACAGCCGGTCCGACAGGATTAAAATTAAATAAAAGCAGCCAAGGAGCGATAAAGTAATAATAAAAAGGACCAAGGTAGACTTCGCCGATTGAAGAAGGGGGTCCGACGGCGGGAAGATGCTCCAAAGTAATAATCCGCTTTAAAATAATCGCATCCCTTCCCTGGTCGCCGAGGAACATGACAAACTGCTCGAAGCGAAAGAAGCGCAGAAATGCTCCGACAGCCAATAAAACCGCCAATAATAATATTAACTTTTTGTCAAGAGCATGACTTTTAATCATCATGAAGTGAAGTATGGTAAAATTTATAAGATATATGAAATTATACAATAAATTTTTCCCCTATTTTTTAATAATCTTTGTGACGGTTGTTTCGACTTTAATCTTATGGCTTCCTTATATTTTAAAACAGCCGGGTTGGTTAGGATTGAAAATTAATGATTTTAACTTCCAATATATTTATAAACAGTTTGATGGAGCGCTCTATATTATTCCAGCGAAGACACTCTATGAGGTAAAAAAAATGGATATACCCGGGGTTGGATTTATTTTGTCTTTGCCTCTGAGTCCGGGTTATTTCGCCGCTCATTTACCCTTATATCCTTTAATCATTCGTCTTTTTGCTACTGTTTTTGGATATCTTAAATCAATGCTGGTTATGAATATATTGTTTACGATAATCCTTGCTCTATTTTTCTATTTTTTAGTAAAAAAATTTAAAATTACTGATAAGCCCTTAATTCTAACGATTGTTTTACTTTTTCTCCCGCGTTTTTTAGTGATTAGGTCGGTTGGAGCGCCAGAAAGCTTGTTTATGCTCTTAATATTAGTTTCGATTTATTTTTTTGAAAAAAACAAATATTTGTATGCGGGAATATTGGGTGGTTTGGCTACAATGACAAAAGTGCCCGGAATATTGCTATTTGGAGTGTATTTTTTTGTTTTTGTAGAAAAATATTTACTGACTAAGAAGTTTAATTGGCAATGGTTGAATATTTTATTCATTCCTTTAGGATTAGCTAGTGTTTTTTTCTTTTATTGGATACGGTATGGTGATTTTTTTGCTTTTTTCCACACGGCAGCTACCGTTCCCATGCCTTATCCTTTTTCAGTTTTTAACTGGCAGGCCAAATGGGTAGGGACGGCCTGGTTGGAGGAAATAGTTATCTACTTTTTTATTTATGGTTTAACAGCAATTTACTTATTCAGATCCAAGTATCGAAGTTTTTTTTATTTTTCTCTTGTTTTTTTGATTGCCACGATGTTTATCCAGCATCGAGATATTTCCCGCTATAGTCTGCCTCTTTGGCCGTTTGCCTGCATCGCATTTGAGAAATTTTTTACTTCAAAGAAGTTTTTGATTGTCTTATTGATAATTATACCGGCCATCTATCTATATGCCTGGAACTTTATGAGTTATAATGTCATGCCAATTAGTGACTGGAAACCATTCTTATGATTAATGTAATAAAAAATAAAGTTTTGTTATTTATTAGTTTTGTTTTTTTAGCTCTAATCGCGATTTTTATCTATCAGAGAATTGCTTCGGAACAGTCGATGGTTAGGGGCGAAAAATCATATACTGTAAAAAAACAGCTGATAAAAGAAACTTTGGCTTTATCCGGAGAGCTTGATGCGGAGGAAAAAATAACTCTTCGGTTTCAGTCATCAGGTCTTTTAACCTGGGTGGGAGTAAAAGAAGGAGACTATGTAAAAAAATATCAAGGAATTGCCTCTCAAGATAAACAAGAACTTGAAAAAAATCTTAAAAAATACCTTAATTCTTATATGAAATCGCGCTGGGATTTTGAAACAAAAAGAGATGAAAATGATATAAAAAATATTGGTGGATTAAGCCAAGACCTTAGAGAAGCGGCCATTCGTACTCTTGATAAAGCTCAGTTTGATTTGGATAATGCTGTTTTAGATGTAGAGTTGAAGGACATAGCTCTAAAATATGCTTATTTGTACTCGCCCATTGAAGGAATTGTTACTAAGGTAGATTCGCCGTTCGCTGGAGTATATATTACTCCAACTCAAGCGGAGTTTGAGATTATTAATCCCAAGACAATTTATTTTTCGGCTACGGCTGATCAAACCGATGTGATTAAAATCGAGCCGGGGACGACAGGAAAAATAACCTTTGACTCATATCCGGATGAAAAAATCGACGGAACCGTTGATAAAATTTCTTTTTCACCGATAACAGGAGAAACCGGTACGGTATATGAAGTGAAAATTAATTTTAATAAGAAACTTAATGATAAATTACGATTAGCCATGACCGGAGATGTCGAGTTTGAGATCAGTCAAGGAAAAGAGATGTTGGTTGTCCCTAGTAATTTTATTAAAGTTGACAGTAATAAAACAGACAAATACGTTTTTAGAGATATTAATGGAAAAAAGGTGAAAACAGTAATAAAAACCGGAGAGGTGATTAATTCAGAGACAGAAGTTATTTCAGGGTTAGTTGAAGGCGATAGAATAACAAATTAAAAATTAATTCTTTCGAAATGATTCTTCTTGAAAATATTGCAAAAAAATATCGGTTAGATCATGAGGTTGAATTTACGGCATTACAAAATATTAATTTAAAAATAAAAAAGGGAGAGTTTAGCGCTATTACCGGTCCATCCGGAAGCGGCAAGTCAACCTTAATGCATATAATTGGTCTACTTGATCAGCCATCAGAGGGAAAGATATTAATTGAAGATAAAGAAATTTCAAAATTAAATGATAATGAACTGTCAACTTTACGGAGTGAGTTTGTTGGTTTTGTTTTTCAGCAATTTAACCTTATTAATAAGCTGACTGTTTTTGAAAATATTATGCTGCCGGCAATCTATAAAAGAAAAGAATTAAATTTTGATCCAAAAGAAAAAACATTAGATTTAATCAATAAATTTAATTTAAAGGGAAAAGAAAATTCCTATCCAAACAAGATTTCGGGGGGACAGCAACAAAGAGTGGCAATCGCCCGGGCAATGATCATGAATCCAAAATTAATCTTGGCTGACGAACCAACCGGAAATCTTGATACAAAATCCGGTGATGATATTCTTGATCTTCTTGAAGATTTAAACAAAAAAGAAAGATTAACAGTAGTGATTGTTACTCATGAGTTTGACGTGGCCAAAAGAGCAAGGACAATAATAAAACTTAGAGATGGTCAAATCATATGAATTATTTTCTTTTTATTTTAAAATCATCGTTTGAAGATTTTTCCAGAAATAAGGGAAGAACATTTTTAACATCGCTTGGGATTTTAATCGGGGTGATGGCAGTGGTTCTTCTTATGGCATTTGGATTGGGGTTGAGAAAATATATTAATAGCCAGTTTGAAAGTTTGGGGTCAAATTTAATTTTTATAATTCCAGGAAATAAAAGAACTTTTATGAGAGGTGGAGGTATGGTTGGAGGAATTAAATTTGATTATAAAGATGTTAATAAGATAAAAAGGATAAAAACAATTAAATATCTTGCCCCGGTTTATGTTAAAACTGGGACTTTGTTTAAAGCTAATGGAAAAACAGAAATTGGAGAGATTATTGCTTCAACGGAAGAGATAATTCCGATTATGAATCTTGAGCTTGAGAAAGGGCGGACATTTGAGAAGGCAGATATTCAGAAAGGAAATAAGATTATTCTTCTTCATGCCAGCAAAGCTGAAAAACTGTTTGACAGTGTCAATGAGTCGATTGCAAAAAATATTGTTATTGAAAAACAGAGTTACAAAATAATCGGTATCTTAAAATCAAAAGGCGGTGGCGGACTTGGGGGCAGTAATATGGATGATCATGCTTATATTCCTTTTAAGGCATCATATTCTTTTAATCCTGATAAAAAATACTATGGAATTTATTTTAAAACTGAAAGTAAAGAGAGTATAACTCGAGCAAAAGAAGAAGTTAGGTCTATTCTTTCGAAAAGATATGATGAGGATGATTTTTCTGTGATGGAACAGGCTGAATTGATGGAAACGATCGGATCAATTTTCTCAATTATTAATACCGTACTGGTGGCGATTGCGGCTATCTCTCTGGTTGTTGGCGGGATTGGTATTATGAATATTATGTATGTGACAGTGACAGAGAGAATTAAAGAAATTGGGATCAGAAGAGCGATTGGTGCCAGAAAATCTGATATTTTATATCAATTTCTTGCCGAGTCGGTTTTACTTTCAATTTTGGGAGGATTGTTAGGACTTGGCCTGTCGTTTTTAATCGTTTTTTTTATTCAAAAACTGTTTCCCGCTTACATTGATTTGCAATCTGTTATGTTGGCTCTTGGTGTTTCTTCTTTGATTGGAGTAATCTTTGGCGTTTTTCCAGCAAAAAAAGCCGCTGATCTCTCACCGATAGACGCTATTCGGTATGAATAATTATAACTTTTGACAAATCGGGCAGAAAAAACTGCTTCGGCCATGATGTTTTATTCTTTTAATCGGAGTTTTGCAGACTAGACACGGCTGTTTTTCCCGCTGATAGACAAGGAAACGCCGTTGGTGTTTACCCTTACTGCCATCAGGTAAAATAAATGCCTCGTCAGCGCCGGATGATCCCTGATCTTCAAGTCCTTCCGAGATTACTTTTCTAATTGACCGATAAAGTCTCGTCTTCTCCCTTTCGGTTAATGACTGTGTTTTTCTTAGGGGATGAACTCTGGCAAGAAATAAAGAATCATTGGCGTAGATATTGCCGATACCGGCAATTTTATCCTGATCCAAAAGAAAAACTTTTATTGGTTTATTGACTAATCCAGTAACTTTTTTAAAATAATCCAAAGTAAAACGCTTAGAAAGGATATCGATTCCTTTTGGCTGTTCTGGTTTATCGGCAACTTTTATCCAGCCGAATTTACGAAGATCATTAAAAAACAAACCGCTTCCATCTGTAAACTTGATAATAATTCTTGTCGTACTACCTGGCATTTTATTAGTTTTGGTAAAAGGAATAACATTCCTATAAACGGCGTCGTTAATTTTTTTGGCGAACAGGAACTGTCCTGATAATTTAAAATGAATATTTAAGTATTTTTTGTTTGAAAGACGAATGGCCAGTATTTTTCCGACTCTGGTAATGTCAACGATTTTCTGGTTAATGGCCGTCTTTTTTTCTCCGATAAACTGTTTGTGTTCAAGCACAAAGATGCTCTTTATTGTTTTATTGACAATATTTGGTTTAAGTCGAAGACGAATTGTTTCAACCTCTGGAAGTTCTGGCATAGTTTGTGATAGTATGAATTATATAGCAAGGGAGGTGATCTTTATGGAGAAAGAAATTTCAAATTACATACGAAAACACACTACGTTGATAATAATGATTGTTTTGGTGGGTTTTTCCTTATTGGCAATGGGAGAATATTTGCTTTACCGGAACCAAATGAAACTTAACAAGATGGTTTCTGAAGGATTAATGCAGATAAAAGAGCAGCAAAAGAAGATTCAGTTAAAGCCTGTTTTTAAATAATTTGGCAACGAAGGCTAATATTTTTTCTTTAAACTGTTTTTCGGTAAACTGGAGGGAAGTTTTTCGAGCCGATTGTTTCATCTCAATATATTTTTCTTTTGTTAAAGCCGTTAATTCGGTAACTCGCTCAATAAGAGAGTCTTCGGTTAATTTATCAAAAAGATATCCGTTAATTCCATTTTTCACATATTCCGGCAGACCTCCTGAATTATAAGCTATAACCGGCAGATAGTATCCCATTGCTTCAACCGGAGCGATACCAAACTCCTCATCCTTAGCGGCAAAGAGAAAGGCCTTAGCTTCTGAATATAGATAATCTTTTTCTTTATCAGTTACATTGCCCAAAAATTCAATATTCGGTCCGGCAATTGATTTCAAATATTTTTCATCGCGGCCACATCCTACAATTTTTAAATTAAATCTCATTTTGTTTGCGGCCTTTATAAGAATATCAATATGTTTGGCGCGGGCGAGACGGGACACTGTTAAATAATAATTTTTAGGTTCACGAGTTAACTCTTCGACAAGCTCAGGGTAAACGAGTTTAATATTTGGAATTGAAACCGGGGGATAAATAACAACGGAATTGCGGCGGTAGAATTTTTGGATTCGTCGGCGGGTTTCTTCAGAATTGGCGATAAAATAATTTGGTCTTTGAGAGGATTGAAAATCCCAAAGACGTAGAGAATGGTTAATAAAATTTCCATAAATTTTTATTAATAAATATTTTTGCCATTCGATGGCGGTTTCATAGCCATAAAGGTAGCGGGGCGGGTGGTGGAGATAGCAGATGTGGACAGTTGGAAATTTTATTATTACACCTTTTGACATCCAAGAACCAGATGAGGAAATAACAAGATCATATTTGGAAAAATCAAAAGACTCCCATATCTTTGGGGTGATAAAACGCAAAGGAGAATAAAAGTTTCGAATCACCGGGATTTTATCAAACCATGAAGTATAGATTTTACAGTTTTTAAATAAGTCTTTATGTGAACCGAGATTATTAAGATTAAAGATTGAAGTATAAATGTCAGCTTGGGGAAAAATATTTTTTAAGGCGACTAAGACTCGTTCAGCTCCGCCAAATTCTGATAATTGATCATGGACAATAGCAATTTTCATCATTTACATTATAATTGACTTATGACTATTTTTCATTCTTTTATCTTAGGAATTGTCGAAGGGATAACGGAATTTCTACCAATTTCATCAACGGCCCATCTTATTGTTACCAGTCGAATTCTTAATTTACCCCAAACAGATTTCCAGAAATTCTTTGAAGTGTTTATCCAGTCGGGAGCAATTTTGGCAGTGATTTTCCTTTATCTTCAATACGTCTTAAAAAATAAATCAGTGATAAAAACGATTATTTTTTCTTTTATTCCCACCGCGGTTATAGGCTTGTTTCTTTATAAAATTATTAAAAATATTTTTTTTGAATCAAATATCTTGATAGTGGCGGCGATGTTTATAATCGGTTTGGTTTTTTTAGCAATGGAATATTTTATAAAGCAAAAGAAATTGATTCTAGAAAAATCAATAAGTGAAATCGGTATCAAAGAAGCAATTATAATCGGCCTGGGACAATCGCTGGCGGTAGTTCCCGGAGTATCAAGGGCGGGAATTGTTATGGTTTTTATGATGATGTTGGGTTATAGACGCGAAGAGTCGGCTAAATACTCATTTTTGCTGGCGGTACCGACGATACTGGCGGCGACAGGTTTGGATTTATTCAAAACTATTCAAACAGTTACGATTTCTTTAAGAGAAGTTGGTTTATTGGCGATTGGATTTGTTGTATCACTAATAACAGCTTATTTGGTAGTTAAGTGGTTTGTCGGTTTCTTACAAAAAAACTCTCTTGTGGTTTTTGGTATTTACAGAATTCTTCTTGCACTACTAATAATTCAATTATTTAAATAATTGAATTATTTTATTCTTTATTCTTTTTTACTTTAATTATTTAAATAATTAAAGTATTTATTTTTAGCGACTCTTGATTTGCTAATGTTATAATTTAACTATTAGCGCCCATAGTTCAACCCCGAATAACGCTTACCCCGATAAAATACCTCGGGGAGCGCGTTTACGGGGCAAGCGGATACCTGCCAAAAATTAAAAGCGAGCCCTTGTAGCTTAACGGATAGAGCACTGGCCTCCGAAGCCGGAAATACCAGTTCAATTCTGGTCAAGGGCACAAATTTAGGCGGGCGGAACCTAAGATGTAGGTTCAATTCCCACTGGGCGCACATTTGGGCCTATGGTTCAACGGTAGAATACTGCATTCGCATTGCAGAGATCCGAGTCCAATTCTCGGTAGGTCCACACTAGAAACAGTTAATAAGTTAACGAGTTTTGCGAGTTAACGAATTTACTGTTTCTTGTGTCCTCCGAACATCGCTCTTCGAGCCGTGTTCGAATAGAACTGAAAAGGCGAGAAGCAAGATGTGGAGGACCAGATACAATTATGAAAACTAAAGGCGATCTCTTACAAGTGGCGGAACTTGGTCATCCTATTTTGCGACAAAAAGCAAAAAGGATTACCAATATCAAAGATCAAAAAAATCAAAAACTCATCAATGATCTGTTGGCAACGCTAATGGATGTTGACGGAGTCGGTATGGCCGCTCCTCAAGTCTATAAATCTTTAAGAATTTTTATCGTTGCCTCACATCCAAACCCAAGATATCCGCATGCGCCCATGATGAAACCGACGGCAATGATCAATCCACGAATAATTTCCCATAATAAAAAAAAAGAAAAAGATTGGGAAGGATGTTTGAGTGTTTCCGGGGTGAGAGCTTTGGTGCCCCGCTTTACTTTAATAGCAGTTGAGTATTTTACGAGGGATGGAAAAAAAACAAAGAAAGTTTATAAGGATTTTATTGCCAGAATTTTTCAGCACGAATATGATCATTTGGAAGGATTGGTTTTTTTGGATAGAATCGAATCGACCAAAGATATTATTTCGGAAAAAGAATACCAAAAGTTGATGAGAAAAAAATAGGTGGAATTTGATATACTATCTTATTGGTTGGAGCCGTAGTTCACCGGTCAGAACGCGACTCTTATAAAGTCGATGTAGATGGTTCGATTCCATCCGGCTCCACTTTTTTTGCCGAGATAGCCAAGGTGGTCACGGCGGAGGTCTGAAAAACCCCAGATGTCAGTTCGATTCTGACTCTCGGCACCCTTCGTCCCGATATCATCGGGACTCAGGGTGAACAAGGATGGAATAGAAATAAAAAAGAAAAATTAATAGAAAAGTTTACTTCGAGCATAAGCGAGAAGCGGTGGTAGTTCAGTGGTAGAACGTCTCCTTGCCAAGGAGAAGGTCGAGGGTTCAAGTCCCTTCCACCGCTCAGCGTTAAAATGCCCCGCCATGGCGGGGAGACAGAGGGTTCGATTCCCTTCGCCCGCTCTTGGGTTTTCTTAACGAGCTAAAGATATAAAGAATTGGGATTTGGAACAGTCAATAAAAAATTTGCAGTTGTTTTCTCACTAGCCTATAGGAATTAGATCTTGACAAATAAATAATATACCTTCATATTGT
>Ga0265292_1001662_pt1 | contig 18538 bp, 13 predicted proteins | sample Munlanlewell296A_FD_189080 | JGI IMG/M metagenome (GOLD analysis project Ga0265292, IMG submission 189080) | Leachate microbial communities from a municipal landfill in Southern Ontario, Canada - Leachate well 296A | ecosystem: Engineered > Solid waste > Landfill > Unclassified | place: Canada... | reverse complement strand
GATGTTGGTGAGCCTCGTTGCAGGTATCCTGTGGACTGTGGTTTCGCGCGTCCCATCGGCGGTTGGCGCACCTTTATCAACCTCGCCGAGTCCGCGTGAAGGATTTTTGGCCCCCGATTTCACGCTCGATACGTTGGATGGAACAAAAGTCACGCTTTCGGATTTGCGCGGGAAGATCGTTATCATCAATTCATGGGCAACCTGGTGTCCGCCGTCGCGCGCCGAAATGCCTGCGCTGGAAAACGCCTATGATACAATGATTCAGGCGTGGTTATTCTCGGACTCAATGTGACTAACCGGGATTCGGAGAGGGATGTGCCGCTCTTTGTGGAATAATTTGGGCTGACCTTTCCAATCTTGCTGGATCGAGATGGAAGCGTGAGCGCGCTTTATCAGTTGAAAGGTTTGCCAACCACCTTTTTTGTTAACCGAGAAGGGATTATTCGCACGGTGGTAGTCGGCGGGCCGATGAACGAAACTTTTATTCGTTCAAAAAATGAGGCGTTGTTGCAGGAGATTCCATAGAATGTTTCCTTACTTGCGGTTGGGACCTTTCATCCTTCCGATGGCAAGCCTGGCTTTGCTGGCAGGCTTTTGGTTGGGGCTTTCTTTAGTAGAGCGCGAGGCTGTACATTTGAAGATAAATGCGCCCACGCTTAGCAATGTTATTTTATATAGTCTGCTGGCGGGACTGGTTGGGGCGCGTGTTTTCCGCTCGCTGGCGGATTGTGGTGCTGACTTTTCTAGTAATTCACGAAAAAATTATAAGGAGAAAAATCTATGCAGCAAACTTATTCTTGGTGGCAAACCGATATCATCTACCAGATCTACCCGCGCTCGTTTCAGGACAGTAATGGCGACGGCGTCGGCGATATAGCTGGTATCACCTCCCGGCTGGATTACGTGCGCAGTCTCAACATCGGGGCGGTCTGGCTTTCGCCGATTTACCCATCCCCGATGCACGACTTCGGCTACGACGTGGCCGATTATTGCGACATCCACCCGCTGTTTGGCAGCATGGCAGATTTCGACCACCTGTTGGCCGAAGTTCACGCGCGCGGGATGAAGCTGATCCTCGACCTGGTGCCCAACCACACCTCGGATGAGCACCCCTGGTTCATTGCCAGCCGCAGCAGCCGCGACGACCCCAAGCGTGATTGGTACATCTGGCGCGATCCGGCGCCTGGTGGCGGTCTGCCCAACAACTGGCAGAGCCATTTCGGCGGTCTGGCTTGGACCTTTGACGAGCATACCGGGCAATACTACTTGCACCAATTCGTCAAGCAACAGCCGGATCTGAATTACCGTAACCCGCAGGTTGTTGCGGGCCTTCTCAACACCATGCGCTTCTGGCTGGATCGCGGGGTTGATGGTTTCCGGGTGGACGTGATCGGGCTGATGATGAAAGATCCGCTTTTCCGCGATGAGCCGCCCAATCCCGATTGGGATGGCGTCGCTGCGTTTGACAGTCTGCAGCACATCTACACGGCCAACCTGCCGGAGGTGCATGACCTGATCCACCAAATGCGCGCCGTCCTGGATGCCTACGATAACCGCATGATGGTGGGCGAGACCTACTTGCCGAACGATGAACTGGTCAAATATTATGGCAGCCCCGACAAAAAGGAGTGTCACCTGCCGTTCAACTTCCAGCTCATCCGCGCACACTGGGATGCAGCTAACGTGCGGCAGATGGTTGACGCTTACGAGGCCGTTTTGCCGCCCGGCGCCTGGCCCAACTGGGTGCTGGGCAATCACGACCAGCATCGGCTGGCCACCCGCATTGGGGCGCACCAGGCGCGCGTCGCCAACATGCTGTTGCTCACGCTGCGGGGTACGCCTACCTGTTACTACGGCGATGAGATCGGCATGGCGGATGTCTCGATCCCGCCTGAGATGATCCAGGATCCCCCGGCAGTCAACCAGCCGGAGATCGCGCACATTGTTGGGCGCGATCCTGAGCGCACGCCCATGCAGTGGGATGCCTCGCCTAATGCTGGCTTTGCGGCTGCGGGTGTGCCCACCTGGCTGCCGCTGGCCGCCGATTACGCCACGCGCAATGTAGCGCTCCAATCTACAGACCCGGCCTCGATGCTCAGTTTTTATCAAGCCCTCACCAACCTGCGGCAGGCCGAACCGGCGCTGACCGTCGGCTCGTACCGGTCGATTGGTGCTGGCGCGCCCGATGTCTTCACTTATCTGCGTGTCCACGCTGCTACACGTTTGCTGATTGTGCTCAACTTCGCAGATGGCTCCTGTCGCCTCAATCTTTCGGCTTTGGGCAGACAGGCAGAATTGCTGCTCTCCACCGGGATGACCGCTCCACGCTCGAGGGCCCTTGCGAACCTGGAATTGGGACCGAACGAAGGAATGATCTTACGGCTTTTGGACGATTAGCGCCACCCAACTGGCAGGTGTGCGCTCCGGGATGCTACATTGCCAATCCGGCGGGTTATCACTTTACGATATGTGTGGCGTCCGGCTCGCTGGGTGGGTCGGACGCCATCCTCACCCCGGCGAGATGGTAATCTCCAACGAAACGGAACAATATCATCGCAAGGCCCACCCCCATTTATAGGCTTTCCCTTTCTGCCTCACCGTTCATCCACTCTAATATTCAATAAATGGATGCTCGCCGTTGGAGATGGAAATCTGACTTGTAAAAAGGCGTTGCAAAGCTAAAAAATGCTACAGGTCCGGCAGAACAAGAACGAAAAAAGTCTATACGGCACTCAGGTCTTGCGTAATAAAAACCTGCGTCTTGGAGCAGTTCCGATACCCAACCTTAAAATAAGCCTCGAGTTTATTAAAACTCTTGAATAATGCAATTGCCTGTGCTATAATAATGCAATGATTTAGCTTATTTTTGCACTAAAGGTTTGATTACCGGACATAATTTACGGCCAGTGGATTAAAAGCGACTGGAATAGGTTTGTCTTCGTTCAGTAGATATTCGAGGAGGCATAATCCCAAGCGAAAGAGGCTCCAATCGCAACGTTCTGTGCGGTGAATGATCTTCACCCAATTCTGGCGATGAGCCAGGATGTCCAGAAACACGATCCACACATAGGCTAGGCAGGCGGCCAACAGCAGTTTGGCTAATCGGTCAGGATTGGATAAATGGCTTTTGTGGATATAGAAACCTCGACTTTTCTCGTCCGAGAAGAAGGTCTCGATCTGGAAACGTTTTTCGTACCAATAGCAAGCTTTGGAGGTCAGTTCGAAATTGGTAACCAGGAAAATGGGTTCTTGAAAACCTTTCTTCCACCAGCCAATGACAGTCACCGGGCTATATGCTTGGCGAGTGAATTGGGCATTGGAGAGGCCGATGCAATCGCCGGGCTGCAAGCATAAGTCTGCGAACGAGAATGGGAGATCTCCTTCGTACAACTGCGCATTCTTGGCAGTTCGGCAGGCATACAGCCAGCCCAGGGCTTGGATCGCAGATTGGAGTTCGATTCCATCGAATTCACTGTCTCCCAGGAAGATCACCGGGCAATTTTAGGGAACGATCTCCTGTAATTGTGCTAATAATGCCATATGAACATCTTCGGGCAAATGACCCTTATGCCCTTTGACCACCAGCCAGACCACCGGCAAGGCTCGCTTCTGATAGATCAAGCTGATCATCAGAGTGATACAGCCATGTCCCATTTCACTACCATCCACACCAAATACCAAAGGTCGAATGCTAGCCAGATGCGCCAGGATTTGTCTCACAAACGGCAGGTAATAGGCTTCAAAATCAACCCGCTCATTCTGTACCCAACGACTGTAGCGCTTGATGCAGCTCTCCGGCTTGGAGAGGTCCGGAGTATGTCGGGCAATCGCAGGCAGTTGGCACCTTTTCGCCTGTACGATTCCGGCCACCATCCCAGCCATGGTTTTCAGATGTCGGGCCAGGTTCCGTTTTGGTTCGGCCGGATACAATTGTCGAAGAGCATTTCTGATGGTACTATAAATGCGACGGTTGTCACTCATGGCTACACCTGTTCTTCCGGTAGAAAAACATAGTGTAACCTGTTTGGCAGCCGTCATTTGTTAAAGTGTACGGTATTCAACTAAAGGTGAACATTGAGCGGCTTCTATTTCCTCCCTGTGAACCATAATATTAGGAATTTTAACAAACACGCAGCGGTGGATCTAATTCGCTTTGCGGGAAAGCGAATTTCCCGGACCGATATTGCTGATGGGTTGGGGTTAACACGAGCCGGCGTCACTTTAATCATCAATGACTTAATTAAAAATGGAATTATTCTTGAAACAGAGAGCCGGTCAACGCCAAGTGGGCGGCCCCCTATCATGTTGGAAATAAACCCAAAATACGGTTGGGTGGCAGCTATTGATATGGGCGCCACCCATTTAAGTGTTGCTTTGGGGGACTTATCGGCTCAGATTCTCGAGGAAACAGAACAGCCTTTTAGAATCGCCGAGGGACCTGAAAAGTGCCTGTCTGAGGCAAATCAGGCATTAAAGCGAATTCTGGAAAAGCGCAATTTGAGCTTGGCTGAATTATCTGCGGTCGGGCTTAGTGTACCTGGCCCCGTCGTTACCGAAACCGGTATGGTGATGGCGCCGCCAATCATGCCTGGCTGGGACAGATTTCCAATCCGCGACTCACTGGAAAAATTATGGAATGTTCCAGTGACTTTAAATAATGATGCCGATCTTGGCGCCCTGGGTGAGTGGGTGTTTGGGGCAGGCCGAGGTGAAAAGAATATTGTTTTTATTAAAGTAGGTAGTGGTATTGGGGCGGGTCTTATTATTAATCAGCAAATTTTTGTGGGCACAACCGGTTCCGCTGGCGAAATTGGCCACTTAACCATTGATGAAAATGGTCCCATATGCACTTGCGGCAACCATGGTTGTTTGGAAGCATTTGCCAGCGGGCGCGCCATTGAGATCCAGGCCCAAAAATTAGCCAAAAGCGGTAAAAGAACATTATTATCGGATCCCAACTTAAAAACCATCAGAGTACACGATGTCGCAGATGCCGCGCAGCGTGGAGATTTGGCGGCGCAGGAAATCTTGCACCGTTCAGGTACGTTTATTGGTATCGCGATTGCAGGTTTGATTAACCTGATCAATCCAAGTGTGGTCATTATTGGAGGCGGTGTCGCAGAAGTAGGAGATCTACTGACCGGACCGATTCGCAAAGTGGTGCGTGAACGTTCGTTGCGTGCATCCGAACATGCGGTCAGGATTACCACTGCCATGCTGGGTCGCCGTTCTACGTTAATTGGCGCCATGGTGCAAGCCACCAATACTGCCATTCACAACAGTATTGAGTGGAAAAGTCCCATCTCTAACATAGTTGACCCTATGAAACAACAATCATCTGCAGACTCAATCAGAAAGGAGGCGATGCTCTCTACCAAACAAACCATATCACTCCACAAAAGCAGCGTAATGAAAAGTAAGAAACACACAATCCAAAATTCATTTCACAAGGAGAAGAATAAATGAAAACCAAACTTTCACTGCTCTTCAGCATTCTGGTCGTCGCCAGCATGATACTCAGTGCCTGCGGTACCCCAGCTACTGAAGCTCCGCCCGCCCCTCAGGCGACTGAAGGACCAACCGCTGAGCCTGTTGTCGTTACCAAGTTCAACGAAGCCCCTGCCCTGGCCGACCAGGTGAAGGCTGGCACGCTTCCTCCCGTTGAAGAACGCTTGCCCGATCAGCCCGTTGTCACCACACCGGTCGAGTCTGTCGGCAAGTATGGCGGCACTCTGTACACCGCTTCCTGGTGGCCCGAGGTCGGCAACGTTCAACTGTACTTCGCAGTTGAAGCCCCGATCAAATGGAAGGCTGACCTGACCGGTTACGAAGCGGCGCTGGTTGAGTCCTACGAATGGTCGGCCGATGGCAAGACCTTCATCATGCACATGCGCCCGGGTCTCAAATGGTCGGACGGCGAACCCTACACCACTGCGGACTGGAAGTTCTGGTGGGAAGATATCGCCCTCAATACTGATCAGAAGAAGTGGACGATCCCTTCCTACCTGCGCAATGCCGATGGCACTCCCATCACCATGGAGTTCCCGGATGACTACACCATCGTGTGGAAGTCTACGGACCGTGCCCTGTGGATTGACCCGTACTTCATGGCGCAAGGCTTCTGGGAATTCGCTACGAACTTCATGAAGCCGGCGCACTACCTCAAGGAGTACCTCCCCAAGTACACCACTACGGGCAAGACCTGGGAAGACTATCAAAACGCCGACAAGTGGTGGCAGACCCCCGGCTATCCTTGCCTCTTCGCCTGGTGTCTCACCGAGCTGTCCGCCGATGGCCAGAACTATACCTTCACTCGCAACCCCTACTACTGGCGTGTGGACACGGAAGGCAACCAGCTCCCCTACATCGACGCGATCAATGTTGAGATCGTTTCTGATGAGCAGACCCGAATCTTGAACTGCTCACAGGGCAAGTACGACACCGCCTTCCGCATCTGCGGCGGCCCGAATGAAATCCCCTTCCTGAGTGAGAATGCCAAGAACGGCGGCTACCACTTCCTGGAGAACTATATGAACGGCGCAGGTGCCTGGCCGGGTTACATGGTGAACCAGGACTACGTAGAGGGCGGCAAGAACTACGCCGATGATACAGCTGCGCACGCCAAGGAAATCCGCGACCTGCTGCGCAACGCGAAGTTCCGCCAGGCGCTCTCCACTGGCTTTGACCGCCAACGTGTGGTTGACGTCGCCTGGGGCGGCATTGCTGATATCAAGAACTACACCCTCAGCCCGCAATCCTGGCACTTCGCTGGCACACAAGGTCAGGAAGTGTACAATGAATGGGCAAAGAACTATGTTGATTTCGATGCGGCTGCGGCCAATACCTGGCTCGATGAACTCGGCATGACCAAGGGCGCCGATGGCTTCCGCACCCTGCCCAGCGGCAAGCCTTTCGAAATGTGGATCGATGTCACCGATTGGGGCGGCAGCCTCAAGGTGCAGGTCGACGCGGCCGATGAGATGAAGAAACAGTGGGAAGCTAACCTGGGCATCAAAGTCAAGATCAACAACATCCAGGGACAGCCGGACGTCGATACCCGCACGAATGAAGGCTACTTCATGCTGCGCGGCGCGCATATCTCCGAAATCGACATCCTGACCTACCCGGACTGGCTGTTCCCCGTGGTGAACCGCTACTACTTCCCACTCGAGGGCCGCTGGTTTGCCAAGGGCGGCGATGCCTGTACCGATAAGCCCGCTGAAGGCAATGCAAATCCCTGCGGTTTGAAACCCGAAGATGGCAGTCCGGCTCAGCTTCTGCAAGCGCTATACAACAAGGCGCGCGACACTGGCACAGAGGAAGCACGCCATGCGGTCGTTTGGGAAGCAATTGACATCCATATCACAGAAGGCCCATTTGTCATCGGCGTTGCCGGTGACCAGCCTATGCCGATCCTCATCAAGGATTACATGCGCAACATCCTCGACTTTGGTGTGGTAGGTCCGTGGGCTCCAGCCACTCCAGGCAACCAGATTGCCGCTCAGTGGTGGATGGACAAGTAGTCACGTTCTCTACGATGACGGGCGGGGTTACCCTGCCCGTCATCAATAGCTATTCGAACCATTTTGGTTCGGGATGTGTGGGCTTCGCCCACACATCCCGAACCAGCCCCCTGCGGAGGTGTCTATGGTCAGCTATATCAGCCGGCGCGTTCTCTATGCCCTGATCATGATCGTGCTGGTGTCGTTTGTTAGTTTCTTAATTATCAAGCTTCCCCCCGGTGATTTCCTCACTCAGAAATTGGCTCAGTTGCGCGCCCGCGGAGATCGCAGCGCCGAAGGCCAAATCGAAACCTATCGCGTTAGGTATAACCTGGACAAGCCATTCCTGTGGCAGTATAGCAATTGGGCATGGAATTTCCTGCAAGGCGATTTTGGCGAGTCGTTTGAATACGAGCGGCCAGTCAGAGAAATGCTCGGCGAGCGAGTAACGATGACGATCATCCTCGGCATCGCATCCCTCGTAGTGGTATGGATACTCGCCATCCCTCTGGGAGTATTCTCGGCAGTGAAGCAGTATTCCGTGGGGGATCAAATAATTACAACGCTCAGCTTTGTCGGCCTGGGCATGCCAGGCTTTCTATTGGCGCTGCTGGTATTATATTTTGCCATCACAAAATTAGACATCGAAGCCACCGGATTGTTTTCGGCAGATTACGTGAATGCGCCGTGGAGCTGGGGCCGGGTGATGGATTTGATGAATCACCTGTGGATCCCTTCCATAATCAGCGCGATAACCGGTGTCGGTGGTCTAACCCGTATCATGCGCGGCCAAGTGTTGGACACGCTAGGCCAACCGTTTGTCGAAGCGGCGCGCGCCCGTGGTCTGAAGAATGGCACCGTCATCTGGAAGCATGCCGTGCGCATCGCCATCAACCCGCTCATCGTCATCCTTGGATCAGAAGCCATCCCTGGCATCATCGGAGGCGGTGGGCTGGTTTCCGTTGTGCTCAATCTGCCAACGATCTTTCCTTTGTTCATCGCTTCGTTGCAAAAGTTGGATATGTATATGGCTGGTACATGCATCGTCTTGATCACGTTGCTGACGCTTGTCGGAAACCTTCTGGCTGACCTGGTGCTGGCGTGGGTCGATCCACGCATCCGCCTGGAGTAGGGGCGAAGCATCGCTTCGCTTCTGGACTGGTCCCTTAAATTAGGAGAAAAGATTATGGCCAAAGCAGAAAAAAACGAGACCGCCGCTACAGCCAAGCAAACACAAATTAGCCAGAGTTACTGGAGCCTGGTGTGGTGGAAATTCAAGCGCAACCGTGTCGCGGTCATTGGCGGCATCATCTTACTTGTCTTCTATTTTTCATTCGTGTTCATCCCTGAGATTCTTTCTCCATACGCGTTAGAAAACTCATCGGATTACACAGAAGCCGGACCCACCCGGATTCACTTTATTGATCAAGATGGCAAATTCCATCTGCGCCCCTTCATTTATGGGGTGGAGAAGAAAATTGACTTCACCACGCGCAAGCGGATTTTTATTGAAGACACCACGAAGGTCTACCCGATCCAATTCATGGTGCATGGCGACGCCTACAAACTGCTGGGTCTTATCCCCATGGATATTCACTTATACGGTGTAGATCAGAAGACCAACCCAGATGCAAGGGTCTTGATTTTGGGCGCCGATGCGTTGGGGCGCGACTGGTTCACGCGCATCATGTATGGCGGGCGTCTTTCGCTGATGATAGGCCTGATAGGTCAGTTTTTGACACTCTTCTTCGGCACCACGATGGGGGTGGTATCCGGCTATTATGGCGGCTGGGTAGACATGGTCATCCAGCGTACTACTGAGTTTCTTGGCGCCTTCCCGGATATTCCTTTGTTTATGGCATTGGCCGCGGCGATCCCCTCTTTTTGGTCACCGCTTGCCGTGTATTTCATGCTCACGCTCATCCTTTCGTTTGTCCGTTGGGGAGGTCTGGCCCGCCAAGTGCGTGGCATGATCCTTTCCTTGCGCGAGCGCGAATATGTACTGGCAGCCAAGAGCGCGGGAGCAAACGATAACCGTTTAATGTTTCGCCACTTGCTCCCCGGCACAATGAGCCATGTGGTTGTGATCGCCACCCTCTCCATCCCGGGCATGATCCTCGCCGAAACAGCGCTCAGTTGGCTGGGCCTGGGTCTGCGCCCCCCGCTGACCAGTTGGGGTGTGCTGTTGCAAGATGCCGCTACCGTCCGCGCCATCCACAATACCCCTTGGGAACTGTGGACAGTGCCATTTATTATTGTCACGATTTTGGCCTACAATATGCTCGGCGATGGTTTGCGCGATGCCCTCGACCCCTACGGTTCCCGTTAATTGTGGAGACTGCTATGAGCGAACCATTGATCGAAGTCAAAGATTTGCGCGTGGAATTTGATGTGCGCGCTGGCATTGTAAAAGCGGTGGATGGTCTTAGCATGACCGTCAATCGAGGTAAGACGCTTGGAGTTATTGGTGAAAGCGGCTGTGGCAAGTCAATAACAGCTCGCGCCATTCTAAATATGATCCCCAAACCGGGTAAGATCACACACGGTGAGATTATCTATCACCGCCGCTTGAAAAGCGATGATGGCCTGACCCAGATGGATGATATTATTGACCTGGCAAAGACGGATCCCGATGGGAAGCTCATCCGCCAGATTCGCGGTGGAGAGATTGGCATGATCTTCCAGGAGCCAATGAGTTCTCTCACACCCGTATTTACTGCCGGTACCCATATCAACGAAGCCGTCAGCCTTCATCATTTGATACCAATTCGTAAGGTCGGCGACCAAATTGCGGAAAAGGTGATGGCTCATCGCAAAGTGACGAAAGAAGAAGCCCGCGTGATCGCCATTGAAATGCTGCACCGCGTTGGCATTCCCAAGCCCGATCAGCGTGTCGATAGTTATCCCCACCAATTAAGTGGTGGTCAACGCCAGCGTGTGATGATCGCTATTGCGCTCTCGTGTGAACCATCGATGCTTATCGCCGACGAACCGACGACAGCCTTGGATGTGTCGATCGAGGCGCAAATTCTCGATATCATGCGAGACCTCCAGCAATCGGTAAATATGGCCATCATGTTCATCACGCACAACCTGGGCGTCATCTCCAGCATGGCGGAAGAAATTGTGGTTATGTACATGGGCAAAGCCGTGGAACAGGGCAAAGTTATCGAGATCTTTCAGAATCCAAAACATCCCTACACTCAGGCTCTCTTGAGATCAATTCCCAAGCTTGGAAAAAAGGCAGCGGGTGAGCGCCTGGCAACAATTTCCGGCATGGTGCCTGACCCATTCAATCTCCCGACCGGCTGTGTCTTCCATCCACGCTGCCCGCTATTTATGCCGGGTAAATGTGACAAGGTTGTGCCAAAATGGACGAAAGTTGGTGATGAGCACTGGGCCAATTGTTTACTCTACGAGGAGGCATGAATATGCCCGCTGAAGGACAAGTACAACCGGCGCAAGCCAATGCTAAAAACAATAATTACTTGCTGGAAGTAAAAGGGCTAAAGAAATACTTCCCTATTCAAAAAGGTCTGCTCCGCCGCACGGTAGGCTATGTTAAAGCGGTGGACGATATCAGCTTTTTCGTCCGTGAAGGCGAAACTCTCGGCCTGGTGGGAGAAAGCGGTTGTGGCAAAAGCACGGCTGGCCGCACCATCATCCACCTCTATGAGCCTACCGCTGGGGAAGTGCTATTCAATTCTCGCATCCTTTCTTCTGACGGCACACGCCAGCGGGTGAATCTCCTGGACCTCCCCCCGAACCAGCTGAAAGCCATTCGCAGAGAAATCTCGATGGTCTTTCAGGATCCGATCAATTCTCTCAACCCACGTATGACAGTCTCTGACATTGTCGCCGAACCGATGATAATTCATGGCTTTTCCATGGACTCGGAAACTGAGGCTGTCATTATTCGTTTGCTCGAACGAGTGGGGTTGCGTTCCGATCACTTGCGCCGTTACCCGCATGAATTTTCGGGTGGACAGCGTCAGCGTATCGGTATTGCCCGTGCTCTGTCGCTCAACCCGAGTCTGGTTATTTGCGATGAGCCTGTCTCGGCCCTGGATGTTTCCATCCAGGCGCAAACGTTAAACCTCTTGCAGGATCTGCAAAAGGATTTTAACTTATCGTATATCTTTATAGCGCATGATCTAAGTGTAGTAGAACATATCTCCGACCGGGTTGCGGTGATGTACGTGGGCAAAGTGGCCGAAATCGCCGATGCAGAGGATTTGTACTCTTCCCCTCTCCATCCCTATACCGAGGCCTTATTGTCTGCGGTGCCCAAGGCTGACCCTCTCTATAAATCAGACCGGATCGTGATGCAGGGCGAAGTCGCTGACCCATCGAACCCGCCCAGCGGGTGTTACTTCCATCCGCGCTGCCAGTATGCCAAGGATATTTGTAAATTGAAAACTCCGGAATTCCGGGAACTCAAGCCCGATCATTTTGTAGCCTGTCATCGGGCGGAGGAATTGAAACTGGAAGGAATTTAGCCCCAATGAATAAATCGGTAAATGCCAGGCAAATTGTAAACGCCATACTGGCGATTTTCCTATGGCTCCTCACTGTTGGTCTGGGGTTGGAAGGAATTTACGTCCTCAAGGAAATCTATTATCTGATCGCTGTCCTTCTTGGCGGTAATATTCAAAGGGCTGGAGTATTTGTCCCGGTGCTGATGGTTTTCCTTGGGTTATTCTATTTGGGTTTTATCGTTGTTAGCACGGAATACCACCGAAAGAAATTTGGCCACTACGAATCGTGGCGATTATTTGGCTGGACTATTGCAGCTGAAGTAAGTTTGTTAATCATCTACTACCTTCTCTAAACAGGAGCGTGTTGTATGGCCGATTTAAAGTGGTGGCAAACGGCGGTGTTCTATCAAATTTACCCGCGCAGTTTTGCCGATGGCAATGGTGACGGCATTGGTGATTTCGTTGGGATGGTTCAACGTCTTGACTATCTTGCTGACTTGGGTATTGATGCCGTCTGGATTTCACCTCACTTCCCTTCACCTCAATTTGATGTGGGTTACGATATCTCCGACTATGTCAATGTAGCTCCTGAGTATGGAACGCTCGACGATTTCAAACGCTTCCTCAATGGTGCCCACCAACGTGGTATTCGTGTCATCCTGGACCTGGTCCTTAATCACACGTCTCACCTGCATCAGTGGTTCATCGAATCCCGCTCAGATCGAAACCATCCCAAGCGCGATTGGTATATCTGGCGCGATGGTAAAAATGGCGGCCCGCCCAACAACTGGTGTTCGCCTTTTGGCGGCTCAGCCTGGGAATACGATGAAGCCACAGACCAATACTATTACCACTTCTTTCTCGAGGAACAGCCTGATCTGAACTGGCGCAATCCAGAAGTCAAAAAGGCCATGTGGGTTGCAGTGCGGTTCTGGCTCGATATGGGCGTGGATGGCTACCGTCTCGACGCGACTAGCACCATCTTCGAGGACCCGGCGATGCCCGATCATCACGCAGAGCTGACACAAGAAGAGATGCGCCGCGCGCTCAAACATGGCTTCGCGTACGGGGATGACAAAAAACTAACCAAGCAATGGTATTCGATGTACGGGTTGCAAGTCGCACAGCCTGACGTACACGAACTGATGCAGGAACTCCGTGCAGTCATTGATGAATATCCCGACCGAATGCTGGTAAGTGAGGACGATGATGTGAGCTACTACGGCGATGGCTCGAACGAACTGCAAATGGCGTTCAATTTTCCGCTCATGAAAACCAACCGCCTCTCACCTGCATGGATTCGCGCGAACCAGAAGGAACGCCTGGCGGCATTACCACCTGGGGCTTGGCCGTGCAACACACTCAATAATCACGATGCTACACGCGTGTACAGCCGTTACGGAGATGGTAAGAACGATGATGCCATCGCCCGCACCTCGCTGGCGCTCATGCTCACCTTGCGGGGCACACCGTTTTTATTTAATGGTGAAGAGATTGGCATGTCCGATTACCGCCTCCCCGATATTAGCCTCTTCCGCGACCCGCCTGCTGTGGGGTTTTACAATAATGAGATTGCCGATGGGACTCCCCCAGAAAAAGCGCTTGCCCTGGCCGGCGATGACAGCCGTGACAGGTGCCGCACACCCATGCAGTGGAGTAACGATAGTAACGCCGGCTTCAGTCCTGCGGGCGTACAAACCTGGCTGCCGGTCAACCCGAATTACGCCCAGGGTGTCAATGTGGCCCAGCAGCAAGACGACCCTAAGTCCATGTTGAGCTTCTACAAGCGCATGTTGCGCACTCGCAAGCAGGCCCCGGCTCTCATCGATGGTGATTACATCCCCCTGCATGAAACCGCCGAGGGCTATTTTGCCTTCCTGCGCCAGAGTCAGGATAAGAAACAGACCTGTCTGGTTGTCCTGAACCTCTCCGACAAAACACATAATCTGAAATTCGATCTGGAAAAATATCCGCAAGACACCGCGCGCTGCCTGTTTTCAACCCATAAACCCGAAAACGAGACCCTGAGTCTCGTCGGGTTAAACCTGGCGCCCTTTGAAATCTTTGTCGGCGACTTAACTTCCTGACAGTTGTGGCCACATTTGCCGCGGCCCGACAGAAAAGGCAAAACTATGAGTGACCTAAAACAAACTATCGACTTTCTGCAAGTTGTACCCTTGTTTCATGGCTTGAACAACCGCCAACTTGAGCACCTGGCTAAACGTATGGTGGAACGCGAATATGCCGCCAGACAGCCCATCGTCACCCAGGGACAGGGCGGTGAAGGTTTCTTTGTCATTGTATCGGGCAAAGCCGAAGCCTTCCGCCAACGTCCTGATGCCGACGATTTGGTGGTCAACACATTCGGCCCCAACGATTTTTTTGGTGAGCTCGCTCTGCTCGATGACGGCTTACGGACAGCTTCTGTTGTCGCCTCTGAGCCAACCAGCTGTCTGGTTCTCACTCGTTGGGATTTCCTGTCTGTTCTACGCGAAACCGATGCGGAAATGTCTATCATCATTTTGCAAGAACTGGCCAGGCGATTCCGTCGTGCATTGGATTCTTTGTAAGCCTCTCGCTGATGTGCTGAAATATCAAAACGAGCGCATCCTTCAGTGCTGGATCGCCCGTTATTGTTCTCACTAAGTTTTCAATGAATTGCCCTAATTGTGGCTTTAATAGCCCCTCCGACATGCGCTTTTGCGGCCTGTGTGGGACACGTTTGACATGTACTTGTGCCGAGTGTGGTTTCGCCAATCCGCTTCATTACCGTTTCTGTGGCATGTGTGGAGTACAGCTTTTCGCGCAGACTGAACAACCCGCCACCATTGACCAGAACATTCTCCAACCCCAGGCAGAGACCGCCTCGCTTTTCCCCGCTGCATCCCCTCCCTTGGAAGGCGAACATCGTGTGGTTACGGTCCTTTTGACCGATTTAACCGATTCTACGAAACTTCTTGAAAAAGTAGGCACCGAGGGGTGGGTTGAACTGATGAACCGCATCCTTCACATCCTGGAGTCGGAAATTAGTCGTTTCGGTGGAGAAGTCAGCCAGTTCCGCGGCGATGGGTTGGTGGCTTTTTTTGGTGCTACCTCGGCTAACGAGGACGACCCGGAGCGGGCTGTGCTCGCGGCTCTATCGATGCAGCGTGCCCTCACCAGGTATCTGCAAGAATTTGCCCCCACAGAGAGGCTGGATTTGCGCATGCGCGTGGGGGTCGATACTGGCGAGGTGATCGTCACTGGCGGCCATGGCCGTCAGCAGTGGCAAGAGACAGCCATGGGCATGGCTGTGATGGTCGCCGCGCGCATGGAGACCGCAGCCGAACCAGGTACGGTTCTGGTGAGTGAGCACACCTACCGCTTGGTGGAGTCGCAGTTCGATTGGCAAGTTTTGGGTGAAATTTTTGTTAAGGGAGTCAGTCAACCGATTGCGGTTTATCGCCCCCATGCTCGCAACCTTGATCCCAACCGCCTGCAAAACGGGCATGGGCTTCCAAACTCGATCCAGCGCATCGGACGGGATGCCGAGTTTCACTCCATCAAAAACTGCGTTGAAGGACTTTTTGAAGGCAGAGGTCGCATTGTTACCCTGACAGGCGCCAAAGGCAGCGGCAAAACATCCTTGCTCAATGAAGTGCGCCAATACTTTACGCATTATGAGGCTCTCATTGCCGAAACCCCCGCAGTTTCACATCCACAAGCAGCTTCATTAACTTGGGCGAGCGTGCGTTGCCGTTCTTATAGCCAGACGTGGCCATACTCGCTTTGGAAGGAATTATTTCGTAACTGGTTGGGAATGCGCCCGAATGAGTCGAAAGAGGATATGCTCGCTTGCCTGCGCAATCGCGCTCAGGTTCTATGGGGTGTCAATCTCGACGAACATTATCCGTATATCGCCACATCCCTTGGGCTGCCACTGGAAGAAGCTTATGCCGAAAAGATACGGCATTTGGATGGCGAAGGTTTGCGCCAACGTTTTTTTCTGGCAGTTCGCAGTTGGATTGAGCTATCCAGCCAGAGCGGCCCCCTGGTTCTGGTTATTTCAGATATGCAATGGGCAGATGACTCATCCTTGGCGATCTTGAAGTACTGCCTGCCCATTTGTGATAATGAGCCATTGCTGTTATTGTTCTCTTTTCGCTCGGAACGTGACGCATCCATTTGGGATTTTTATCATTATCTGGAGATCGAGTATCCGCATCGCTTGACGAGCGTGGATTTACAACCATTGACAGAAGCTCAAAGCCAGGAGTTGATCAACCATTTGATCGGTCCGGAGACTTTATCTCAAGATACACGCAGCTTGATCATCCATAGCGCCGGGGGCAACCCTTATTATATTCTGGAACTCATCCGGACGCTGATCGCCGAGGGTGTTTTGATACGCGAGGAAGAAAGCGGTTCATGGCTTGTGACGCGCACAGTCACAACGCTTGATTTGCCCGATAGCCTCCAGTTGCTCTTAATGGCTGGCTTTGACCGTCTCTCAGCCCAGGAACGCCTGGTACTTCAGGTTTCTGCTGTGATCGGTTCTGTGTTCTGGCTGAATATGCTCCAGACCATCTTGGGCGAGCCCCCAACACTAAAAGCCGATCTTGCCGCCCTGCAGCGTAACCAGTTCATCCAGGAAAGCGGGCGTGTCCCTGAATTGGGAATGCAATATGCCATCAAGTCGCCGCTCATGCGTGATACCGCCTACGAGAGCCTGCTTAGTTCACAGCGGGCTGCCTATCATCTCAAAGCTGCGGAATATCTCGAAAGCCTCTCTGCGCCAGATATCCCGGGTGGCTACGACGGGATGCTCGCTTACCACTATCGTGGCGCGGGCAACCCCAAAAAGGAATTATTTTATACTCTCCTGGCAGCCGACCAATCGCGCAAGATTTACGCTAATTTCGAGGCTCTCCAACACTACACCCGTTCTTTGGAATTATTGGATGTGCTTGAGGAGAAGGAGCAATCCGAAGATCAAAGCAGATTTCTTTGGACTCAACGCTTCGAGATCCTTAACGACCGGCGTAAAGTGCTCTACCAACTGGGGCAAATTGAAGCCTCCCGGGCTGATACTCAAGCCCTCTTGCCTTTGGCACGCCAGATGTCAGATGACCCGATTTGGTTGATCGATGCTCTTTTGGCGCAGGCTGATATTGCTACTGACAGCCTTGAAGAATTGACCCAGGGCCTGCAAATGGCACAGCAAGCCCTCAGCCTGGCCCGCCAAATAGGCGATTCCCATCGCGAAATGCGTAGCCTGATTCGCGTTTCCAGTAACTTATTTGGTCTCAAAGATCCTGCATGGCGAGAATTGGCAGAACGTGCGCTTGAGTTGGCCAGGCAGTTGGGTGATCTAAAAACAGAGGTAAATCTTTTGCTCGGAATTGGCGGATCTTATGGCATGGATGATTTACCACGTAGCCGGGAATATCTGCAAGTAGCGCTTTCTCGATCTGAAACATTGAATGATAAAGCCACTGAGCTGCCCCTGCTTGAAGCAATTGGTCAGCAATTTGAGCGCGATGGCGATTATTATCGGCAGTTGACCGAATATGAACTGAAACGGCTGCGCATCAGCCGGGAGATCGGTAATCGTCTCGAGGAGGGAAACGCCCTCATGTTTTGCGGGCAAATCCAGGCCCTCTATTTGGGCGATTATGACATTGGTCTGGAATTGGTAAAACAGGCGCTGGTTGTTTGGGAAAATATTACTGCCCGGCTTTTCCCACTGCTGCGAATCGCGCAGATTCAAGCGCTACAGGGCCGATATAACGAAGCGTTGGCAACGCTTGAGATGGCCCGCCCTTTGAGTGAAAAGGCTGTCACGGATACCGGGCTTGCGGGTTTAAACCTCGTCACGGTGATTATCTACAACATGCTGGGCGACGAGCAGAGCTTACGCTCTGCCCTGGAGATTGCTTCACAGATCCAGCAAATGGTGGCGAACAATCTTGTTTCCCGGCAATACCATATGACGGCTGCCAGTGAGGCCTCCGCTGCACATTTGAACTTGGCCCACCTTATTGCCGGGCGTGAGGCTGACGAGGCTGAGATACAGGCCCATGTGCAGCGGGCCTTGGAATCATCTCAATCCGCACTGCATCTCTATCAGGAGTTTGGATTTGTGCAAGTAGTGGAATGTACCAGCGAAGAAATTTTCTACCGTCATAGCCAGGCTCTGACTGCCAATCATCGCGATGCTGAGGCGGCCGAATTTTTAAAGCGTGCCTACGACGAGATGATCCGCAAACATGACTTGATCCCGGTTGACAGCCCTTTCCGCAAAACTTATCTTGAGAATATTCAGTTGCATAGGGATATTCAAGCTGGATACCTTGCCCAGATACCCACTTAGCGCTACATTTTTTGTTACTAAAGTGGGCCAGTCGAAACTTTTCATTAAAATCATCTATGACAAGCTCTTCTTTACATCCTTTTGTTCGTAATCGCCTGACCTGGCTGGCCTACGCCATGCTGGCTTACATCGGATTTTCGCAGGCGATACTCGGCCCGCTCATGCCTTTCCTGCGCAGTGATTTTGGTTTGAATTACAGCCAGGGC
>Ga0265292_1001661_pt1 | contig 18553 bp, 10 predicted proteins | sample Munlanlewell296A_FD_189080 | JGI IMG/M metagenome (GOLD analysis project Ga0265292, IMG submission 189080) | Leachate microbial communities from a municipal landfill in Southern Ontario, Canada - Leachate well 296A | ecosystem: Engineered > Solid waste > Landfill > Unclassified | place: Canada... | reverse complement strand
CACCGGCACCCCAAATCCCAGCGAGGTAAGTTGGTCAGCCTGCGTGGCGGCGTCTCCGGCGATCACATAGTACATCCGATTAGGATTGATATACTTCTGAGCCAATGCCTTATGCTGATCGAGGGTCATGTTCCGGATGGTCTCCTGTTCATTCTTCACATAATCTTTCGGCAGGTTATACATGCTGATCTCGCCAAGCATACCGGTAAGTGCACCCAATGTTTCATATTTTCGGGCATAGGATTTCAACAGTGAATTTTTAGTGAAATCGAGATCTTCCTGGGTAATGCCCTGGTCATATTTCAGCATCAGGTTTTTGAAGATTTCTGCAGATTCCTGAGTTGCAGAAGAACGTACCGGGGCAGAGGCAGTAAAGGTTCCGGAAACATAGGAACCGGAGAAGTTGCTGCGGGCTCCGTAAGTGAAACCTTTTTCTTCGCGAAGTACCATATTGACCCAACCGTTAAAAGAGCCGCCGAGCTTATCGTTCATCACAGTTGCAGCGAAATAATCGGGATCCGTTTTTGCTGGTCCCACTCCCCCTATGTTAATGATGGATTGTTTGGCACCCGGCACATCGATAAAGTAAACCAACGATTTTGCAGGAGCTTCAGGTATCGCGTAAGTTGGGAAGGCGACCTCTTTAGCAGGCCATTTCTGAGCCAGGGCCTGCAGAGAAGCCATCACCTTTTCCTTTGTGATCTGTCCTGCCACATGGAAACTGGCTACATTGGGCGAAAAGAAGGATGCATAATAAGCCTTAAGATCATCAAGAGTGATGCCATTGACTGTTTCTTCAGAACCGCTGGCGCCGATTCCAAAAATATGCTGATCCCCGTAAACCAGTTTCTGGAATAGTTCCGAAGCCATCGAATTCGGGTTGGCTTTCTGTCTTTTCAGATTGTTGAGCGTGCGAACCTTGGCCAATCCGAATTCTTCTTCGTCCCAGCGGGGTTCCAGAAGCATCTCTTCTACAAGGGCAAGAGTCTTGTCGAAATTCCGCGCTAATGTATTGCCGCTGATAGAAATACTTGTACCTGATGCACCAATCCTGATGCTGGAGCCAAGTCCTTCAATGGCCTCTGCCAGTTCAAGCGGGGTTTTGTTTTTAGTTCCCTCATTCATCAGCTGGCCAACCAGACTGGCAACTCCGGCCTTATCAAGCTTATCTAGAAAATGACCTCCTTTCAGAGTGATATTAAACTGAACCAATGGAAGTTCGGCATGTTCAATTCCATACACCCTCATTCCGTTTGATAGTTTATCATCCCAGATTACCGGCAGGTTGATAGCCGGATCGGGATCGTCTTTCGGCATTACCGAACGATCAAAAGCCGAGGGCGTTTTCGCCACAGTTTCCTCGGGGGCATTCTCATCGATTGTAACCTGTGCAGCATTCAGGATATCCTCTTCTTTAACTCCTGCGTTCATTGAACCATCGGCCACGAGGTCGGCCCGACCCTTTGGTACAAAGCTGGTTGCCAGATAAGGTTTGCCTTTGATGTATTTATCATAGACACGCATAATATCGGCTTTTGTAACTGCTTTTACCCGTTCGATATCTTTTTTGTAAAAATCCGGAGAACCGGCATATTCATTATAGGTGGCCAGTTGCCGCGACTTACCCAGGATGCTGCTGATTCCATTGTAAAAATCGGTTTCCTGACCGGCTTTGATACGGTCGACATCGGCTTCGGTGAACCCGTCCTTTTCAAAGCGTGCAAAAGCCTCAAAAATGGCACTTTCAACTTCCTTAAGGCTTACTCCCTCATTAGCTGTAACCGAAACGTCGAAAGTTCCGGTAATTTCCATGCTACCGTTATTGGCTCTTGTATTGGAAGTTAACTTCTTCTTTTTAACCAGGACTTTATATAATGGAGCTTTCTTCCCCCTGGAGAGCAATTGTCCGAGGTAATCGAGAGCATAGCTATCCGGGCTAAACTGTTCCACTGTAGGCCAAACCATTGTCAGTTGCGGTGCCTTGGCGAAATTATCCTCGTGATACAGCTTTTTTGTTTCAGTGAGCTTTACCGGTACCGGTTTGGGATCAGCCAGATCTGCACCACTTTTGATCTCCCCGAAGTATTTTTCGATCAGCTGCTTAGCTGTAGCCGGGTCAAAATCACCCGATAAAACGAGAGTGGCATTGTTGGGCATATAAAATTTGGCATGAAAGGCTTTTACATCGTCGACGGTGGCATTGAACAGATCTTCCATTTCACCGATGACGGTCCAGCTATAAGGATGACCCTTCGGAAAGAAATTTTTGGCTATTACAGCTTCGGTGTGTCCGTAAGCGGCATTGTCAACACTCTGGCGTTTCTCATTCTGCACTACATTTTGCTGGATATTGAAAGTTTTTTTGGTGATGGTATTCTCCAAAAATCCCATCCGGTCGGATTCGAGCCAAAGAATTTTTTCGAGAGAGTTTTTCGGGACCACTTCAAAATAGGTGGTGGCATCATTTCCTGTACCCCCATTCAGTGTACCCCCGGCATCCTGAACAATTTTAAAAAATTGATCTTCAGGCACATTTTCAGAACGTTGAAACATAATGTGCTCAAAAAGATGGGCAAAACCGGTGCGACCTTCCGTTTCGCGGTTTGATCCCACGTGAAACTGGATGGTGAGTGCAACAATCGGATCTGAATGATCCTCGCTAAGAATAACATCCATCCCGTTTTTCAGGGTGTACTTTTCATACGGAATGTTCAATTCCGATTTCGGTTGCGGCTTGCAGCCTGCCATCAGCAGGATCGCAAACGCGAGGAGATAGGCTGTTTTTTTCATTTAGATTTTATAAACATTAGTTATTCGATTCACAATGTATTGTCCACAGCCCCCTCAGAGTAAGGCGGGAACCTCTTCACGCTACTCGGAGGCCCATCTTGTGCCTTATTTCTTTATTATTGTCGGTGCCCCAAATCCCAGCGCCTTCAATCCATCGGCCTGGGTAGTGGCATCGCCTGATATCACATAGTACATCTTGTCCGGATTTATATATTTCTGCGACAAGGCTTTATGCTGATCCACGGTCATGTTCCGGATGGTCTCCTGTTTAGTCCTCACATAATCTTTAGGCAGATTGTACATACTGATCTCACCGAGCATTCCGGTTAAGGCATTGAGGGTTTCAAAGCTCAAAGCATACGATTTGATCAGATAATTCCGGGTCATCGCCAGATCTTCTTCCGAAATGCCGTTCTTGTAATTCTCCATCAGATTTTCGAAAATCTGCATTGATTCCAGTGTTGCAGAGGAGCGTACCATGGAAGAAGCCGTGAAAGGCCCGGGAATATAGGATCCGTTGAATGAAGTACTTGCTCCATAGGTAAATCCTTTTTGTTCACGAAGAACCTGATTAACAAGCGACAAGAAATTACCACCGAGATGATCATTCATTACTGTTGCAGGAAAAAAATCGGGATCCGACTGGGCCAATGCGAGGTTTCCGATCCGGATCACTGATTGTTTGGCACCGGGAACATCCACGAAGAAGATCTCGGATTTCTCCAACTGAGCTGGAAGGGGATAAACCGGAAAAACGACCTCTTTAGCCTGCCATTTCGAGGCCAGACCTTGCAATGAATTCATAATCTGATCCTGCTTGATATTACCTGCTACATGGAAGTTTGCCACTGACGGGGTCATATTGGCCACATACCACGACTTAAGATCATCAATTGTGATTGTTGGAACCGATTCCAGGGTACCGCTGGCGTTCACTGAGAGAATATGACCAACACCATATACTTTTTTCATAAACATTTCAGAGGCAAGGGCAACGGGACTGGCCTTCTGGCGCTTCAGGTTGTTCATCACACGGGTTTGAGCCATCGCAAACTCATCAGCATCCCAGCGAGGCTCCAGTAACATCTCTTCCATCAGGGCCAGGGTGGCATCAAAATTCCGGACCAGACAGTTGGCATTGATGGTAATTGCTGCACCTGAAGAACTTATGTTGATCCGGGCACCTAATGATTCAATAGCCTCCTCAAGTTCCTGTGGAGTTTTATTCTTTGTTCCCTGGTTCATCAGGGAAGCCATCATGGAGGCAACCCCGGGTTTTTCCAGTTTATCCAGATAATGTCCGCCTTTCAATACAATGTTAAATTGTACCAATGGCAGTTCGTTTTGCTCAATACCCCAAACGGCCATTCCGTTCGACAGTTTATCGTTCCATACTGTCGGAATCGTCACCACCGGCTCCGGTCCGTCGAGCGGCACTACTGTCCGGTCAAAGGCAGTAGGGGTTTTTACGACTTCGTCACTGGATGATTCATCAATCTGAACCTGCGTGGCATTCAGGATGTCTTCCTCCTTTACACCGGCACCGACAGATCCTTCTGCGGCCAGATCAGGTTGTCCTTTTGGTACAAAGCTGGTGGCCAGGTAAGGCTTGCCTTTGATGTACTTTTCATACATGCGAATGATATCGGCTTTAGTAACCGCTTTTGTCTTTTCCAGATCGGTTTTGTAAAAATCGGGTGATCCCGCATACTCATTATATTGAGCAAGCTGGAAAGATTTACCCAAAACACTGCTGATCCCGTTGTAGAAATTGGTCTCCAAACCAGCCTTGATCCGTTCCACATCGGCTTCAGTGAAACTTTCTGTTTCGAACCGTTTGAAAGCTTCAAATACAGCAGCTTCCACCTCTTTCAGACTCACCCCTTCGTTAGCTGTTACGGTTATCGTAAAGGCCCCAGCCACTTCCATACTGCCGTTTTCGGCGCGCGGACCGGAGGCCAGTTTTTTCTCTTTTTCAATCACCTTGTACATCGGGGCTTTTTTCCCGCGCGAGAGGAGCTGCCCAAGATAGTCAAGCGCATAACTATCCGGACTGTATTGTTCTACAGTAGGCCACACCATGGTCAATTGAGCTGCCCGGGCAAAATTATCTTCGTGATACCGCTTTTTGGTCTGAGTAAGAGTTACCGGCTTCGGTGCAGGGTCGCTGAGTTTCTGACCTGATTTGATCTCGCCGAAATATTTTTCAATCAACTTCTTAGCATCAGCCGGGTTAAAGTCCCCCGACAAAACCATGGTTGCGTTGTTTGGAACATAAAAGGTATCGTGAAAGGTTTTTGCATCCTCCACAGAAGCTTTAAAAAGATCTTCCATTTCACCAATCACGGTCCAGTTATAGGGATGTCCCTTTGGATACAGGTTTTTTGAGATAACCCAGTCGGTATAGCCATACGGGGCATTATCCTCGTATTGGCGCTTCTCGTTCTGCACCACATTTTGCTGAATATTCAGCGCCTTTTTGTTGATCGCGTTGGTAAGAAATCCCAAACGGTCGGACTCGAGCCATAGGACCTTTTCCAGGGCGTTTTTCGAAACCACCTCAAAATAGGTGGTGGCATCATTGCCGGTGCCTGCGTTGGATGATCCGCCCGCATTCTGGATGATCTCATCGAATTGTCCGAGAGCCACATTCTCCGACCGGGAGAACATGAAATGCTCAAACAGGTGGGCGAAACCGGTGCGGCCTTCCGATTCGCGTCCCGATCCCACATGGAACTGGATCGCAAACGCCACGATCGGGTCAGAATGATCCTCATGCAGGATTACATCGAGCCCGTTGGCAAGGGTAAACTTTTCATACGGAATGTTCAACTCTGATTTTGGTTGCGGATTGCAACCGGTCATCAGCAGGCCAATAAACGATAAAAAGAATAATAGGTTTTTCATATTTTATTGTCGGTTATCAGTTGTCGGTCGGTTACATCCTTAACTTCCTCACGTCCTCACGTCCTCACGTCCTTAACGCCCTCACACCCTTCGTACTCGCGGGTCTGTGAATACATCGTTCTCATCGGTGCTGGAGGAAGAAAATTCAGATACCACACATCCATCGGGGCCGGCCTGGAACCAGTGCAGGGTATTTTTCGGGATGGTATATTGTTCACCGGGCAACAGGATCACCTCGTTCCATACATTAAGGTGCGGCAGATAAGTTTCAGGTACCCTGGCTTTCGGATTGGGGGTTGGATCACCCTCGGTATAGAGATACACCTCGCCCCAGCGGCAGCGGAATGTTTCCATTTTCCCGGGATTGGTTTCGGAAACTTTGGGATGGCGATGCTCCAGGCATACCTGCCAGGGAAACAGTACCAGCTCCTTCGCACAATAGCGGTCATTATTAATGTATTGAACCACTTCGATACCTACATGTTCCAGGTCGCCCACCCCAAGGTCGGCGATCTCGATGTTCTGTTTCTCGGTCTCTGTCAATACAATTTTAGCCCGGTCGAGCATTTCGATGGTCCGGATGCGAGCGGTGGAAATTAGAGATGTGTCCATGATAAATTAGTTTTATATGCCAGGTAAAGGTTGCGATTTAGGGTGTGTAAGTTAAGTATTAAGAGTAAGATACCGAAAGCCGGAAAGGTTAAAAAATGTGAAAAGAGGCAGGAAAAACATCTTCCTTTCTAACAGGCTGAATGCCTTTGCGGTGAAATTGGATAGTTCCGGCACGGACGGCAATTTCAGCGGCTAGCTCAATAGTTAAGCCTTCGGAAAGACAGGCCGTGAGTGTTGCTGTGACCTGATCCCCGCAGCCGGTTTCATCATGGACATCGCCACCCGAAATTTCCGGTACCGGGATATGCCTGGCGATCCCATCGCCAAACAGGTATGCCCCTTTGGCTCCGTGCGTAATCATCACATATTGAATACCCTGATTCAATAACACTTTCGCTGCCTCAGCCGCACTTTCATATCCGGTAATCACCACGCCCGTCAAAATCTCAGCTTCAAATTCGTTCGGCTTGATCAGGTACACACCCGCACAATCCCACCCAAACCCATAACCTCTAACCTCTAACCTCTTAACCTCTAACCTCTTAACCTTGATTCCCCCCGGGTCCAGTATCACCCTCATCCCATGTCGCCTTGCACTGGCAATAGCCTCGTTTACCGTCTCCACCGGTATCTCCAGCGCCAGCATCAGGTAGGCCGGTTTGGAAGCAGTTCGAAATAGTTCTTCGGCAGCCTGGATATCGGCAGGCATAAATTCACTGTTGATGCCGGGAAGGCAGTATATCTGGTTTTTCCCCGATTGATCCACCGGTATCAGGGCGATGCCGGGGAATTTGCGGCCTGATTGTTCAAAATCCAGGATCTGGACAGCATCGGTATTTACACCAGCCTCTTTAAGTGCATCCAACGGAACTTTCCACAGGCCGTAAGGATCGCGGACGGTTTTACCTATCATGGCCACCTTGTCTGGTCCGAGCCACACCGCTGCCATCTGGGCCATATTCCGTGCCTTGCCGCCCGGGCCCACATGAAAAGCGCCTCCCAATGTCAGCTCTCCCGGCCCCAAAAGCCGGTCGACCCCCAGTCCGATCAGATCAGTGTTCAGTCCGCCAGGCACGATAATGCGTAAATCTTCAATCATCTTCTAAAAATACCACGGAAATCGGACAATTTGTATCATCGGGGTTATGATTTGTCCGGAATTGGAATTTGAGGAATATTTCAGCAATTTCACAGCAAAACCAAAAGACGATGAACCTCAACTGGATTGACCTGACAATTGTGATCGTTTACCTGGTGATGGTGGCGATGGTGGGATTCCTGATCCGCAAGAAAGCCTCATCAGGACTCGAGAATTACTTCCTGGCCGGGCGGAATTTGCCCTGGTGGGTGCTCGGGATAGCAGGGTGCTCGAGCTATATCGATATCGCCGGTATCATGGCGCTGGTTGGGGCGCTGTTTTATCTCGGACTGAAAACCGTTTGGATGACTAACATTTTCTGGGGATGGTTTATGATGGCCGGCTATATGGCTTTTCAGGCCAAGTGGATCCGTCGCTCCGGTGTTTTGTCCTTTGCCGAATGGAACGAAACCCGTTTCGGCAAGGATCGGGATGCCGAAATGGCCAGGCTGGCATCGGCTATTTTTCTTCTCGTTTTGATGATTTTTAACCTGATGTACATGGCTGTCGGGATCGGGAAATTTGCTGAAGATTTTTTCCCGCTTACCCGTTGGCAATCCACCCTGATCGTATTTGGGGTGGTGGGTATTTACGTAACGCTTGGCGGATTTTACGGGGTGGTCATCACGGATATCCTGCAAACGGCATTGATTGCAGTGGGGGCAATCGTCATGATTATCATGGTATTTACCGGTGGAATCGGCGCAGATCTGGCCGCTTCAAAACCGGAGGGTTGGAGCTCATTGGCCTTAAACTGGCACCTTTGGCCGGGCTATCTGGATTCTACCCCGGCGGCGTACCAGCATTTCAATCTATTTGGCCCACTGATGATTATCGGTTTCACCTGGATGATGTTCAGGGTTTTAGCCGGACCAAACGTGTGGGATTTCCAGTTCTTCCTGACTACCCGTACCCCACGCGATGCCGCACTGGCCGGAGGTATGTGGACGGCTATGTTTATGCTCCGCTGGATCATCGCTATTGCATTCCTTATGTTCGGGATCTCCATTTTAGGTACAGCAACAACAAATATTGACGGCGAAAAAATATTGCCCCTGGTGATATCCAGGTTGCCGATCGGGGTTAGCGGCCTCTTTCTCGCGGTAATGCTGGCGGCTCTGATGTCTACCCTCGACGCGATGATTAACGTCACAGCCAACGTCGTCACCAATGACTTTCTCAAACGATACTTTTTTAAAAAACTTCCGGAAAAAAAGGTCATCCGGATCGGTCAGCTGGCCTCGATATTTGCACTTTTATTGGGATTCGTCTTCAGTCTGGCTTTCGAAAATGTCATCTCTGCCTGGGAAACCATGATTTTCGTAGTGGTTACGATGATCCTCGTACCGGCCACCATGCGCTGGCACTGGTGGCGCTTCAGTGCGAAAGCTTTTGTTTATAGCATGATCGCCACAGCTGCCTTTATTGTCATACAAAAAGTTTTCTTCGGATCGATATCCGGAACCAACTCGCTGGGTATAAATATTATATCGAGCCTGGTGATTACTGTAGCAATCGGATTCATTAACAAGCCAACCGATAAACAGATACTGGTAAAATTCTACAGTAAGATTAAACCCTTCGGTTTCTGGGGACCCATCCGTAAAGAATCTGTTGCACAGGGACTTATGAAGGCCAATGACAAGGAACCCATGTGGGATGCCATCAATGGGCTGATCGCGCCCGTGTTCCAGTTTACAGTAGCGCTTCTCCCGTTCTACCTATTCCTGCGGAAGTGGCCCCAGTTCTGGACAGTAGCAGTAGTTATGGTGGCCGTGATGGTTGTGCTGTATTTTACCTGGTATAAAAATCTTCCTTCCAAAGATGAAAAATAGAGTTCACCTGATCTGTAATGCGCACCTCGACCCGGTTTGGCAGTGGCGCTGGACCGAAGGCTGCTCCGAAGCTATAGCCACTTTCCGAAACGCTGTTGAAATCATCCATGAATATCCGGAACTGATATTTAATCATAACGAAGCCATTCTTTATCAGTGGGTTCAGAAATATGATACCCGATTATTCCACGAGATCAGGGATCTTGTTGAGCAAAACCGCTGGTTCATTGCCGGGGGTTGGTACTTGCAACCTGATGTTAATCTTCCTCCTTATGAAAACCTCGTGCGGCATATCCGGTTTGGACGCGATTTTTTCAAAACAGAATTTGGCGTTGAGCCCAGGGTGGCCTATAACTTCGATTCCTTTGGCCACCCGGCCGGCTTACCCAAACTTCTCCGCGATTTTGGCTATGAATTATATATACACCAACGACCTGAAAAAGAGTTCCTCGATTTACCGGACAGCCTGTATCAGTGGAAAGGCTTGAATGACTGCACGATCCCAGCCTATCGGATTGAAATCGGGCTCTATCATACCGAGCGGAAAAACATCACACAGAGGCTGACTGAAGCCACCAATCTGGCTCTGGAGCGCGGTCGCGATGTCGCACTCTTCTGGGGCCTCGGTGATCATGGCGGCGGCGCCACCCGTATCGATCTCGATCGGATCCGGGAGTTCGTAGCAAACGAGCAACGGGTAGAGTTCATTCACAGCACCACCGATCGCTTTTACGAAGCTATTAAGTCGCTGATTCCCGGATTACCGGTATATGAAGGCGGTCTTCAGCGGGTTTTCACCGGCTGCTACACCTCGCTATCCCGGATCAAGCGGAAGGCTCTCGAAGCCAGTGGCGCTGCTGTACAGGCTGAAAGACTTGTTCGATACTGCCACCCCCGAAGGACCTCCCCCTGCCCCCTCCTTAGAAAGGAGGGGGCTTCCAGCTCTTGCTTTCCTTCAGTAGAAAATTATGCAGGTGCTCCCACCCCCTCCTTTCTAAGGAGGGGGCAGGGGGAGGTCCTTTGTGAGCCGGGGGAGGTACCTGCGCAGAAGGAGTTCTCCGATATCTGGCGCGATATCCTCTTTAACGATTTTCATGATATACTGCCCGGTTCGTGCACAGAGCCGGCGGAGCAGGATGCGCTTGATTTATATGGTCGGGCAATGGAGAATATCCGCAGATTAAATATGGAATCGATCACTGCTATTAATCAATCTGCTGAGCCGCTTAAAGCTCATATTCCGGTAACTGTATTCAATTCAAATCCTGGACTCACCACTTTCCCTGTAGAGTTCGAATGCATGAGTGATTACCGGCCCTTCTGGGAAGGCGAATGGGTGCTCAAACTGTACGATCGGCAAGGCAATGAGATCCCTTGCCAGGAAGAACAGCCCGAAGCCCGGCTGCCGTTCCACCGCTGGCGAAGGAAGATTACGTTTTTAGGGAAGGATCTAAGCGCAGGAGTGCATCATTTCTATCTCAAGCCCACTGAAGGTACCTCCCCCAACCCCCTCCTTCCTAAGGAGGGGGCTACCAGCTCTGGCTTCACTTCAGTAGAAATGCCAGCAGGTGCTCCCACCCCCTCCTTCCTAAGGAGGGGGCAGGGGGAGGTACCTATCGGATTCCTCGTCCTCCGCGATACTGCCGATTCCTGGGGCACCAACACATGGGCATGGCGTGAGGTAGCAGGTAAGTTTGAGGCAGAGCATGAGGAGCGGATCATCGAAAACGGAACTGTTCGAAATATCTATGAATCTACTTTGATCTTTCATCATAGTAAAATAATCGTTCATCGCATTTGCTATGCTGAATGGCCCGTTACAGAGTACAAAATCCGCATTCAATGGAATGAAGAGCAAAAACGGCTGAAACTGGCCATACCCACCGGGATGGAAAATCCGCGCCTCATTGCCCAAATACCTGGCGGTGCTGTAGAATTTCCGGCAGATGGGCAGGAGCATGTGCACGGAACCTGGATGACGCTCGAATCACCTTGCACCCTGCAACCTGCAACCGATAACCAACAACCCACAACCGTCAACCATTTTAAATACATTGCCCACTCCGGCCTGCACGGCTTCGATTTCGACGGGAAAGAAGTGCGGCTGTCAATCCTCCGGAGTGCTGCCTATTGCCATGAGCAGGGTTATGATCTGAACAACGGTAGGTCGCATAAATATATTGATATGGGAATTCATGAAATCCGGCTGGCAATTTGGGAGGAAACCGGCGGAATGGCAGTCGGGAGGACCCGCGGGTACTCCCCTACGGATCCATATTCGATTGCGGAATGGCTCAATGCGCCTCCACTCGTTTGGCCACATCTGCCGATCGGATAAAAATAAATTACCTTTGACCAAATTTTTTAAATGAAAAGAATATCAAACCTATTCTCAGTTTTGGTGATAACAGGAATCTTCCTTGTTGGCCAACTGTCGTTTGCGCAAAACTCAAAACCTTTTGTTGAAGTCATCCGGCTTCGTACTGAATATCAGGTTAATCCTGTCGGTATAGATGTATTACAACCTCGTTTCAGTTGGGTGATTAAAGCCAATGTGCGTGACATCAGGCAGATTGCCTATGAGGTTCGGGTGGGCCTCACTATTGATAAAGTGAAAAACGGAGTTCCTCTGTTCTGGACCAGTAAAAAGGTGCAATCGGATGAGAGTAATCAAGTGGTTTATAAAGGTCCTTCTCTTGAACCCGGGAAAAGATATTATTGGACAGTCAGAATATGGGATAACCAAAACCACATAACCGATTGGTCACCAATATCTTATTTGGAAATGGGGCTGCTGAAACCTGCCGATTGGAAAGCTTCCTGGATCGAACCCAATATAATAGCTGATGCAAAGGCTGAACAACCCTGCCCGCTGATCCGTAAAACTTTCAAACTCAAAAAAGAGGTCAAATCGGCCCGGTTATATATCACCGCGCATGGACTCTATCAGCTTGAAGTGAACGGTGAAAAACCCAACGACTGGCTATTTACACCTGGGTGGACCAGCTACAATAAGCATCTGCAATATCAGACCTACGATCTGACCAGACTGCTTAAAAAGGGTGATAATGCTATCGGTGTAATTCTTGGAAATGGCTGGTACAGAGGGGATCTTGGGTGGAGCAAAACGCGGAATCTTTATGGCACGCAAACAGGAGTCCTGGCACAGCTTTCAGTGGAATATACCGACGGATCAAAAGTCCAGATTGTCACCGATAAAACCTGGAAATTCAACAACAGTCCGATCCTGATGTCGGAAATATATCACGGTGAGAAATACGATGCCCGATTGGAAATTCCGGGTTGGAGTTCCCTGGCATTTAAGGATAAAGGGTGGAAACCAGTATTGGTAAAGGAATTTGACAAGGAAAATCTCGCCGCCCAGAGCGGCCCGCCGGTAAGAAGAATGGCCGAGTTGACCCCGGTCAATATATTTAAAGCACCCAATGGAGATACCCTCGTGGATATGGGCCAGAATATGGTTGGCTGGGTCCGGCTTAAAGTCAGCGGGAATGCAGGCCGTAAAGTGATGCTCCGGCATGCCGAGGTGCTCGACAAGGCAGGAAACATATACTTCACCAACCTCCGTGCTGCAAAACAAACCATCGAATATATCCTTAAGGGCGATCTCGAGGAGGTGTATGAACCCCATTTTACTTTCCAGGGATTCCGTTATGTAAAAGTTTCCGGATTCATAGAAATGCCTGAAAAAGAAGAAATTACAGGTATTGTTATCTATTCCAATATGGAACCTGCCGGAGAATTTACCTGTTCCGATCCGATGATCGACCAGCTCCAGCATAATATTCAATGGGGACTAATGGGCAATTTCCTGGATGTTCCAACAGATTGCCCTCAACGTGATGAGCGCCTCGGCTGGACCGGCGACGCACAGGTTTTTTCCCCAACGGCCTGTTTCAACCGGGATGCCGCTACCTTTTATACCAAATGGTTGAAAGATCTGGCTTTGGATCAGTTACCTGATGGCCGCGTACCTCACGTAATCCCCGACATCCTCAAAGAAGGCGGATCAACCGGCTGGGCCGATGCTGCCATAATCGTTCCCTGGACCGTCTACCGTCAGTATGGCGATAAACGAATCCTTGAGCGCCAGTATGAATCGATGAAAGCCTGGATCAATTACATGAAAACCAGGTCGGGCAGCAGCTTTTTATGGAACAACGGTGAACATTTCGGCGACTGGCTGGCTTTTGCATCCGACCGTTCAGATTACACAGGTGCCACTACCGACAAGGACCTGATCGCTACCGCTTACTTTGCCTGGTCTACCAAACTGGTAAGCCGGATTGCCGGAATTCTGAATAAGCAGGATGATGCAACAGCTTACCAGGAACTGTACAATAACATTCGCGGAGCTTTCCAGAAGGAGTTTGTAACCCCGAACGGCCGGCTCTCTTCAAATACTCAAACCGCCTATGTTATTGCCCTTACCTTCGATCTTGTACCGGAATGGCAGCGCGACAGTGTAGCAGCCCGGTTTGCATTGGACGTCAAGTCGTTCGGACATATCACCACCGGTTTTATCGGGGCATCGCTGGTAAACCCGGTTCTATCGGAATTCGGATATGATGATCTGGCTTATATGCTGCTGATGCGTAAAGAATACCCGGGCTATCTCTATCCGATTACCAAAGGGGCAACCACCATCTGGGAGCGTTGGGATGGAATCAAACCCGACGGCAGCTTTCAGGATGCCGGCATGAACTCATTCAACCATTACGCATACGGAGCAATCGGCAACTGGATGTATACTCAGGTAGCAGGGTTACAGGAAGATCCCATTGCACCTGCCTACAAAAAAATTATCATCCGGCCAGTTCCCGGCGGTGGGTTAACCTGGGCCCGTGCAGAGCATGAGTCGATCTACGGACCGGTTAAATCGGAATGGAAAATCGATAAAAAGGACATGATTCTTAAAGTCACGATTCCGACCAATACCACTGCTGAAATCTATATAAAAACCAACGACATTCAGCAGATAACCGAAAGTGGAAAACCCGTTTCAGCTTCGCCTGAAATACGCTTTCTGAGAATGGACAAAGGATTTGCCGTATTTTTGGTGGGATCGGGATCGTATGAGTTCGTGACCAAAGAATCGTGAAACGTGAAACGTGATGCGTGAAACCGGAAACCTCAAGAAATTCGCAAATCGTAAATCTCATGGATCCATACATTGAAATCCTTAACCTGAGCAAGCACTACGGCCAGATACGGGCGGTGGACGACCTGTCGATGAAGGTGCTTCCCGGCGATATTTATGGCTTCCTCGGACCCAATGGTTCGGGGAAAAGCACCACCATCCGGATGATGCTTTCCCTCATCCGTCCAACCTCAGGGCAGATCCTGCTTTTTGGCCAGGATCTGGCTAAGGATCGTTATAAAACACTCAGTCGTCTCGGTGCACTGGTCGAAAAACCTGATTTCTACAATTACCTTTCAGCCAGGAAAAATCTCGAAATACTCGGAAAACTTTCTAGCATTTCAAACCTAAAACACAGAGTGGATGAGGTTCTTGAACTGGTCGGACTCCTTCCCAGGGCAAGCAGCACGGTAAGAACCTACTCGCTGGGCATGAAACAAAGGCTCGGCATTGCCCAGTCGCTGCTCCATTATCCTGATCTGATTATTCTGGATGAACCCACAAACGGCCTTGATCCTCAGGGTCAGAAAGAAATTCGCGACCTGGTAAAATCGCTTAATCAGGACAAAAATATTACCATCTTGATATCCAGTCACATATTATTCGAGATAGAACAGATTGCCAACCGGATGATCATTATCGACAAAGGAAAAGCTCTTGTTGAAGGCAATGTTCAGGAGCTGGTCAACAGCCAGGATCGTCAGGTAGCCTTTATACTCGGGGATACCGTAGCCGGCCTCACCTTGCTGAACGAAACCGCCTGGGCCGGCAGGATTATTAAAAGCAATCAGGAACGGATCTATTTTAAGATCAATAAGGATGAAATACCGGAACTCAATGCTTTCCTGGTAGAACATAAAATGCAGATCTTTGCGGTTGAACCGGTACGATCACTGGAGGAGTTCTTTTTACAAATTACAGAAGATGAGAAAGTTAGTTAGCATCGAGCTGTTTAAAATATTCAGCAAACCGAGAACCTATATCGGGTTTGGTGCCATTATCATCATTGTGCTGGCTATTGAATTCGGGATCTTGCTTGAGGGTGATACGATGATGGGTATTATTATTCAGAATATCAAGGATCGTTTCATTTTTGAAGGCAATATCATTAACCTGTACCTGGTTTCTTACATCATTCTGAACACCTTGTGGATTCATGTTCCGATTTTAGTGGCACTGGTCACAGGTGATATGCTGGCCGGGGAAGCCAATTCCGGCACCTTCCGGCTGATTCTGACCCGTCCAATAAGCCGCGTTCAGCTTGTCCTCGCCAAATTCATTGCCGGCTGGATCTATGCAGTAATGCTGGTGGCGGTAATGGCAATCCTCAGTATTGGTATCGGCCTGGTCCTTTTCGGACCGGGCGACCTGCTCGTGGTGACAAACAAAGTGAATGTTTTCTCGGCAAACGATGTTCTGTGGAGATTCGGAGGCGCTTATGCTTATGGGATTTTAAGCATGACCACTGTTGCAGCATTGTCATTTTTGCTTTCCGCATTCGCTGACAACTCAATCGGGCCGATCATCGGAACCGTAGCGATGATAATCGGCATCACTATTATCAGTACAGTTGGGGCGTCTTTGCTGGGACCAGTCAATAAATACATTTTCACCTCGTATCTGCCCTCCTGGCAACTGTTTTTTCAAACCGATTCAGGCTTGTCAACCATGGGTCATGCAATCCTGATACAGGCAATATATATTACAGGGTTTTTAGGTGTCACCATCTGGTATTTTCGAAAAAAAGATATTCTGAGTTAACATGAGAACGTTAAAAATAATCCTTATAACCCTGATCTGCTCATTGATCGGTTACTCCCTTTCGGCTCAGGATGCGGAATCGCTCCTGAAGGCCGTTGGGCAGAACATGGATAAGATCAGCCGGTTTGAGGCAGATGCACTGGTTAAGGTAGATGTGGATTTTATCAACATTAAGGACCGGAAAATGAAGGTCAGGTTTGAAAGTCCCGATAAATTCAGCTTCGAGGCCGAAGGCCTGGCCCTCCTCCCTAAAAAAGGATTGCAGATGGATTACCTGCAGCTTCTCAAAGGTAAATATACAGCGATCGATGTAGGTGAAGAGCTCGTGAAGAACCGGAAAACCCGGATCATCAAAGTAATTCCGGAAGCTGAAGATTCGGATGTTATCCTGGCTCAGCTCTGGATCGACACTGAGCTAACCCGTATCATGCGGATGAAAACTTATACCAGAAAGTCGGGATCTTATATTATTGATTTTGAATATAATACTAATTTTCGTCCATTGCCCGACCTGTTAACTGTAAGCTTTGAGATCAACAATATGGCCTTTCCCTCCAAAGCAATGAATGAAATGATGACCAAGGGCTTCCAGAAACCCGACTCGATACCCAAGAAAGCCACCGTTATTGTTCAGTACTCGAATTACAAGATCGTTAACAAATAGAAGTTTTAAGGAAGAATTTCTAGATTCGAAATCCAGTTCTGAATTCTGAAGTATAAGATCCAGGTACAGCGAGGTAAACCAGTCTTCTTGTCTTACAGTCTTACAGTCTTACAGTCTTACAGTCTTATCGTCTTCCAGTCTTCCAGTCTTCCTCTATGCCAGCAGCCCGGCCACCACAAACATCACCCCCGCTACACTTGCCGAGATCAGGGCATACGGAAGCTGCGTTTCCACATGTTCGACCACTCCGGTTTTTGCCGAAATAGCCGTAACCACACTGGTATCGGAGAAAGGTGAGGTGTTATCGCCGAATACCCCGCCGGAAACACAGGCAGCAAACATCAGCGGCAGCGGGATGTTCATCGCCTGGGCAACAGGAACTGCCAGCGGAACCATGATACTGAAGGTTCCGTAAGAGGTGCCGGTTGCAAAGGAGATCAGGCAGCTAACAAAGAAAAAGATCAGGGGCATCAAAAATACAGGCACATTCCCCGAAGCCAGACCTGCGATGTAATATCCGGTGCCCATCTCCTTGCACAGGCTTCCGAGTGTCAGGGCAAGTGCCAGCAGGATTCCCACCTCCATAAAGTCGCCGATCCCTGTATAAACTGATTTTTCAATATCCGGACGTTGGCCTTTTGGCCTGAACTGCACCATCAGCGCCAGAACCGCGATGGCCGCCAGCACAGCATAGAAAACCGAAGCTGTTCCGTCGCCCTTCATCATTGAACCTTTTCCCGTGACCACCAGGCTCACCAGCATCGTTGCCACCAGCACCAGGACGGGGATGATGACGAGTAGAGACGCATAATTATGCGTCTCTACAATCGGTTGTCCGTTGTCGGTTATCGGTTGTCCGTTGTCGGTGGTTGGCGGTACGTCTACTGCCGACTGTCTACTGCCGACTGCGTACTTCCTCATCGCCCCCAGGTTCCATCCGAATATCATGGTAAGGGCCACCATAATCAGGCTGGCGATGCAGTAAAAATTCATGGGCATGGCGCTGACGACCACGCGGAAGGGATTCTCAATTCCCTGGCCGGCAAGGAGGATCATGTAGAATGCACCCCAGCTGTTGAACACGATGATGGCCACCCAGTTAATGCTGATGGAATGAAGAAAATAGGCCAGCTTGGATCGCGGAATCCCGAGCCGGTCATACAGACTTCCGACGGTTGTGCCGTTGACCATGATATTGGAATAATTCTCCAGGATCATCAGGAGCCCGATGGCCCAGGTCAGCAGGAATACCGGCCTTTTGGTACGGATATTCATCGATTCGAGCAGTTGGATCATGCCTTTAAAACCGCCGGAGTTTTCCATCAGCTTAATCAGTCCGCCGACTAAAACGCCAAACAATATCAGCTGCAGGTTTCCGCGGTTACCGGTGACCCGGATTACCCTCTCGAGGTAATCCACAATAAAGCTCCATTTCGATTCCGATAATAGCAGTGCCGCTGCCAGTCCGCCGACCAGCAGCGCCGGGATAATCTTTTTCTTCCATAGCGCCAGCCCAAGGGCGATGAGGGGCGGAAGGATACTCAGGAGGCCGAGGTTTGTCATCGTAAGTGGTTAAGGGTTGTCGGTTGTCGGTCCCGCGGAACTCGGAGTAGCGTGAGGGGGTCCCCGCGGGGGATGACAGGAGCTTTTGCTGAAATTCCGCAGGAGCACTTGTCATCCCCGCG
>Ga0265292_1001659_pt1 | contig 18571 bp, 20 predicted proteins | sample Munlanlewell296A_FD_189080 | JGI IMG/M metagenome (GOLD analysis project Ga0265292, IMG submission 189080) | Leachate microbial communities from a municipal landfill in Southern Ontario, Canada - Leachate well 296A | ecosystem: Engineered > Solid waste > Landfill > Unclassified | place: Canada... | reverse complement strand
TGGTGAAGGATGAAAAATTTGCATTAAATTGTGCCAAGTTCGACGGGAAAGACTTTGCGAACTCAAACCAAAATGGCTTATTTAAGCCACAAATCGAGGCAAAATCTGTGCCCGGCACAGTTGCGAGCTTGCTTGAACTAAGCAAACTTGGCCTAAATTCCACAATTACAAAACGCCTACTTGAGATACAAAACAAAGGCATAGATTTAAACCAAGTTCTTACGGAACTTTTGGACAAGCGCGAAGAGGAAATCCAGCAAGAAAAAGCCAAAATCGCGGAAGAGATTGAACAAAGCCAGGCAAGGCAACCTGTAGCGCAGAGCACAAAACCGTCGAGATACATCCCAGCCCGGGTCCGCAAAATCCTAAAAAAAGAACATGGCACAAAATGCTCAATTCCTAACTGTAACAAGCCGGCGGAACAGCTTCACCACACGCAAATGTTTGCGCTGAGCCACACCCACAATCCAGCTTACCTGGCTCCACTTTGCAAAAATCACCACACGCTTGCGCACAGCATAAACCTTAAAATCCAGGAGCAACGGAAAAAAGCGCAGGCATGAGGCTCCAAAGAGCATGCATGAAGCCCTAAGGAGAATGCTAGGCAGGAACCCCTTACGCACTTGCACGCAAGTCACAAGATTACCCATACGCAAACCCCAAGCCACTTGCATTCAAAAACCAACAGCCCAACGAACCATCAACGAGGCCTTAGTCATCATTTATAAACACATCCCTGGGCTTACTACCTTGCGCCGGACCAACGTAACCTTCCTCCTCAAGCATATCCACAATGCGCGCTGCACGGGAATAGCCAATCCGTAAATACCTCTGCAAAGAAGAAGTCGATGCCGCCTTGCGATTCTTTTTTAAACACTGAAGCGCCACAGCCATAAGTTCTTCATCCGTTTTGGCCTCGTCCGGAGCGTCCGGCACACCTTGAACCGTTTTTTGAGCGGTTTCCTTAGACGTAATGTCATGCACATAACTTGGCTCACGAGTAAGTTTTAAGCGATTTGTGACCTTTTCGATCTCCTTTGAGGAGACATAAATTCCTTGGATACGAACCGGCCTACCAATCGAGCCGGACAAATAAAGCATATCTCCATTACCAAGCAAATCCTCAGCTCCATTTGCATCCAAAATCGTGCGTGAATCCACGGAAGATGCCACGGTAAACGCAATACGAGTTGGGATATTGGCCTTAATTAAACCTGTAATAACGTCAACGGACGGACGCTGAGTAGCTACAATTAAATGGATTCCAACCGCGCGCGCCATTTGTGCAATACGGCAAATTGAAGCTTCAACCTCTTTTTGTGCAGTCATCATAAGGTCCGCAAGCTCATCAATCACAACTAAAATTTTGGGCATTTTTTCCGCAGTCTTTTTGTCCGAATTATAATCGGCGATATTTCTATGTCCGGCCTCAGCACAAACCTTATAACGACGATTCATTTCCGCAACAGCCCATCTTAATGCAGTCGCCGCCTTTTCCGGATCTGTAATAACCGGCGTAAGCAAATGAGGAAGCCCATTATAAGTGGAAAGCTCCACCTGTTTTGGATCAATCATTATAAGCCTAAGCTCCTTTGGCGAATTGTTGTAAAGAAGCGAAAGTAAAAAACTGTTCAAACCAACAGATTTACCTGAACCTGTAGCTCCGGCAATCAACAAATGTGGCATCTTAGCCAAATCTGCAATCATAGGCTTGCCCGAAACATCACGTCCAAGCGCAATCTTAAGTTTTGAACTTTCACCCCTATAAAGGTCCGTTTCCATCATCTCGCGTAAATGAACGGTCGCACGTGTAACACTCGGGATTTCCACACCAACAAGCGATTTACCTGGAATCGGTGCCTCAATACGAACAGCAGAAGCTGCAAGCGCCAAAGCAATATCATTCTTAAGCGAAGTGATTTTAGAAAGCTTAACCCCATCCGCAGGGCGAAGCGTGTACTGCACCACGGTCGGCCCAACATGAACCTCGTGCATGTTCACATTTATCCCAAACTGCTCGAGTTTAAACTTGATTAAATCGGCCTTACGCTTTAAATCCGCCTGATCAATATTGTAGATTTCTTTACTCGCCTCCAACAAATCCATAGACGGATATTCCCAAACAATTTCCGCATCCTCATCTTCCCCATGATCGACAATAATTGCGTCGCCATCTGGTTCATCTTTGGAACCGGCAACTTCCTCTTTTCCATTTTTGAGACGATCTTCCACATCTTTTAAACTCATTTCCCGAAGCGTAAGCGCTTGTGCATCGCGGGAAGGCTCATCCAATTTAACGATTTTTACTTCGGACTCATTGTCGGCGCTATCTATTATGGAAAATTCCGGAGTCGCGCTGTCAATTACCCGCCTAACCATCTTTTTAGATGGCACAAAAAAGCTAACAATTGCACTCAAACTAACCTGAATTGTGAGCAAAACCCCAATCAAAAAAGTCGCCGTAAGCAAAACATAAGCGCCAACTCGGCCAAAAGCGGTTGTAAAAATAAAACTGGATACAAATCCAATATAACCACCGGCCTCACCTCTTTGAGCTGTTTCAAGCAAATCAATTTCCGGAACACTCATGTGCACAAAGCCAAGCACGGAAACAGCAAGTAAGAGAATCCCCGTGAGACGTGCAAGCCCCCATTCAATTTTTTTGGAAAAGAACACAGACGCACCCATAAACAAAAGGACAAACGGCACCGCACTTATCCCAATCCCAAAAACCGGCTTTAGAAAAGAAACCCAAACATCCCCAACCACGCCAAGCCTTTGGTTAAGAGAGAGCCAGGTTAATGCGGAAAGGGCCAAATAAGCTACGGCCCAAACTTCACGCATTATGTGACTTTCCACCTCAAACCTAAGTAGTGGATCTTTTTTTACGGATTTTCTTCTGCGACGTCTAGCCATATTGCTTGAAAAGCCTAGCAGAACTCGCCTAGAATGCCAACCATGTTTAGAAAAATCTTACAAAAATTCTCTTATCTTGTGGCCGGCCTTGCGCTAGCGGTTCAGATTTTTGTGATCCTCGCAAAAACAAACTTCTTTTTTGAACTATTCACCCACTACGCTCTTTATTATGCGATTTTTTGGAGCATTTTTGCACTTATTTGTGCTACAAGAAAACACTTTGCTTGCGCCCTCATTTTAACCTTAATCGCAAGCATTAATATTGCGGAAATTTCGCCATATTTCGCAAGAACAGAAGCCATAACTACAAATTCGCAAGCGAACGAAACGGTCACAATTTTAAGCAACAATTTTTACTACAAAAACCAAAACACAGACGATTTTTTGGAACTAATTAAAGAAGAAAATCCAGATATTTTTATTGTGCATGAAGCCGGTCACATCTGGATAAGCCTCCTTTCGGAACTTATCAAAACCTACCCAAGCCTATATTTAACAAAAGAAACCGGCGTCCACGGCATATTAATTGGTAGCAAAACCCCGGGAATATTTACGGAAATTCCGCTAGGAGAAGCTTTTGGACTGGAATTTATACCTACAAACGGAGCGTTTAAAATACTCGCCGTACATCCGGAAGCTCCGTTCACTCAAAAGTTTGCAAAAGCCAGAAATACCCAATTCCAAGATATAACCACGTATATACGAAATCAAAATGATACAAACAACAAAATAGTCATAATCGGCGATTTTAACTGCACACCTTGGTCTCCTTATTTTACGGATTTACTAAAGGCGGGCCTCAAAGATGCACAAATAGGTTTTGGCCTAAGTCCAACCTGGCACAGTGGCTTAAGTCCGTTCAAAATCCAAATTGATCACGCCCTAGTAACAGACTCCGTGGCAGTTGACTCTTTTAAAGTCCTACGCCAAGTTGCAGGCGCGGATCACCTTCCAATTGAGGTTAAAGTGCACTAAAATCAGACCGTCAAGCCATAGCGTAACCATATTGTTATGACCATCAAAACTCGTTTTGCACCATCACCAACAGGTTATTTGCACGTAGGAAGTCTCCGCACAGCGCTCTACTCATATCTTTATGCCAAAAAAAACAAAGGAATTTTCCTGCTCCGCATAGAAGATACAGATCAAAAACGTTATGTTGATGGAGCCGTGGAAAGCCTGCTAAATACTCTTAAATTTTTTGGTTTAAATTGGGATGAGGGTCCGTTTTTCCAATCTCAAAGGACAGAAATCTACCGCAAATACGCAAACGAACTACTAGAAAAAGGTAAAGCCTACAGATGTTTTTGCACAGAAGAACGTTTGGAAAAAATGCGCGAGGAACAATCCGCTCGCCACTTACCTCCAAAATATGATCGCCACTGCCTTGATTTAAACGAGGAAGAAATCCAAAAACTAATCGACGCAAAAACTCCTTTTGTAATCCGCCAACTTATTCCAAGCGAAGAAGTGATTTTTGAGGATAAAATCCGTGGCGAAGTCCGCTTTAACGGGCGCGATGTGGATGACCAAGTTTTAATCAAATCAGATAATTTCCCAACTTATCATCTTGCAAATGTGGTGGACGATCACGAAATGGGCATAACCCACGTAATCCGTGGCGAAGAATGGCTTCCCTCAACCCCAAAACACATCTGGCTCTATAAAGCTTTTGGTTGGACTCCGCCTGAATTCGCACACCTCCCACTACTTCTTAACGCGGACCACAGCAAGTTAAGCAAACGCCAAGGTGATGTTGCCGCCGAGGACTATATAAAGAAAGGCTACTTAAAAGAAGCAGTGCTTAATTTTATAGCATTTTTAGGATGGAATCCCGGCACGGAAGAGGAGTTTTTTAGTTTGGATGAACTTATTGAGAGATTTGATTTTGATAGAGTTCAAAAAGCCGGCGCAGTATTTAATCTGGAAAAATTGGATTGGCTAAACGGCCAATACATTCGCCGCCTGCCTACAAAATGTCTTGGCGATTTAATGCTCCCATACCTGCAAAAAGAAGATTGGTACAGCGATTCTTTGGTGCAAAAACTCACAGACAAAGAGAAGGAAAACATAATTTTAAGTGTGCAAACCAGATTAAAAACTCTTGCAGACGCCCCGGAAATGCTTAAGCCATTTTTGCTGGAAGACTTGGACTACAAAAAAGACCTATTTTTGAATGAAAAAATGAAAGTGGATAAAGCTATGGTGATACTTGCCCTAAAGAGCGCAATCCCTGCACTGGAAGCTTTAACAGATTACGAAAGCGAGGAGTCTATAAAAGAATGCCTCGTTAAAGTGATAGAGAAGCTAGGTGTAAAAAACGGCCAACTTTTGTGGCCACTCCGCGTTGCACTTTCTAACGAAGAATTCTCTCCGGGTGTTTTTGAACTTGTTAAAATTATGGGTAAAACCAGAACACTCGCTCGCTTAAAAAAAGCAGAGGAATCTCTTGACAAAATCCTATAGAGATACTATTGTAACATAAGGCCTAAACCATAACCCATTGCCTTATGTCAGACAACAACACACAAAACGGAGAGGAAAACGACACTCTTAATTCAGATAGTTCAGAAGGCCCACAAGTGGACAACTCAGGGTCTACTGAAAATACGGATTCCCAGGACACTACTGATGCCCCTAAAACAGAGGATAGTGGTGCCACTGAGGGAGAACAAACTGAAGTCTTTGGAGGCGATAATGACCCTATGAAAGAAGCAAAGAAGCTTAGTGTTGCGGAAGGATTTCTCAACAAAGCTTTAAAAAGTGGAAAACCACAGGAGGCTGTCGCAGGGGTTACCACAAAATACCTGCTTTGGGATGCGAAAAATGCTTTGGAAGAATCAAGAAAAGAAGGATCTCATACAAATAAAATGCTTAAAGTTTGGACCGCACTTAACGAAGAAGGTAAAGCAGCGTTCATAAATAAAGATGCCGGACTTATGGGTTTAATTAAAGAACTCGCCAATAAATCAATACCTGCGGCTGCACTTGCAAACCTACAGGTTAGGGCTACAAAATGGCTTGCTGTAAAATTGTTACCAGAAGATTGGGTAGGTATGGACATGTTTAGCACAGGAGATGTCCGAGAAAAGGTATCTCTTGGAGTCTTACCATGCGATGAGGCTACAGCAAAAACAGCCGATTCAATGTCTTCAAGAGAAGGAAAGGCAACGGCAACAATCACAAAAGTTATAGCAAAATTTGAACCTGAACTAGAGCCTGTTGCAAAAGTAGCAGGAATAGCAGCCACGGTACAAGGAAATGTTGAAAAGATGTTACCAGCAGTAAGGGCAGAAATTAGAGCTGAAGCAAAAAACTACGAAAACAAACTTAAAGAAGACGAAATGGCTGTTACAAAAACCCAGGAAGCAGAACGCAATGAAATAAGAGGATTAGAACCACCGAAATTGCTGAACGAAATGCCAGTGAATGTAGCTGTTGGAGAAGCGCCTGCAACTACACCACCAGTTGATGCCAACAATAACGAAAATGTAGCAAACAAAGCAGCTTAAACCAAAAGGTCTGCCCGGGCAGACGCAATGCAAACTCTCAACAACACAAAGTGCCAAGCAAATTCCTACAAAGAACTGTTTGGCACTTTTAAATTATTCTGCACCAAATCTAAAACCTGCAGGGTAGTTTTGTATAAAAGTTTGCATAAAACCAACAACAACTTGGACCTCTGCAGGGCTTAACTTAAAAGTATGGCCAACTACCTCAACGCTTCCATCTGCAGTAACCATAACTCTAGTAACCGCTTCCCCAACCTGGCAATTTGGCACATCAAAAACAAAACCATCACTAGACTCATCCCACGAAATACTATTATATTCCCCAATATCCAACACGTCACACCTATCAAAAAATTGTTCACCTACGCCTCTCACTTCTTGCAATAAAGCAGGGTCTTGAGAGTAATCGTAAGATTTATCATCTGGAGTTGTCATATAAATATTTCTTACAAATTCTCCATAACTTTCCTTCCATTAGTACTGGCAATCTTCACAAGCTCATTAACATCGTAATACCTGCAAGTTTCAATCAAAAATAGTAATTCGGCAAAAATATCACCATCAATAAATGGGCAAAAATAATCGTAAACATTATCCACGCCCAAACACACATTTATTCCAGCCTCAATCATTTGTGGAACGGGAGCGATTGAGTTATGTACCGGCGACATTTTTTCACGCATTTGGACTCCGTCAATCATAGCCCTAGGGCAAACAATCACACTCATGTCCGCCTCTTTAATCAGTTTGATTACGGAGTTCATGTAATCATTTGGCTGGGCGGCAAGGCTACATGCATGAACAGCATTCACCCTACCCTGCAAACCGTGCTCAATAACTTTGCGCGCAAGGAGTTCTGTATCTCTTTCATCAGGGTCATTATTTTGATCGATATGAACGTCCACCGTTTTTCCATATTTTTTAGCAATTCCAAAAATATAATCCAAATGCTCTCCTTGGCGAGGCCTCTCGCGTGATGGCAAACCGCCAAGCACATCCACAAGTGGTGCAGCTTTTTCTATCCATTCTTGCGCCTCAGGACTTAGTGCCCCTTCCAAAACCTGTGAACAAAGCTGAATTTCAATTTGATCTTTATATTTATCCTTAACTTCTAACGCAGACTCAACGCAAAGCATTCCAACCGTACTATCCACATCTATATTTGTTCTTGTAACTTTACAGCCTTGAGCAATCATCCTCTCCGCACTCAGCGACATCCTTTTAACAAGATTTTCGCGAGTGTAACCTTGTTTAACTTGCTTCCAAAGATCCCATTTCACCTCCATGCTATCCACGGTCATCTGCAAAGTCTCCGCCGTAACCACATAAGCTTTATCAAAATGCGCATGGCACGAAACCGGTCCGCCATTTTCTTGAATTTTTTGCCTTAATACAGATTGTAAATCCCATGGTTCCATAGAGTTGATTGATTAAGATTTAAATTTGTCATCGCCTACGCGACTGTTTCTAGCCACAGCTATGCTACAGCCTGTGTATCTTGTATGTCTTTTTCTACTCTATCCAGCCCCAAGTTTCCTGTACCACCTTGGTGCGTAGACATTTTAATCCATCGATTAACATCTTCCGGAGTAACTTTAATAGAAGCGATATCACTTCCAACTTCGCGGTAAGCATCACGGAAAGTCATGCCTTCTTTAACCTTATCGAAAGCCTTGTGCGCAGCAAAAAGCCCTGGGGAATCCAGCATAGATTTCATCATAATTTCTTGATTTGGCTCTATGTTATCCAAAATTACACCCATTGCAGCAATGGACATCTCCGTATATTTGAGCCCCAAAAATAGTGGCCTTTTGATTTCCTGCCCATCCCTGTGATAGCCGGAAATTTTGTTCAAAATATTCATGCTCATTTCGTTTCTGCAAGCAAGAACCGTGGCCGTGCGTCCGCGAATTAACTCCGCTACATCCAAATTCTTTTTTTGAGGCATGATTGATGAACCTGTAGCAATACAATCATTCATTTTAAAGAACTGGAATTCTTGGGTTGTAAAGAAAAGCAAATCGCATGCCAAACGGTTCAAAGTAAGCATAATTTGAGAACATGCCTCAAGCACAAGACCCTCAATTTTCCCACGTGAATTGTGGCAGTAAATCACATTATTTTGAGTTTTTGCAAAACCAATTTCACGGCTTAGCCAATCGCGATCAAAATCAAAAGGCGAACCATAACCGGCTCCGCTACCAAGTGGATTTTGATCCACCATTATATCTGTTATCGCTATCAAAAGCTTTGCATCATCCACCAAGCTTTCTGCAAAGGCGGAAATCCAAGTTCCAACGGTTGTTGGCATGGCCTTTTGCATGTGAGTATAGCCTGGCATCGGTACCATTTCGTACTTTTTTGCGAACTCAACGCAGTGCTCGGCAAGCTCCAAAACCTCCTCGCGAACGTCACGAGCTTTGCGCTTCAAAAACCACCTCATCATAACAAGAACTTGATCGTTTCTAGAACGCCCGGTGTGGATTTTTTTACCCGTATCCCCATAATGACTAATCAAATAATCTTCAATTTTCGTGTGGCAATCCTCATCTTCAAGCTTCAAAACAAATTCACCTTTCTCATAAAGCTCCAAAATTTCATCCAGTCCCTTTTCAAGTTGAACGAGCTCCTCCTCATTTATAAGGCTATGTTTTTTTAAAAGACGCGCATAGCACCTGCTACACCACACATCGTCGGGGATCATTTCTTGGTCGTAAAATATATCTTCACCGGCATTAAACTCCTCAACCGTACGATTTATATCCACTTCTTTGTTTTTAAACCAAATTTTTCTCTTGACCGGACTGTTAGAATTTTCCTGGGCCATATTCGATTGGGGTTAAGTACTTGGCGTAAACTCGCGCAAATTGTAAGCATTTTAATGGTAAAGATACGGCAAAGCAAAGCCTTTTTTTGGGCTGGCGCAGAGGCTAAATATTGGTATAATTAACTAGCTCACAAACGCAAACATGAATTTTCACGACTTAAAAATCATCGTCAACAAGATAAAAAGGGAAATTACCTGCCCAAATTGCCAAAACAAGTATGTGGATGAAAGCATAGAGATAATTGGGGCGATTAACGACGAGCAGTTCTTCTTTCAGGCTTTTTGTGCCGACTGCAAACTTTTGTCTTTTATAACTATGCACATAGATGCAGATGCGCCTATAACAGATCTACCAAAGCTTGGAACAGCTCCAAGAATGGGAAAAATCACGCAAGACGAAGTTTTGGACATGCACAATTTTTTGAAGGATTTTGATGGCGACATAAGCTCTATTCTCCCCTCAAGCCAGAAGAAATCTTAAACCAAGCACGGAAGTAGCTAAGCAAGAACGTAGCGCAAGCAACAACCCTGCAAGCCGTAGCGCACAGCGCGAAAACACCCACATACCATGAAAAAACTCATACTCCCCGCCATATTTGTTTTATTACTACTTAACGGATGCCAAAACCCAGTTTTGAATGCAAAAACAGGCGTTTTGAACGCCAAAAACGAGGCCATTGACGCCGTAAATAACCTTAAAACCGAGGCCCTCGAGGTTAAAGAGGGCGTAGAAACCAAAGTGGAACAAATAGAAACCGCCCGCAACTCCGTGGATCAAGCCATCAAAGACGTAAAAACAGCGATTGGGGATGAAGAAACAAACGGCACAGACGCTCAGCCAAACACAACAGAGGTTGAAGCCACAGCCGGAACAGAAACTGGCAACTAAAGATTAAACATAAAGTAGCCACGCTAGGCCTTTACAAACACTAGCTTTGTTGACGGGTTCACTCTCGAGAGTGAATTCCAAAACACTTTTGACCCCGTCAAGTCTTTACAAAATCCCAATTTGTTGACGCGCAAACCGCGCGCGGTAAGGTTCGCAACATTTCGCAAACGGCGCAAGACCGCAAGCCACATCCTCTTACATCATATCCCCTCTTACATCATATCCCCTCTTACATCATATCTCCCATTCCGCCCATGCCGGCACCCATACCGCCTGCACCACCGGAACAACATTTGTCTTCCGGGATATCCGTAACAGTTGCGCCTGTTGTAATCACCGTGCCTGCAACAGAAACAGCACTTTCAAGCGCACTGCGAGTGACCATTTTTGGGTCTACGATTCCAGCTTCAAACATATCCACGTATTCATCCTGTAGGGCATCATAGCCATAAGATTCGCTATTTGCCTTGCGGATTTCCGTAACAACCACTTCCCCATTCTTACCTGCATTTTCTGCAATTTGGCGAGTGGCAACAGAAAGCACGCTCATAACAAGCCTTGCCCCGATATTTTCATCCTCATTATCACCTTTAAATCCTTCCAAAACTTTCCCGGCATGTAACAAGGCAACTCCTCCACCTGCAACAATTCCTTCCTTAACTGCGGCTTTTGTTGCATTAAGAGCATCCTCAATTCTAGTCTTTTTTTCCTTCATTTCAATCTCGGTTGCAGCCCCAACTTCAATCACTCCAACCCCACCGGATAGCTTGGCAATCCTCTCCGCCATCTTCTCTTTATCAAAATCAGATTTACTCTGTTCCATAGTAACTTTAATTTCTTCAACACGTTCCTTCACCGCCTTTGGCTCGCCTTTCCCATCAATAATTAGAGTGTGATCTTTTGTAGAAACAACTTTGCCCGCCTCACCCAAATCATTAACACTCACTTCTTCAAGCTTTGTGCCAAGTTCGTCGGACACAACGGTTGCCCCAACCAAAATCGCAATGTCTTTTAGCATCTCTTTCCTGCGCTCTCCAAAGCCCGGAGCTTTAATGGCAAGCACATTAAATCCTCCACGGATCTTATTGAGCACAAAATTAGCAAGTGCATCGCCATCCACATCTTCCGCAAGCACCACAAGTTCCTTTTTACCAGCCTGAACAAGCGCCTCAAGTAGTGGCAAAAGTTCCTTAAAACTGCTGACTTTTTTATCGGTTACAAGGATTTTTACATTCTCGTAAGATGCCTCCATGCGACCGGTATCGGTAACCATGTAAGGAGAAATATATCCGTTATCAAACTGCATGCCTTCCACAACTTTCATAGAAACGCCCATTCCGTATTTGTTTTCTTCAACAGTAATTGCTCCGTCGTTTCCAACCTTATCCATAAGCTCTGCAATAACTTGCCCGATTTCTTCTTCTTGAGCGGAAATTGTTGCAACTTGAGCGATTTCTTTTTTGGTTTTAACCGGCTTTGCCATCTCGTTTAACCTGGCAACAACCTTGCGAAGACCTTTATCCATACCTCTTTTTAGGAGGACTGGATTCGCTCCGGCAACTACATTGCGGATTCCCTCTTCAAGTAGTGCAACCGCCAAAACTGTAGCCGTTGTTGTCCCATCTCCCGCAACATCATTTGTGCGAGTGGCGACCTCTTTAACAAGCTGAGCCCCAACATTTTCTTCCGGATCTTTTAGGTCGATTTCCTTTGCAATTGTAACCCCATCATTGGTGATTACAGGTCCGCCATATTTTTTATCCAAAAGCACATTGCGACCCTTTGGCCCCATTGTGATTCTAACCGCATCTGCAAGTTTGATTGCGCCATTAAGAACTTTTTGCCTAGCCTCGTCTTGGAAAAGTATTTTTTTTGCCATAAAATTAAGAGTTAAGAGATTTGATTAATTTGATTGTAAAAACTTATTCCAAGATCGCCAAAACATCATCTTCCTCGAGCAAAAGCACATCTACACCGTCTAGATCTATTTCTGTAGGCCCATATTTTTTAAAGTACACAATTTGACCCACTTTAACCTGTGGCGCCTTGTCTTCTTTGCCCGCCCCAACCGCAAGCACCTCCCCTTTTTGAGGTTTTTCCTTTGCGGAATCAGTCAAGAAAATTCCTGTAGCAGTTTTTGACGCCTCTTCCACACGTTTTATAACAACGTATCCCGCAAGAGGTGTAAGTGTGGTTTTTGCCATATTTATTTGGATTAGATTCTAAAAGACGTTTGATTCGTTAGCACTACCGTGCAAACAGTGCTAATTCTAAGGAATGGCGCTTTAAAGTCAAGGGAAGTTTAAAACTTGTTAAAAACACCATTCCTGCTAAAATAATAACCAAGCAAATAAACTAAAATCCATGAAAGCAAAAACCTTTACCGTATACATTGAGCAAGACGAAGATGGCATGTTTGTTGGATCAATCCCATCCATTCCTTCTTGCCATGCAGAAGGTAAAACTCAGGAAGAAATGCTCAAAAATCTATCTCAAGTTCTAAAACTTTGCATTAGGAATATAGACAACAAAGAGGAGGTGGAAAAACATCATTTTATAGGCATACAAAATCTAGAATGTTCCTATGCCTAAGTTAGTACCAATCAAGCCAAAAAGATTACTTAAAATTTTGATTGAACTCGGATTTATTGAACGTGACGCAGAGGGCTCGCATATCTTTTTGAAACACAAAGATGGCAGAACAACGGTTATACCAATGCATAATAAAGATTTAAGCCGAGGACTACTCAGGAAAATCATAAATGATATAAAAATAACAGTTGAAGAATACGAAAAGCTAAGAAAAGAACTCTAAAGGACTTTTAACTTTCCCCACAAACACATTGGAAACATGCGTATACCTTTCTGTTGTGCGCGAAGAAGAATGCCCAAGTAGCTCTTGAATAACACGCAAACTCGCACCATTCTCGAGTAGATGAGTTGCAAAGCTATGCCGGAGAGAATGAAAAGTCGCATCTTTATTGATGCCGGAGCGCGCCAAAGCCGATTCAAAAACTTTCTGCGCCGTTCTGATCGTTAATTTGCCACCTCTATCACTTTCAAAAACAAGCTGATTTGCCCCTTTGCCCAAACACCACTTCCGCAAACTCACCTCAAGCGCAGACGGCAGAACACTTATGCGATCCTTGCCACCTTTTGCCCCGCGAATGCAAATCACTTTCCCACCAAAATCGATATCTTTAACCCGCAAAGCCACTACTTCGCTCACCCTAAGCCCCGCCCCATAACTTAATGCAAGCATAAGGCAATGTTTTTGATTTTCAGTGACCGCAAGCATTTTTTTGATTTCTTCCAAAGATAAAACTATTGGTAATTTTTGCGATTTTTTAAGACTACTCATCTTATGCCAGCGCTTCCCAAGCACAGATTTATAAAAGAATTGTAACGCTTGTATTGATAGATTTAAGGTTTGCGCCGATAGGCCTCTCTCCTGCCCATCCAAAATAAAATCTTCCACTTTTTCTTGCCCAAAATTTTGCCAATTTTCACCACAAAAATTAATGTATTTGTAAACCTGACCCGTATACGCCTGTACAGTTCGCAGACTGTAGTTTTTTAACCTAAGTTCCCTTGTAAGTTTTTGTATGGCAGGATGCTCTTTTTTGTCCATAAATGATTTTGATTGTTTAAATAAAACCCTCGCATTATACTTCACCCGTTCTTATGCCGTCCTGAAAAAAACCTGAATTAACTTTTGCACACCCCATCCCAAACAACAGCTTCGAGTTCGCATAAGAACTAGTTCTGCGAAATTTCTGTGGGCGTGTAAAAAATAAAGTTTAGCTATAATAAACCGCTCCTCTTTTTTTCTCATCAAATGGACAACAATAAAACCGTAATTCACGTATACAACAAAATAGCGAAGGCTTATGCCGATGCATTTTCAAAACCCTCCGACCATATGGATGAGTTTTTGGAACTTCTTTCCGAGAATGGCAAGGTATTGGATATTGGCTGTGGTGTTGGTGTGGATTCTGATTATGCTCAGACCAGAGGTTTTAAAGTCGTTGGGGTGGACATGTCAGAAAAGATGCTTGAAATCGCAAGAAGCAATAATTCTAATGTTGATTTTCGATTAGAAGATGTAAGAAGTGTTGAATTTGGAGAAAATGAATTTGATGGAATTATTGCTTCTTGCTCGCTTATCCATATTCCGAAAGAAGAAGTTCCAAAAACTCTTAAGCGGCTCTCTTTATTTCTGAAGCCAGGCGGTATAATCTATGTTAGTCTGCAAGCTGGGGAGTCAAAAGAAATTTTTATTGACGAGCCGTTTAAGCCTGATGAAAAGCTTTTTTTGAATATATTTTCATTTGATGAGATAAAAAAGCTTTTGACTGATGAGGGTTTTGAAATAATGCATCGGCACGAAAGAAAGGCCGAAAAAAAAGAGGAGCTAGATTTTACGAAATTATACATTATTGCTGTTAAACAGGGTGCCCACAGAAACATCGCAGAACACGGCATATCCGGCTCAGAAAATTGACACATTTATATTTTAAAGGAATGTCAATTTTCTTCGACCCAAATTTTTGTTCCGCTATCGCTGCACAAAAACTTCGGATGATGCCGATACGTTGTGCAAAATGACGCTTCGCTTTCCTAGGCTTCGCCCTTCGGGCTTCCGCCTCGAAACATTTTGCCCAATGCGAGCGTAATTTTGAAAAACGAAGCCTGCAAACTCACCGTCACATCGCACAACAACGCGTACGCGATCTCGTCGCCGTAACGCGCTTACACCACTGTCACGGCTTCTTTTCCCAAACCCTCGTTCGCCCCTCTCGCCAATTCCACAGCCCCGCTGTAGAATGTCTCCGGTCTCACTGCGGGCTTCGCTTACGCTCGCATTATACGTAATTTAACTTTATAATGCCCCAAAATTTTTATGACTGATATTTTATTAACAAATGATGACGGATATAACTCAGTCGGATTTTACCCGTTACTAAAAGAGCTTACTAAACATTTTTCTGTTACAGCCGTAGCCCCATCCTCTGAGCAAAGTTGGATTGGAAAATCAATATCAAAATCGAGCGCTCTTTCATTAACTAAGGTTAAGTTAAATGAATTTGAAATTTTTTCTTTAAATGGTACCCCGGCCGATTGTGTTCAAGTCGGTTTGTATGACGTAATAAGCGAAAAGCCAAAATTAGTCGTTTCAGGAATTAACACGGGCCTTAATACTGGACATGGCCGCATTCTAAGCTCCGGGACAATCGGTGCCTCGATGGAAGCATCAATCGATGGAGTAAAATCAATATCAGTATCTATTCACATTCCAGAGGGAATAAATAATTCCGATGTAGATGAAATAGTTTTCCAAAATGCTGCCATAATAACTACTAATATAATTAAATTGTTCATTGATAAACCGCTTGGAGAAAATATTGACTTGATATCAATAAATATCCCCTTTAGTGCAAGGATAGATGCTGAAATCGAAGTAACCAGACCGCATAGAGATCCTTATGGAAAACTATTTCATAAAACCGATGATAGATACAACCACATTTCTCCGCCGATAGATTTTTCTATTGCAAAGGCTGGTACCGATCTAAGAGCATTAGCCGAGGAAAAAATTTCAATAACTCCGATAAGTTTAGAATTAGTTTCTGAAAAAGCAATGGAGCAAATGAAGAAAATGTTAAACGACAAAAAATAAAAATTTTGGGGCATTATAAAGTTAAACTTCTCTGCTTCGCTCCGACCCTGCGGGACGTATAACAAGTTGTATCAGGTTCCGGAAATTTGCCTTAATGAAAAATAATAAGGAGTACAAATTTCCTCCACCCAAATTTTTGTCTTTCTTTTTATAAATATTAACAAGGAAGGAAAGCCAAAAACTTCTGATACAACTAAACGTTATGTGAAATATTCCTTTTCTTTTCTGGGCTATCGCCAAATTGTTTTAAAAAAATTTCAAATTTCTTTTTCTTTAATTAAAGAGGGGCATACGGTATTTTCTCCGCTACGAAAACGATTTATTTATAAGGGAAAAACGAATACAATAACTTTGCCTAATACGGAAATAATTTATACCAAAATTGTCGCACGGCAAGATGAGCTTCGTACCGCAATTGATGAGATCGTGGCGGATATTTACGGAACTAACTAAAAACTATGAAAAAAGAAAATTCACAAAATCAGATAATTATTTACGAAAGCGATGGAGGTCAGCTAAAGATTGAGGTTAATTTTGAGAATGAAACGGTTTGGCTTACACAAGAACAAATGACAGAGCTTTTTGGAAAAGGCAGGTCTACTATCACTGAACATATTCAAAATATATTCAAAGAGGGTGAGTTAGATGAAAAACTGGTATGTCGGGATTCCCGACTAACCACGCAACATGGCGCTGAAAAAGGGAAAAACTCAAGAGGTTTCTGTAAAATACTATAATTTGGACGTAATTATCTCCGTTGGCTATCGCGTGAGATCTATTCAAGGAACAAAATTTCGCCAATGGGCTACTGCCCGACTTCGAGAATATATCGTCAAAGGTTTCACGATGGATGACGAGCGTTTCAAGGGCAACGGTGGCGGTCAACACTGGAAAGAGCTTCTTGATCGCATTCGCGACATTCGCAGTAGTGAAAAAGTAGGGTATACTTCAAATACTTTATCTAAACTTATTATGTTCAATTATTTCCTCAGTATATTAGGTTTTTTAGCAACATTAGCCGTAATTGTTGGCCCAATTTTAGCAGTTATTTTCTTAGTAGTATGGCTAGCCGTAAGTGCAGAGAAGAAAAAAAGATACGGTAAGCTTGCTTTAATGGGGCTCGCTATATTTTTTGCGGGTATCTTAGGTCTTGTTTTGACTTTAGGTGGTTTCGCAGGATTAAACCAGGAATCAAGTGAAAGTGGAGAAACAAGTTCCGAATCATCTTTAACCGCCGATCAAATTTTAATTGAATTTGGCCTTGAGGATAACACCTGTTCTATTGAAAAGGTTGAAGATGGAAAAACTATTGTACTTTTTTCAATTTGGGCACGTACTAATCAAAAAGTTTCTGTAGAACAGTATCCAATTGAGGTAACGTATGATTTGGAAGATGGATACTTGATCGGAGGCTTACAATTTAGACGCGATGGAGAAGACCGGGGACTTTCCGTGCCACTTATTGTAAACATGGAAGGGAGCGGGACAGAAACTTTAAATAATATTGCAGGAGATTTCAACATAAATGATAGTGTAGAGGGGAACGATGTGGATCAAATATTAGAGATCATTCTAACTCCAAAGTCGGGTACAAAAATTTCTGAAGGAGGTAATACACTTACTTTAACAGTACCTGTTGAACAATGGAGCATTTATAATAACGGTGAAGAGTCTGAAGCTACTCAGATTCCTTCCTCAAACATTAGCACGGAATCCATACTGACCACGACGTGCAAATTTTAGGCATGTCAATTGAATAACGGGTTTATTTTTACTCGGCGCATTCAACCCCAACTCCCTCTGTGCCTCAGTAGAATTAAAAAATCAAACCATAAACTTATAATGAATATGAAAATCGCTTTAATTCCCAAAACTAAAACAGGTAAATGGTCAGCAGGATTGACTGTGTTTTTTTTACTGTTACTTACGGCTTTTTTTGCTTTTATGTTATTTGGTTTTGTTACATTTGACGAAGGTCATTGGTGGGATTTAACGGTAGGTATTGCAGTCCCCCTAGTTATAAGTACTTTTATCACTGGAATAGTGGCGGTCATAAAAAATAAAGATCGCTCTGTTTCGGTTTATATATCAATATTTATAGGTTCATGTGCTATTCTTTTCCTCTTATTGCATAGTTTATTTATCAATGATTAATTTATTCCAAATCAATTTTTAACAAACACCTCTATGAAAAAATCAACCACCCTTGTCCCTCTATTCTTAAGCATCTTTTTACTCATTGGATGCGATCAAGAGTTAACGAGTGAAACCACACCCAAAACACCAATATCAAATCCTGATACTGTGGTGCAAGAACCAGAAACTCCAATAGTAGAAACTCCAGTGACAGAAGCCGATAGCAACCTAAAAATCTACCAAAATCAAAAATATGGTTTTGAATTCGAATATCCAAAAGATTGGGAAACGCAAACAAGAGTAGCCATGACCGAATTAGGCGAAAAAGATTACGTTTGGTTTGATTCAAACTTTTCTGTAAGCGTTTGGGACACATCAACATATTCTTTTGACGAATTGAAAGCACCCCCTCCAGGAGGAATCGACCCGGACAAGGTGGTAGAACAAACTATTACAATAGATGGTAATTCCGCAACAGAAATTTCGGGATATAGGTAAAAACGGTCTGCTATTTTTCTTTTATTTTGGCTTAGGTAAGCTGTTAAATGCAGTTTATCTTTTTATCTTTGGATCTATGTTTAAAAAAAGGCTTGTAGATGCGGTTCTGTGAA
>Ga0265292_1001658_pt1 | contig 18583 bp, 28 predicted proteins | sample Munlanlewell296A_FD_189080 | JGI IMG/M metagenome (GOLD analysis project Ga0265292, IMG submission 189080) | Leachate microbial communities from a municipal landfill in Southern Ontario, Canada - Leachate well 296A | ecosystem: Engineered > Solid waste > Landfill > Unclassified | place: Canada... | reverse complement strand
TGAGGAACGAGGGGACTTCGATCACGTCCGTGTAGCCCCCGCCCAAGCCCACGAGGAGGACGCCAAGCCCAAGCAGAGCGAGGGCCCAAGGGGCCGACGCACCCGCGATGAGTCCGACGGCGACGAGCCCCAGGACGACCGCCCCCGCCTCGATGATGAGCCAGCTCGCCTTGCGGAGCACCGCGAGGCGCAACCCCGCACGACGCCGCTCGTCCCGGAACCCGATGAGGAGACCCAACGCGAGATGCACGAGCCCGACGGCGATCGAGATGACAAGCAGCAGAATGATATCGACGCGCCTGTCGATGATCGGTCCGCCAAGGAGCGGAACGACCACCAAGAACGCGAACACCTCATGGAAGACGAGCACGCCGAATCCCACGGCCCAAGCGCCGCCCATCGCAAGGATGCGCGCCGTCAACCTCCCGATGGGCGTGGTCACGCGGCGCCGGATCGTCCAAGCGGTCACGAGGAGGACGACGCCATACCCCGCGTCACCGACGATGAAGCCGAAGAAAAGCGGCAGCATGAGGCTCGTGATGCGCGTGGGATCGAAGTCGCCCCGTCCTGGCAGCGAGAACATCTCGACGAGGACCTCGAATGGCTTCGCTATCGTCTGGTTCTGGAGGAGCACGGGCGCTTCCGCGGTCTCCGCCGCTTCATTGACGCTCACGAAGGCCAGCCCGTCCGAGGCATCCTCGATGAGCGATGATAGCTCGCCCAACCATGCCTCGGGGACCCAGCCCTCGATCTCGAAGTGCGCCTCGCCCCGTCGGACGTCCGTGACGTCCATGCACGCAAGTGCAGTGATCGTGTCCTCTGCGACGTCGAGCTTTGACGCGGCGCCCAGGACGATCACCTTCAACAGCCGCATCGACGCCATCATCCACCTCAGGGCACGACCAAGGTGGACGTCGGCGCATAATGGAGGATCTTGTCCGTCACGCCGCCCACCGCGAAGCCCGCTGGCCCAGAGCGGCCCACGCGGCCCATCACGACCAGGTCGGACCTGCCCTCGCGCGCCGCGTTCACGATGCGCTCGGCCGGGTGCCCATACTCGACTTGGCGGCGCACGCGAATGCCAGCGCGCGTCAGCTCATCCACGAGGGGCCCAAGGAAAGGCTCCGAGACGCCGCGTGTCACCGTGAACTTCGTTTCTTCTGGCCGCTCGGGCACGACGAAGAGCACCGTGACGCTCGCCTCAGGGCCAGTCGCGAGCGTGCGCGCCCACGAGGCCGCCCGTGACGCGGCCTCTGAACCATCGTAAGGAAGGAGGATGCGCCGAGGGAACGCGTCGCTTCGCGCGATGAGCACGGGGACAGGGGAGAACTGCGCGACGTTGTACCCGACGCTTCCCACGAGGTGCATTCGCTGCGCCGAGAGCCCGCGATGCCCGAGGATGGCGAGGTCGGGCCCCTCGCGCTCGAGGATGGAGACGATCTCCTCGGCAGCGTAGCCCTCGGCGAGGGTCTCGTCGGAGTGCAGTCCCGCCGCATCCACGCGCGAGCGCGCTTCGCGCAGCGACTCGCGCGCGTCCTCCCGCAACGCCCCCACGAGCGCGCTCGCCGCAGTCTCGTGCGCAGAGAACGCAGGCGCGACGGGCACGACCGCCATCAGGAGCAAGCGCGAGCCATGCGCGCTCGCGATATCGATGGCGAGGCGAAGCGCGCTCCACGCGCTCTCCGAACCATCCAGCGCGACCGCGACGCGCCGAAGGCGGACCTCATCGGACGCGGTCGGGCTCATGAGAATGAACGAAGGCGCCTCCAACGGATGGCTGCTCTCCCGAACGCGTTCGGCGAGCATCCGCCGGTTGGGGCACTGCACGGGTTTCATAGCTGCGTCATGAGCGATCCCGACGACAGGCCCGTGCCGAGCGCCGAAACAAACGCTCAAGCACCCAAAGTGGCCTCGATGCGCCGGAGGATGGGTTGCCTGCGGCCATTGCTCATCGGCATCATAATGACGCTCTCGGGCTGCTTCGGGGCTGGTTTTGGGCCACACTTCGGCCATCTCGAGCTCAGGGAAGTGCACAGCTCGTCCACCTACGCCGCGCTGCAAGGAACGGCTCACGCTCACGTGGAAGGCACGCTTCACGGGAATGACACGGGCCAAGTCGAGGTGACCATCTTCATGGTGGGCGCCCCGTGTCCAATGGGGCCGCCGGGAACACCAGACGGATCCCTCGCTCGTGGGACGCTGGAACTCCCAGACCTTGGGGCGCAACCGCGAGATGCTTCATTCACCGCGGACGTCAGCGGCGCCCCACTTGTGGGCTCGCGCTACTCCATCATCGTCATGGCGGAGGGAAGCAACGCGATCGGCCCCTTCTTCGGGCACTGCACGGACTTCCTGGCCGCATCCTGAGGGAATCCGCAGGGGTCCCTGCGGCCGCAGGGTTCGCAGCGCCCGGTCCGAACTGACGGAACCAACCGCACCAAACGTACCAACTGCCCCAAAGCCCTTCGTCGCGTCCGCAGCAAGACGACTGAGCGTGGAACGTGGGAGGAAAGAAGAAGGATAGGGCCCGGCGGGTCGCGCCGGGAATAACTTGTTTGGTTCAGGGCGCTGGCGCGGGCGCTACTACTTGTCCGCCCGCTTCGGCGATCTTTGCCTTGGCGGACTCGGTCGCTTCCTCCACGGTCACATGGATCTTGCTGCGGACTTGTCCGCTGCCGAGGAGCTTGTCGATGCCCATGCGGGCCAAATCGACGGTGAACACGCCGCCCTCGTTCTTGGCCTCGCCCATCTGGACGAGGCGGGGGAGGACGTGGTCCAGCTCGCTGACGTTGACCGCGTTCACGAGTTCGACGGCCTCGTCGGGCCGCTTGAAGCCGTAGTTGGTGGCGCCGAACTCTTGGCCCAGCTTGGCGTAGTGCACGCGCTTGTGCTTGTGCTTGCCCGCGTTGCCGCGGCCGCCGCGCAGTCCTGCGCCGCGTCCCTTCTTGCGTCCTCGTCCGACCTCACGGTCGCCGCGACGCTTGGAGGACTTGCGCTTCTTTGAGAAGCCGACCATCTTACATCATCCTCTTGACGAGTTCGTTGATCTCTTTGCCGCGGTAGCCTAGCTCGCCCTTCACCGTGTAGTGGCGCTTGGTCGAGCCCTTGTGGCCGCCTCGGGGGGGCGTGAGGCGGAAGACGGGTTTGACGTCCTCGCCCAACTGCTTGAGCGTGGTCTCGCCCTTGGCGACGGCCTTCGCGAAGGCATCGACCGTGGCGTACTTGCTGTCCGTGGTCGCCTTGATGATGGCGTCATCGATGGGCTTGTCGCCCATGAGGCGGCCGCGGCTCTTGATGAGTGCCGCGAGCGTGTCCGCGTCGATGTCGCCGTACGCGACGTAGTCCTTCACGCGGTTGACCATCCCGACGTACGACTTCGTGTTCGGGATGACCGTGCCGTGGTTGGGGCGCGTCAGGTGCAGCATGTCGAGCGTGTCCTTCGTCTTGCCCGTGACGTGCACGGTGCCGCGGATGCGCACGAGGAAGAGGGCGCCGGTGGCCTTCTCGATGATGCGCGCCTCGTTGGCGGTGGCGGCTGCGCCGACCGTCGCGCTCGTGCGGCCCGCGATGCGGGGCGTAGTGGACGCGGCCTTGGTGGGCGCGGCCTTCGCAGGCGTGCTCATTGGGTCACGCTTCCTTCGACGAGGGAGAGCGCTTGCTTGTGGTGCTCCTGGATGCGCATCGCGCTTGCGACTTGGAGCGCGTTGAAGACGGCCTTCGAGTAGTTGATGGTCGTCTTGGTCTGACCACGAGCGAAGCTCCACACGTCCACCACGCCAGCCAAGCGCAGCACTTGCTTTGCGACGTCTCCCGTCGCGAGGCCAGTGCCTTGGGGGGCAGGCATCAGGGTGACTTCGGTGGCGCCGCACTTGCCCGTGACCTTGAATGGCACGGAGCTGGGCGGCGCGCCCTTGCCCGATTCCCATGAGCCCGCACCGCGGCGGACCTCGATGAGGCCGAGCTTGGCGTTGTCGATGGCCTTCCTGATGGCGGGGCCCACTTCCTTGCCGCGGGCTTGGCCCATGCCGACGTAGCCGTCCATGTTGCCCACGACCGCAGTGATGCGGAAGCGGACGCGGCGGCCACTGTCCGTCATGCGCTGGACCATGTTGACGTCCACGACGTCATCCACGATCCCAGGCAGGAGGATATCGACGATCTCGGGCTCTCGCAGCGGGAGACCGCTGGCGAGGGCCTGTTTCATCGTGGTGATCTGTCCGGTCTTGACGCGGCGGCCGAGCTCCGTCTTGGGAACCCAGTCGCGCGGGTCGCGCTTTTCGTCGTCTCTTCGAGCCATGTGTGTGCCTCCTTACTCGGGGGTCTTGGCCTTCTTTTCCTTGGCGGGCTTCTGCTGCTGCTTTGCTGCAGCAGGAGCGCCCTTCGCGGGGGGCGCGCCCTTGCCCTTCGCGGGCTTCTTCTCAGCCTTTGGTGGCAGAGGGGAGCCCACGATTCTTTCGTAGGAAGCGGCGAAGGCTGCCGCCTTTTCGGTTCCGAGGTGTTCAGCGCGGAGGCGTTCTTCCGTTGGGAAGACGTCGCCCGCGGGGACCGTGATGCCGCCGTCCACGACGCCCTTGAGGGCGCTGAAGATGACGCCGCCCTTGTGGGGCTGCGCGCGGCCCAAGTCGAGCACGCCCGTGCTGATCCCGGCCTCCTTGGCCCGGACGGCTGCGAGCCGTCCGGCCAAGTAGGCCGATGGCGTGTTGCTGCCGGCCGCGGGGTAGCCCATCTTGGGCAACTCGCGGGCCTCAGCGGACGCGACGACCTGGTCGCCAGCTTCGTTGTAGTTGACGAACTGGACGATGACGTTGCTGTTGCTGTTGCGGACGACGATGCGCGCCTCGCCGGACTTCAACAGTCCAAGCCTGCGGCGGTAGTCCGTCTTTCCTTCTCGGCGGCGGCGGAAGCCGACGCGGTAGAGTGGTCCGTGGGCCATTGTTTCACTCCTCCTTGAGGTGGCCGTCGGTCTTCAGGTGGCTCACCATGTGGGCCTTGCTGCGGAACGAGCCGCCCTTCGCCTTCATGTAGTATCGGCGGTAGAGCGTCGGCGTGATCTTCTTTTCTTCGCGGAGGTCCTTGAGCGTTGCGCGGAGCGGTCTGATGATGCGCATCCACTTCTGCTTGCGAGGACTCCTTGCGCCCTTGGCGCCCTTGCGGGAGCCGGGGCCTTTCCTGCGACCGCTCGCCTTCTGGAGGCGGCGTGCGTTGACGCGGCTCGTGGACGTGCCGGCCTTCTGGTGGGCCGCGATGTAGCCCTTCCGGATGAGGCCTCGGATGTCCTCGCGCGTCACGGCTTCCGCGACGGCGTCAGCGTGCAGGGGGTCGATCCAGACGCGTCCCTGGCCACAGTCTAGGACTTGCGACGCGAGGCGGCGTTGGTTGCGGAGGTCAGACATGCTTAGGTCCTCCTGGGGTTGAGGACGCGGATGTTGCGCTTGCCGGCCTCTTCCTCGATGAGTTTGCGCTTGCGGCCGCCCACGCCGCCGCCGATGCGGGCGGCTTGGGTCTTGGGGTCCGCGACGAGGTCGAGTTCGGAGACATTGTGGACGGGCACTTCCTCGAAGCCCGTCGCGTGCAGGCCGCGCGCGATGGCTGGCTTGCCGTAGCCGACCTTGACTCGTGGCGGGCGGTACTTGAACCCGCGGCGTTGCTTGCTCAGTTCGCCCTTGGGAGCGCGCCAGTTGATCTTGACGCGGCCGCCCGAGTACCACCAGTGGTACTTCTTGAAGGCGGGCTCGTGCGCGGCGATGATGGCGCGCGCTTGGAGGGCCTTGAGGACCTCCTCGGGGAGATCTGGCTTGATCTTGACGCGGTACGCTTGCTCGGGCTCGACGACTTCGGCCTTCTCTTCGGCCTCGCCCTTCGCGGCCTTCTTCTCGAGCTTGGCGGCCTTGCCCTTCGTCTTCTTGGCGCTTGGCTTCTCGACGACCTCGACCTCGTCCGCCTTCGCGGACTCGGGCGCTTCGCCTTCGGCGATTCCTGCCAAGACGGCGTCAGCCGTCTTGGGGCCGATGCCATTGACCTCCGTGAGCTTCTCCTTGGAGAGGCCCTTGAGGTCATCGAGGGACTTGTAGCCTGCGTCGTAGAGCGCTTCGGCGGCCTTCTTGGACACGCCGGGGAGCTTGGAGACCTCTTCAACGAACTCTTCTTTCGTCGCCATGCGTCTCAGGCCCCCTTGCTCGTGATGTAGATGCCATCCTGGAAGACGCGCGGGTCAAAACCACGGATGATGGTCGCTTGCTCGATGTTGGCAGCGGTCTGCGAGACGTGCTCCACGTTGGCGCCCGTGAGGATGACCTCTTCGCCCGCGACCTTGACCTTCGTTCCTGGCATGATGCGGGCCTTGCGGGCCGTGCGCTCGCCGAGGAAGTTCTCGATGATGAACTGCTCGCCTTGCACCTTCGTCTTGATGGGGAAGTGCGAGAAGCAGATCTTCATCTTGTACTCGTAGTTCTCTTGCGCACCTTTCATCATGTTGTTGATGTGGGCGCGGTAGGTCCCGACGAGTGCCCTGATCTTCTTGCGGGGTGTCTCGCCGTGGAGGACCACGTCGTTGCCTTCCTTGCTCACCGTGATACCCGGAGCGGCGAAGTCGCGAGCAAGCTCGCCATTCTTTCCCTTCACCTTCAGGGTGGAACCGGTGAGGGTCACCGTGACCCCTTGGGGGACGACGATGACTTCCTTGACTGCTGGTTCTACCATGGTTTCACCTCAGTAAACGTACGCGAGAAGTTTCCCGCCCGTGCCGATCTCCTTGGCGCTGTAGTGACTGACGACGCCGCTCGTCGTGGTGACGATGAGCGTGCCGAAGTCCTGCGCGGGGAGATAGCGGGCTTCCCACTTCTCGAAGTCGGTCTTCTTGATCGCGTGGCGGGGCTTGATGACGCCGCAGTTGTTGATGTTGCCGTTCAGCTTGACGCGGAAGCGGCTGCCGTTCATGTCCTCGACGAATTCGAAGGGGCCGATGTAGCCGCGCTCCTGCATCACCTTGAGGACGTGGCCCACGAGCTTGGATGCGGGGCGGACCTCGCACTCGAGCTTGCCGGCCTTCTCGGCGTTCTTGATGAGCGTCAGCGAATCAGCGAGAGGGTCATTGAGCATTTTTTCACCTCAGCTGTACTTCTTGAAACCGAGTTCGGGAGCGATCTCGCGGAAGCACTGCCTGCACGCGAAGATCTGGTAGCGCCGGATGATTCCGCGCTTGCGGCCGCAGCGAACGCACTGGTTGGCGACGCCGCGCCCGAAGATGGTGTGGTCCACCACTTAGATCACCTCGACGTTGAACTTCTCTTTCATCAGTTGCATGGCTTCCTCGCGCGAGACCTTGTGCTCGCGTGGGATCTTGCGGGATTCGACCCTGCGGCGGCGCACGCGGCCACCGGGGCGCTCGATGACGACCGCGATGTCCATGCCGAAGATGCCGATCTCTGGGTCGTACTTCTGGCCTGGGAAATCGGTGTAGTCTGGCACGCCGAAGTTCAGGTTGCCGCCATCGTCGAACGAGTAGTCGGGCATCTTGAACTGCCGGATGTCGAGGGCCTTGCGGAGGAACGCTTCTGCGGCCTCGTCGCGCAGCGTGACCCGAACGCCGATGGGGCTTCCGACTCGGAGGCCCCAGTCGCGGTTCGTGACCTTGCTGAGCGTGCGGCTGGGCTTTGCGCCCGTGACCATCCCCATGACCTTCTCGGCCTTCTGGAGTTTGTCGCCGCCCTCGCCCACGCCGATGTTGACCACGATCTTGTGGATGCGCGGTTGGCGCATGGTGTTCACGGTTCCCGCGGGCATCAGGCGCTCACCTCGCTGGCAGCGATCTCGGGCTTGTCCTTGCCCACGAGGAAGACGTAGTTCTTCACCGTGGAGAATGGCGTTTCGCCGCTCGTGAGGGCCACGAGGTTGGGGCGGGGGCTGCGGATGACCTCGACGCTTTGGACCTTCGCGAACTCGCCCACGTGCGCGCCGCCTGTGATGAATGCGGTCATGCCTTGGCCGAATGCGTAGTGCGCCTTGATCTCCTGCTCGGGGACCGCCAGCTTGACCACGTCGCCGGTCTTGTAGGTCTTCTCCTTCACGATGATGTTGCGACCATCGTGCAAGTTGAGCTGCGTGCGGCCACCGCTCACGGTGGTCTTGTCCTCGATGCGGCAGAACTTCCAGTTCGCCTCGTTCGCGGTGACTTCCGTCAGGACGACGCGGCCGTGGCTATCAAGGACCACACGGTAGTTCTTGTTCGTCTTGGGCACGCTCACGATGTCCATGAGGCCCACGGGGGCCTTGTGGCTCACGGCGACGCGTCCGTCGATCTTGACCTCGCGGTTGCCGAGGACGCGCTTGGCCTCGGTCATGGTGTCCACGAGCTTGAGGTAGTCGCGCAGGATGATGCCCAGCGGGACGCCTTGCTCGATGCTGTGCTTGCCGGCCGTCGGCTTCGGCACCCATGTGGACGACTTCTTGTGGATCTTCCACGAGCGGGGCGAGGCGAGGCGCTTCATGTGGAGCGACATTATGCTTCCTCCGGAGCGGCTTCGCCGCTTTCTGCTTTCGAGGCCTCGGCCTCGGAAGCACCGAGCTTCTCGCGGCGCTTGGGGTCGTCGAGGTTGAGTTTGGTGAGGACGAGGTTCGACGGGTCCACCGGGCGAGGCTTCTGGGAAGCGTCCGCCTTCGTGACCGTCACGCCATCCACCGTGACCTTGCGAGCGCGCGGCAGGATCTCCATGATCTTGCCCGTCGTACCCGCGTACTCGCCGCGGAGAACGCGCACCGTGTCACCCTTGCGGATGGTCGTGCTGCGCGTGTTGTACTTGAGGAGCAGGGGCTCATCGAGGTGCGCCGCGATCTGTGCCCGGTTCTTGTGCACGGGCAAGTTGTGGAGCGTCTTGCGCTCCTTCCTGGGTTGCGTGGACATGCGTTTTCACCTCACACGATCTGGCTGGCTGTTGCGGCGATACGGGGCCAGCGTTCGGCGGCCTCGCGGGCCACTGGGCCCTTGATGTCGGAACCCTTCGTCTCACCGTTGGGCGCGACGATGACGGCTGCGTTGTCCTCGAACTGGACCCACGTGCCGTCGGGGCGCCTGAACGGGCGCCTCTGGCGCACGATGACGGCATTCACGACTTGGCGGCGCATCTCGGGCGTTCCCTTCTTGACCGACACGACGAGGTAGTCGCCGACGCCGGCGGCTGCAAGGCGCTTGTGGTGACCACCAGCGCGGGGGACCGCGATGATGCTCACTTCTTTGGCGCCCGAATTGTCGATGCAGTCAAGGCGGGACCCGATGGGCAATCCGCGGGTCTGGCTGCCCGGGTTTCCCTTCATTCAGTATCCTCTCCCTTGGTGGCAGCCTTCTTGGCCGCGGCTTCCTTCGCGAGGATGGTGGCATCCTCGGCGCTGATCTTGAGCGAGCCACGCTTGGCCTCGATGATGACGAAGGTCTTCGTCTTCGAGAGGGGGCGGCACTCCATGATCTTCACGAGGTCCCCGACTTGCACTTCGAGGCAGGGGGGCGAGTGTGCGGTGTAGCTGCTTGTGCGCTTCTCGTACCGCTCGTACTTGGGCGAGTAGCGTAGGTATTCCCTTTGCACGCGCGCAGAGCGTTCCATGCGCGTGTTCACGACCTGACCGTCGATGATCTGGCCGCGCACGGAGAAGCCTCCGTGGAATGGGCAGTGGGGGTCCGTGCAGGCCGTCTTTGGGGCTGCGACGTCCACGCCGATGTCTCTTGCGTTGGCCATGTGAATTTCAACTCCTTACTTTCTTGATCCTGTCTTCCGGTTGGAATGCGATATCATTCCCTTCGAGTTCGCAGGCTTTGCCTTCGAACTCGAAGCGGAAGCGTCGTCCCGGTTTGGGGATGCGCTTCACGCCCGAAGGCGTTTCCACGAGGAATGTGTGCTTCGTCTCGTCCACGACTCGGCCCGAGTGACCGTCCACGGTCACGTCGAGCCCGATGAGTTCGTGGCGGGCGATGTCAAAGGTAGGCTTCATTGCATCACTTGAACTCCGCATTGAAACCCATCTTCTCCAAGACCTGCTTGACCTTCTGCTTGTGGTCGCCTTGCAGTTCGATAGCACCGTTCTTCGAGGTGCCGCCGCACGCGCACGCGCCCTTCAGTTCTGAGCAGAGGCTCTGCACGTCGATGTCGCTCGTGTTGATCCCTTCCACGACGGTCACCATCTTGCCGTAACGGCGGGCGACCGTGTAGATCGAGATCTCTTGTTGCTCGCGGGCGATCTCTTCGCAGACGCAGATCTCCTTTGGGAGTCCGCAGACGTCACACATTTGGCTCATGGTCTACTTTCGGGCCTCCTCCCCGTCGATGGTCAGGATGCGCGCGATCGTCGTGCGCAGCTTGCGGATCTCGCCGGGGTTGCGGGGAGCGCCACCCATGGCGGCCACACCGCGAGCGTTCATCAGCTCGTTGCGGGTGTCCTTGAGTTTCTCCACGCGGGCCTTGGCGGACAGCTCGCGGATCTCTTTCGCCTTCATGATATCACTGGCTCCTGAGCTTCTTCAGCTCGTCCTTGATCTTGACCGCGAGCTTGGGGCCGATGCCTTCGACCTCGGAGAGGTCATCGATGCTGGCCTCGTCGAGGTCCTTGAGTGTGTTGAAGTCGGCTTCGCGGAGGTGCTTGGCCTTGGCGGGGCCGATGCCCTCGAGGTCAGTGATGTCACCGCTGAGGTCCACGGTCGCTGTCGCGACCTCGGCCTCAGCAGGGGGGGTCGCTGTCGCGACCGTGGCGTTCGCCGTGGCGGCGACCGCGGCCGTTGCGGTGCGGGTCCCCAGCGAGCCGCCGTGGATCTCGACCTCATCTGGCAGTTTGGCGTCGCGGCGCATGATGGCGACGGTGCAGCCGATGATGCCGAGTTTCTTCTTCGCGGTCGCGTAGCCCGAATCCATGAACACGAGCGCCGTGTCGCCGCACCACTTGATGTGGCCGTCGAGGAACTTCTCGGTCCTCTTGCGGCCGCCGGTGAGTTTGCCGGCGATCGTGATGAGGCAGCCCTTCGCACCCGCGTCCATGATGCGGCGCAACGTGCTGTGACCAGCACGCCGGAAATGCCACCCGCGCTCGAGCGCTTCGGCGAGCTTCTGCGCCATGATCTGCGGGTTGAGCGAGGGGTTCTCGGATTCGGCGACCTCGATCTGGGGGTTGTCCAGACCGAAGCGCTCGTTGAGGCTCTTCGTCAACTTCTTGATGGTCTCTCCGCGGCGGCCGATGACGAAGCCGGGGCGCTCGGTCACGAGGTGGATCCTGGTGCCCATGGGCGTGCGGCTGATCTCGGCGCCGCCGAAGCCAGCGCGTTCCGTCTCGCGGTGAAGGAACTCCCTGACCGCGACACGCTTCTTGTGCTCCCTGATGAGTTTGCGTTCGACGGCCAAATTCACTCCTCCTTCTCTTCTTCGTTCTTGAGCACGATCTCGATGTGGCTCACTTGCTTGTTCCACTGCGTCGCGCGCCCTTGCGCGCGGGGCATGGAGCCAGGCAGCGGGCGGGCCATGTGGGTGACCACGTGCCAGATGCGCATCTTGTCGGGGTCGAGCCCCTTGTATTCCGCGTTGCTCGCGGCGTCATTGAGGATGCGCAGCATCGCGGCGGCGACGGCGACGGGGTACTTGCCCGGGCCCATGCCGCCCTTGCGGTGCTTGATGTTCGTCTTGTGGACGCGGAAGGGGACCGCCTGCTTCATGGCGACGACGTTCTCGAGGTAGAGCCTCGCCGCTGCGACCTGCTTGCCGCGGATGGCTTTGGCGACGTTGATCCCGAACTTCGGCTTCACGGGCACGTCGCGACCAAGCGCCTTCGCAGTGATCTCGGGGTCCACGTTTTGTGCCGCATACTTGTAGGACATCTTGTTTCACCTCACTTCAGCGGCATGAACTTCGAGCTGCGCGTGGCACCGACGCCAGGCCCGGTGTGCTTCACGGCCTTGCGCGTCTGCGCGAATTCGCCCAACTTGTGCCCGATCATCTCGGGCGTGATGCCGATCTTCTGGAACTCCTTCCCATTGTGGATGTGCACCATCTTGCCCACGAAGATGGGCATGATGGGGAAGTCGCGCAAGTGCGTCCGGACGTCCCCGCCCTCAGAAGCGGCCTGGACCTTCGCCCAGAGTTTCTGTGCGTCCTCGTCGTTCGTCATGCGCTTGAAGAAGCGCCGGGCGCGCGAGCCGACCAATTGGAGCTGCTCGTCCTGCGGCATCGCGACGAGTTCGTCGAGCGCGTAACCGCGGTACAGGAACTCCTTCTGGCGCTTCGTATCGACCAGTGCCTTCTTCTTGCGCGCGCGGCGCGGAGTGCGGATCGCGGGCGTCTTTCCAGCGGGTGAATCACCAGTAGGGTCAGTCATGTTCCACTCACCCCTTCCTGATTCCCGTTCGGCGGGCAGCGATGTGACCGACGTTGCGGCCAGGGGGCGTGCCGCGCTTCAGAGTCGTAGGCTTGCCTTCCTTCCTGTGAGCGTTGCCGCCGCCGTGGGGATGGTCCACTGGGTTCTTGGCGACGCCGCGCACGCGCGGGAAGAGCGCACCCTTCGAGCGGTACTTGTGGTGGACCTTGCCGGCCTTGGCCAGGGGCTTGTCGCCCTGTCCGCCACCCGCGACCACGCCGATGGTGGCGCGGCACGAGGGGTGAAGGTTCTTGAACTGGCCAGACGGCAGGCGCACCTGCACGCGGCCCTGCTCGCGCGTTACCACGAAGGCGGCCGTGCCGGCGGCGCGAACGAACTTGCCGCCATCGCCAGGCTGCGCCTCGATGTTGTAGATCGGCGTACCTTCAGGGATCATATGCAGATAGGCGAGGTTGCCCGGCTTCAGTTCACTCGTCGTGAACGTGAGCATCTGCCCGACTGAGGTGCCTTCTGCGGCGATGACCAGGACTGGCTTGCCGTTCTTGATCTTGACCATGGCCACCGGAGCGCTGCGGCCCGGCGCGTGCACGATGTCCGTGACGACGCCGGTCGTGTTGCTGGGGACCTTGGGGTGCTTGATGGCTCCGAGGTGGCGGTGGCTCGGGTTCGCGTGGACCGGAGACGCCTTGCCTCGGCGTTGCGTGATGAGTCGTTTTCCCATGGTATCACCTCAGAAGATCCCGATCCTCGTACCGATGTCCTCAGCCTTCGTCTCAGGCGCGAACTTCACGATCGCGCGCTTGTGGCCGTCGGTGCCGATCTTGGTGTTCACCTTGGCGACCTTCGCGTCGAAGAGACGCTCGATGGCGGTCTTGATGGCGTGACAGCTCGCGTCGCGGCGGACCACGAACTCGAGCTTGTTCTCGCGCTCCATCGCGGCCATCGTCTTTTCGGTCACGAAGGGGTGGATGATGACGTCGAACTCATTGCCTTCCGTCACTTCACATCGCCTCCAGGCGGGCAAGCGCAGACTTGGTGAAGACGATGAGGCGCCCCGCGTCGCCGCCGGGCGCCGCGAGCTCCGTAGAGATCATCTCGGGCGTCGCGACGTCAACGCCGGGGAGGTTCCGCGCGGCCGTGATGACGGGCGCTTCGAGCCCGCTCACGACGAAGAGGAACGACTTGGGCTGACGGAAGCGGCGGCCACGCAGCTTGCCCTTGCCGGGGCGCTGCTTCGTGCCGTCGATCGAGCGCTCGATATCATCTCCGACGCCGATGGCGTCGAACGCGCCGAGAAGCTCCTGCGTCTTCTCGATGGCTTCGACCGCGTCATCGACCACGACGGGGACCGTGAGGCCTTCCTTGAACTGGTGGCCGCGCGTGCGCACGGCGTCCTCGATGCCGCAGGCCGCGATGGCGGACGCGCGGGCGAGGTACTTCTCCTGCTTGTTGACCTTCTCGCTCCAGTTCTTCTCGACCTTCGGGGGGTGAGCGCGGCGACCGCCCACGACGGCAGGCGAGAACACGGCGTTCCCACCCTGCGTAGCGCGGGGCACGCGCGAGATGCCTTGGCCCGAGCGGACCGACTTGTGGGGCCCGTGGCCCGCAAGCTTGTAGGAGCCGTAGGGCTGACGGCGGTTCGCCTGCGCGGCGTTGACCGCCTTGCGGATGACGTCAGGGCGGAATTCCGTGTCGAAGACGGCCGGAAGCTCGACTTCGCCGGCGGAGGCGCCAGACTTGTTGTAAACGTTGACCTTGGCCATTGATCTCACCGCCCCTGCTTGGACGACGTGCTGACGTACGTGAGCTGCGGTTCCGTGACCTCGATCCCGCGGAGGTAGCGCGCGGCGTCCCGAAGGCGGATGATGCGCTTCGTGGGGCCGGGGATGCTGCCGTGCAGGAGGACGTACGGGTTGCGCACGACACCATAGTTCAGGAAGCCGCCCGCGGGCGTGATCTCCGCGCCCTCGGTGCCGATCTTCAGGATGCGCTTGTTGTACTCCGTGCGGTTGTGATATCCCATCTGGCCGGGCATCGGGAGGACGCCGGCGCGGATGAAGCGGGGCTGGAAGGGGCCAAGCGGCGACGCGTCGCGGCGGTTCTTCGAGTCCTTGTGACCCTGGAGCTTGACGCCCCAGCGGGGAACGCTTCCCTTGAAGCCGTGACCCTTCGTGACGGCGGCCACGTCGATCATCTGGCCGTTCTTCGCGAAGTCGTTGATCGTGATCTCCTTGCCCAGCTTGTCGAGCGCGAACTTGACGCGGTCCGCGATCTTGCCGCCGCCGATCCGCAGCTCCATGACCTCGGGCGTCTTGCGCGGCGTCCCGGTCACGAGCTTGGGCTGCGTGTAGGCGAGAAGACGGACATCGTCCACCTTGCCCGACTCGGGCGAGAAGCTCTTGGGCTCCTTGGGGACGGGAAGGCGGCGCGTGAGGCGCGGCTCCGTGCCGCTGGCCCACTGCTCGCCCATCGTCTTGAGGCCGTAAGGCGTCTCGCGGTAGTAACGCACCGCTGCGATGCGCATCGGAGGCACCTCGAGGACCGTCACGGGGACGGTGACCTCTTGGTTGGCCGTAAGCGAATTCTCGCGGTAGTCAACGACGACCGCGTGCGTCATCCCGGCCTTGTAACCTGCGAAGCCTTGGATCTTCGGAGCGTCTCCTCCGACTGGCCACGAGGTGAGGCGGGGGACATGGCCGGACGCGCGCTTACGCGGCGTATAGCCGTGCGAACCCTTCTTTGGTCTGTGGGGCTGGCCCATGGTGTTCCTCTCCTTGAGCGGTCCTTCGCAGAACGTTCCGAGTTCGCGCTCGAACGTGCTGTTGGGCGACTGATATCAGCCAGCGTGCCGAAGCACGCCGTTCATCCAACCGTGACGTTTCTTTCGGTCGAGAACCGACCTCGCGAGCGAGGCGGCCACGACCGAGCGCGGGGACATGCCAGGACGTCGCGCCGTTGGCGCATCGCGCAGCCCTTGCGAGCCACGGTGACGTCCCTTTCGGGATTGCATGCTTTCCCCTCGCGTCTGGTCTGGACTACTCAGGGTGTAGCGCGACGAAAGCGGGTCGGGTATATAATCGTTGGGCACGCACGACCAGAGAATGGTGCAATTCTAGATAGAGGGCGCACGAGGGAGGCAACAGCGGGCCCACAGTCCCACATACTCATCGGCCATCGTCGAACGGCCCTTCTTATGGTGGCTCGTCGAACCGTGCATCGACAATAAGCCACCCCCACGCGATCGAATCCCCGATGACCCCGCTCCGGCGCGCGTCCATCCTACTGGCAGCTCTCACGATCCCCATCGCGCTCCTCGCGCCGTGGACGCACGTGATCGACACCGGCCTCTGCATCTCCCCCCCATGCGACCCCCCACGAGATCTTGCGGTGCCAGGGTACGTTTCCGGCGGCATCGCCACGGCCGGGATCCTCCTCGTGGGCACACTCGTGCTGTGGCTCGTGCCCAAAGAGGCGTGGGGGCTCAGTCTCGGTGGGCTCCTGCTCGCGGTCGCCGCCTCCATTGGCTTCACGCACCCACTGTGGCCAAGCATCGTCATCTTTGGGCACGAAGGCGGACCCGCATGGGGAAGCATCACGACTGGCGTTCTCTCCACGGCGGCGCTGGCGCTGGCGGTGGCCGAAGGGGTGCGCGCGAAGCGGCGCGCGGCAGACGGCGTCACGCCGACGCAATGAGGCCCAGCACTCAAGCCGGGCCGCCTCGGGCGGGTGCTTTGGTCAAGGCCCCGCACAGCAAAAGGTAAGCCCACCCACGAGCGCCTGAGCATGATGATGCTGATGCGCCGCGCTCGGGTGCACATGCTGCACGAGCCGGGCGCCGGCCGAGGACGGAAGTGAACGACCCGACGGTCAAGTCGACGCGCCGAAGGAACTATGGGTGAACATTCGAACGATCGTTCTGACGAACCTTCGAACGAACGTTTGGACGAACGTTGGAACGAACGTTCCTACCTTGGGCTTGGAAAGTTGGAAAGTTCCAACGTTCCAACATCTGACGCGTGTTTCAGCGAGTCGTCGCGGTCCGCTCGGCCTGGTGCGTCCTCCGCGATCCGGACGAATCGCCTGCGGGCGACCAGCGCGCTGACGCGCGCCTTTCGTCCTATCGCGAAGGACCGCTCGCTTCGCTCGCTCGCGCTGCGTCTTCAGTGCGTCGTCGTCGGCGCGTCCTTCGAGATCTCGTCGAAGTAGCTTTCGAGCGCGGCCTTGACCGTGTCAGAGATGGCGGTGCCGGAGACGACCTTCACCGTGTGGAGCTTGATGTGGTAGTCGAGCGGGATGCGGACCTTGATCTCTTTGTCCTCGTGCATCGTGCTGGGCTTCTTTCGTTGCTGGTACTCGTCGATCATCATGTTCGTCAGCCTTCTCCCTCGGAATTGGTCCGTTAGGACCGATTCCCAAGACTCGCATGGCTGAGTTTGTGCTCTTGGGATTCGTTCTTTGGGAACTCGCCCGATATGTTAGGCATTCATGAAGGAAGGCTCAACGCGATGAACCGCGGCGGCCCGCGTCGTTGCGTTTGTCTTTCCCTGTGGGCTTCCCCAAGCTTGATGAGCCTGCCTTGGGGCCTTGCCGCGTTTCGGTCTTTCCCGCGTCGTTGCTCGTTGCTGGCGGCGCTTGCTTGGGAATGTCGAGCCGGTAAGGTGCCCACTCGTGCGAGATGCGTTCGAGCTGGATGCGGCGCTCCTTCTCGTTGGGTGACACGAGCGTCACTACCTTGCCTGGTCGATCTTGCCGAGCCGCGCGGCCCGCGCGGTGCAAGTACTGCTCGTCCTCGTCGGGCAAGTCCACGTTCACGACGAGCTCCATCTCGGGCACGTCGAGGCCGCGGCTCGCGATATCAGTCGCCACGAGGATGCTTGTCGTGCCACGAGAGAAGAGGTCGAACACATGGCGGCGCTGGTCGTGCGACATCTCGCCTTGCAGCCGGTCCACCGCGAAGCCCTCGCCTTTGAGCAAGCGCCAGAACGCGTCCGCGCGGTCGCGCGTGCGCACGAACACGAGCGCGCGCGATGGGTCCTCCTTCTTGAGGAGCGCCACGATCGCGGCTTCCTTCTGGCCGTCGAGCACGTTGAGTCGGTAGTGATCGAGCGAGGCGGGGATCGCGGCCGTTCCCACGCGGATGTGCTCGCGATCCTGGCGCAAGTGCACGCTGGCGAGCTTCTGCACGTCGCGCGGCAGCGTGGCGCTCACGAGGACGGTCTGCGTCCGTGCAGCCGTGAGTGATAATACTTTCTCGACGTCCGTGAGGAAGCCCATGTCGAGCATGCGGTCCGCCTCGTCGAGCACCACGAGTTTCACGCCTTCGACGTGCACTTTGCCGTGCTCGATCAGTGACAGCAATCTGCCGGGTGTGGCGATGACGCAGCGCACGTCGCCTCCCAGCGCGCGGTCTTCCTGCTCTTCCTGCACGCCGCCCGTCACTGCGACCGCGCGGAAGGACGACCCCGTCCCGATCGCGCGCACCTCGTCAGCGACCTGGCGCGCAAGTTCGCGCGTCGGTACGAGGACCAGCGCGCGAAGACCACGCTGGGGCCCCGATCCCGCGATGACGCTCACGATGCCGAACACCGCGGTCTTGCCCGACCCCGTACGCGCTTCCACGAGCACGTCCTTGCCGGAGAGCAGGACGGGGAGGGCGCGCACTTGCACGTCCGTGGGCTCAGCGTACGCCATCGCGTCGAGCGCGAGGCAGATCGGCTCGGGAACGCCCAGCGAGCGGAAGGACACTGGCATATGGACGCCCAGTCGGCTCATGGTGAAAAAGGCTCGTGTCGCTCCGGCCCCGGGGCACAACTCCCCCGTTGGATTCAAACGCCAAGAAACAAAGAACCCAAGAATCCAATCTGACTGCGGGCTCGCTCGACGCCTTGGCTTCTTGGCTTATTGGATTCTTGGCGTGGACGAAGCTGTCGCAGGAGTCGGGATCCGCGCCTCACGTTGCAGGGGGAACTTTGCGCCCCGGGGCCTGTCGCTCCTTCACGGCCCCAGCCATAGCGCAGCTTCCGGAACGCTCGCAAGCACCGCATCCACGTCACCAGCGCGCACGACGAGCCGCGCACCACCCGGGTTCACACTCGCGGCAAGGAGCGAAGCACTCGCCCACACGACGTGCGCGGGGCCGCCGCTCACGGTTCCCATGCCGAACACCGTGCGGGTTCCAAGCGAGCCATCGAGATCGACCTTCGTGTAGGTGGCTTTCGTGGGATCCACTCCCGCCTCGATG
>Ga0265292_1001657_pt1 | contig 18589 bp, 15 predicted proteins | sample Munlanlewell296A_FD_189080 | JGI IMG/M metagenome (GOLD analysis project Ga0265292, IMG submission 189080) | Leachate microbial communities from a municipal landfill in Southern Ontario, Canada - Leachate well 296A | ecosystem: Engineered > Solid waste > Landfill > Unclassified | place: Canada... | reverse complement strand
TTCGGACAGCCCAAACTCCATGGTTTACCTCCCGACAGTCGTCCGGTGATGGCTGAGAATACCGCATGTGAAGCGGAGCATGGAAGGCCGAAGGTCGAGGCGGCATCTAGGCCCTTTGGCCTAGAAGCGCGGCTTCACGGCGAGGGCTCCGCCCGAGATCGTTTCCATTGCGGAGGCCGCACCGATCACCATCTCGTACAACTCGTGGTAGCGGGCGAGTTTGTCCTGGTCCAGCTCCACTCCCAAGCCTGGAGCGTCTGGGACCGAAATGGCTCCTTCCGAGAAGGTGAACGGCTCTGTTATGACATCGTCGGTCAGGTAGTGGTAGTGGCTGTCCGCCTGGTGGGACATGCTGGATATCGAGGCGTTGACGTGCAGCATCGCGGCCATCGAGATTCCGAACTCGGTGCCGGAGTGCATCCCGCAGTCCAGTCCGAGGGTTTCGCAGAGTTTGGCCAGTTCCCGTACCCCGCGAAGTCCCCCATACCAGTGGATATCGGCCAGGATCACATCCACCGCGTCCAGCAGCAGTCCCGGCGCGATGTCCTCGTAGCCGAACACCGCCATGTTGGAGGCCAGCGGGATGTTCGGCGACATGCGCTTGACGCGAGCCATGCCGGCCATGCCCCAGGTCGGATCCTCCAGGTACTCCGGGTCCAGTTCCACCAACTTGCGGGCCACCCGCACGGCGGTTGCGACCGACCAGATCGAGTTGGGGTCCATGCGGATGGGAAGTTCGGGGAACGCCTCGCGTATGTGGCGGAAGGTCGCGATCTCCTTGTTCGGGTGGAAGACCCCGCACTTGAACTTAACGCTGGTGAAGCCTTTCTCCTCGACCAGGGCGCGCACGTGATCGATCAGGGCAGCGTCGGTTCTCTCCCATTCGTCGTACCCGGCGGGGTAGAAGACGTATCCGGAGAAGTTGACGTGGTCCTTCATCTTGCCGCCGAGGAGGGTGTAGACGGGCACGCCCAGCGCTTTGCCGGTGATGTCCAGCAGCGCGAACTCAACGGCCGCGAAGCCGGTGGTGATGGTGTTGCCGAACATGCGCACGTAGAAGGGAGCGGCAAGCTTGACCTTGATCCGCTCGATGTTGAACGGGTCCTCGCCGATGAGCAGCGGCACGAAGGCCTTGAGAACTTCCTCCTGCGCCCGAGACGGCGAGAGGCTGCACTCGCCCAAGCCGGTGATTCCCTCGTCGGTGTCGATCTCCACGATGATGCGTCCGAAGCCTGGATGGACCCCCCAACTGTGCAGCAGCGGCATGGTGATGGGGATGCCGGCGGGGGTGATGCGCACTGCGGTGATCTTCATGACGCCTCCCGGTGTCGGTCGTGTGGGGGTGACAGAGTCGCTGTCCGACAGCATTGGGGCCACTCCGTCCTTGACAGAGTTTCGGGGAGAGAGTAACTAGTTGGCGCACGTCGGTCTACTGGCCGGGACGGTGTTCCGTTGATCGGAACAGCGTCGAGGATGGTGGGGGCCGTCCGGGGATCGAGGCGGGCGTTTGGGTTACTGGCTGACCGGCGCAGGAGCTTGGGGTTTCGCGGCCGCTTTCGCCGAGCCCGTTGGAAGGTAGTGGGGGGTAGTTGGTGCCCAGCTTGAGTGTGTTGGTCCCGCTGACGATCGTCGGAATCGTGATGGGGGCCATGTATGCCCTGCCGGCTATGGGCATCGTCCTCATCTACAAGACCTCCCGCGTGCTCAACTTCGCGCATGGCGCGATGGGCATGTTCTCCACCTTCGTCGCCTACCAGTTGGGCGTCGTCTGGCATCTACCGGTCTGGCTGGCGGTGCTGGGGGCCCTGGTGTTCGCGGCATTGCTGGGCCTGGTCATCGAGCGCTTCACGATTCGCCCACTGGAAGGCAAGCCTCCCTTGGTCAAGGTGGTCGTGACCCTGGGCTGGATGCTGATCCTGATGAGCGTGGCCGGGTTCATATGGGGCGCCAACGCCTATCACATCCCGCTCAAGGTCGCGCCCGAGGGAACCGTGCGCTTCCCGATGGTCAACATCAGCTACCTGCAGCTCACCAACCTCGGAGTGGCCCTCGTTCTGACGGCGGGACTCGCCTTCTTCTTCAAGGCCACGCGGCTGGGCATCGCCATGCGGGCGGTGGCGGACAACACGCGGGCGGCGCGCATATTGGGTGTGCGCGTGGAGCTGATCAACTGCGTGTCGTGGATGCTGGGCAGCGTCTTGGCGGCGATCGCGGGGATCCTGCTCTCGCCCATGGTCAATCTGGACACCGTGCAGCTCACGATGCTCGTTTTGTCGGCATTCGCTGCCGCGTTGGTCGGGGGTTTGGTCAGCCTGCCCGCCACGTTCGCGGTCTCGATCGGGCTGGGGATCCTGCACAGCGACATCGTCATATGGGCCAAGGCGTCGGGCGTGCGGGAGCTGGTCACGCTCGGTGTCATCCTGGTTGCCCTGTTCTGGCGTGGCGGGGGACTGGCCAAGGTCATGGAGGCCGGAACCGGTCAGCGCAGCGCCGCGAGGTTCGCGTCGCGCAAGGTTTCCACGGCGCGCGTCACGGGCGCGCTCGCGGTGGTCGTTGCCCTGGCGGCCCTGCTGCCGTTGGCGATGGGTCGCTTCTACTCGTTCCTGCTCGCGCAGACCCTGGTCTACGCCGTGGCCTTGTTCGGGCTGATGATCGTTGTCGGGCTTCTCGGCCAGCCTTCCTTGATGCACGCGGAGCTCATGGGTCTGGGCGCCGGCATCACGGCTACGCTGGTAGCCGTGTGCCACTTGAACTTCTGGGTGGCGGGCCTGCTGGCCGTCCTGGCCGGCTATCTCGCGGGGATCGTGGTGGGCTTGCCGGCCCTTCGTATCCGTGGGCTGGCGCTGGCCATCGTGACGCTCGCGATCGCCCGCGTGTTCGACTCGCTGGTGTTGCCCTCGAAGTTGCTCGCGTCCGGCGTGGGGGGGCGCACCGTCGCCAGGCCCAGCCTCGGGCCGATCTCGCTGGCCGGAGACCGCGCCTACTACGAGGTCGCCCTGGCGGTGTTCGCCCTGGCGGCGCTGGCGGCGCTGGCGGTGAGACGGGGCAAGCTCGGCCGCGTCCTGAGGTCCATACGCGAGAGTGAGCGGGGCGCGGCCGCCAGCGGCGTGCCGGTGACACGCTACAAGCTGCTGGGGTTCGCGACTTCTGCGGCGTTCGCTTCGCTGGCCGGGGTGATCTCGGTCGGGCTGACGGGCTCCTTCACGCCCGCGCCCTTCGACTGGACCCACTCGGTGATCCTTCTCGCGATGCTGGTGATCATGGGATCGACGGCCGCGTCCGGCGCGGTGCTCGGTGCCGTGGTGCTGATCGTGCTGCCCGAGTTCTCCGGGGGCAACGAGTACGTCGAGCAGCTAACACAGGCCATCTCGGGCGCGGCGTTGATCATCCAGTCGATTGCCGTTCCGCAAGGACTGGTTCCCTCGGTGGGTGCGGCGGTGCGCCGGATCGCCGGCGGTTTCGGCCGTGGCGGGACATCAGGGCCTTCGTCCGGGTCCGTGTCCCGGTCGCCGGGGCCGGTTCGCCGCGACGCGGGCGAGAACGGGGAGCCGGTTGCGGGTGGCACGCTTGCCGCCCCAGCCAAGCCGGGGGGCCACGAGATGGCGGCGACCAATCGGGGCGATAGCGTCACGCCGGCGGCCAAGCCGGGCAGTCGTGCGGGCGAGAGGGTGAGCTAGCGTGGCCATTCTCGACGTGCGCGATGTGGGCGTGAGGTTCGGCGGGGTGGAAGCCTTGCGCGAGGTGTCGTTCCACGTCAACGCGGGAGAGGTGACCGGCCTGATCGGGCCCAACGGCGCCGGCAAGACCACGCTGTTCAACGTGATCTCGGGGCTCCAGTCGCCCCAAGCCGGCAAGGTGTTCTTCGAGGGCCGGGATGTGGGAGTGTTCTCACCCGACGAGCGCTCTCGGCTCGGCATCGGGCGCACCTTCCAGGCGGTGGAGGTCTTCGCCGACATGACCGTGGAAGAGAACGTCATGATCGCGAGAGAGGTCCGCGAGTCCTCCGGCGCGCTGGGTGCGCTGCTGCGCCTGCCGTGGGCGCGAATGGAAGCCCGCCGTTCCGAGGAAAGGGTTCGGCCGATCTTCCACCACCTCGGGCTCGAGCCCTACCGTGAGGCCCCCGTTGGCGACCTGCCGTTGGGCATCCAGCGGCGAGTCGAGCTGGCCCGGGCGCTGGCCGGCAACCCCAAGCTGCTGCTGCTCGACGAGCCGGCCTCCGGCATGGACACGGGAGAGACACGTGAGCTGGCCGAGGATCTGCGCTGGTTGCGGAGGACCTTCCGCATCACCGTGCTCCTGGTCGAGCATGACATGCGCTTCGTCATGGGGCTTTGCGACTACATCTACGTGTTGAACTTCGGCCGGCTCATCGCCGAGGGCAGGCCCGCCGAGGTGCGGGCCAATGCTCTGGTGATCGAGGCCTACCTGGGGGCGGAAGGAGAAAGGCAAGTTGGCGCTTCTCGCGCTTGAAGGCGTCGGCGTTTCCTATGGGATCGTGCGCGCGTTGCACGGCCTCGACCTCGAGGTCGAGCAGGGCGAGGTCGTCTGCCTGCTCGGTGCCAACGGGGCCGGCAAGACCACGACGCTCACGGCGATCTCGGGGGTGGTGCGTCCGAGTGAGGGCAGGATCTCCTTCGATGGCAACCGCATCGACGGATTGAGGCCCGAGAAGATCGCCGCCCTCGGCGTGGCTCACCAACCCGAAGGGCGCGGCATGTTCGCCACGCTATCGGTGATGGAGAACCTGGTGGTGGCCTCCTACGGAGCCGCGGTCGCCAAGCGCGACATGGCTTCCAAGGTGGAGCGGGTGTTGTCCCACTTCCCTCAACTGAAGCCGCGTCTGTCCCAGCGGGCGGGGACTCTCTCGGGCGGAGAACAGCAGATGCTGGGTCTGGCCCGGGCCCTCATCTCCGAACCCAGGTTGCTCATGATCGATGAGCTTTCCTTCGGTCTTGCACCCGCGGTCGCGGGCACGCTGTTTGCGCATGTGGCCGAGGTCGCCCGCAACGGCACGGCCGTGCTGCTCGTTGAGCAGTCGGTGGGAGAGGCTCTGGCCATCGCTTCGCGGGCATACGTCCTGGAGAAGGGGCGGGCAGTCTACTCGGGTCCCGCCGCCAAGCTCCGTGACGATGCGGCTTTCGTCGAGGGCCACTACCTCGGTCAGGAGGTTCAAGCGCGCCGGGGCGCTGATGGGGAAGCCAAAGCTCGTGAGGAGCTGAAGGTGGAGCTTCCGGGCGGGCTGTGGAGGGACGTCGAGCGTCTGGCGGCGCGGCGGGGAGAGGCGCCGGAGGCGTACGTGGCGCTGGCGGTGGGCAGGCTGATGGAGGAGATGGGCAACGGGCAAGCCGAGGCAGACCACAGTGAATCAGAGAGTGAATCCCCGGCCAAGGGCAGGCGTGCCCGGCTCCGCACATCGGTCGCAGGCCGCGAGCAGCAGGCCATGACTGGCAGGAGGCGTCGCACGCCAGGGCCCGACTCGCGAGGGGCGGGCCATGACTAGCAGGCGGCGCGGGACGCCGGGACGCCGATCACAAGGGGCAGGCCATGACTAGCAGGCGGCGCTTCACAGGACTTGCCTTGGCCGTGGCCCTTTCCGCGGCGGCTGCTTTCGGTCTGGGCCCCCTGCTCGCCTCGCCTTCTCCCGCCCTCGGCTACTTCGAGGGAAGCGCGGTCTCGTCCCCGATGTGGATCTATTCCGTATCCAACGCGGCGCCTGTGCCGATCTCGGACATTAACGTCCCCTACACCACCGTACGGTTGGATTCGACCCCCTCGGCCGAGGCCACCGCCGCCTACGTGGATACGGGGGCCCTGGGGCAGACGGGGGCAAGCAAGGCGGGAGTGGCGCAGCCGCAGTACTCGACGGCCCGCTACCCGGGTTCGCCGCGTGACGCCCAAGCCGGCGCCGTGGACCAGGGAGATCCTTTGGGGGTCGTGCGTATCCAGGCCGCCGGCGCTACGGCGAAGGCCTCGGAAACCAACAGTGAGGCCGATTCTTCGGTCTTCTCCCTTTCGTCGGGAGCCCCTTCGGGCGCGGCGAGCGCCGCCGCGGTCTTCCCGCAGGAAGCCTTCGCCGCGCTGATCCGCGCGGTGAACTCCGCCCGGGCCGGGGCGGGGCATCCGGCCTTCGGGGCTCAGCAGTCCGAGGGCACGGCAGGCGCGTCCAAGCTGCGCTCTCATTCCCGCGTGTGGCTGGAGGGACAGAAGGCGTTCGCCCTCGCCGAGTCGTCCACCGAAGGCCTGGATCTGGGCGGCGGGCTGATGCGGGTGGATTCAGTGCGATCCCGGGTTCTGGCTTCCAGCGAAGGTACGGTTGGGCGTGCGGAGCCGAGCCTGGAAGTGAGTGGCGCGAGCATCGGTGGGGTTCCGGTTCGCATCACCTCCGACGGGGTGGAGGTGGCGGCCAATCCGTTGCCTGCCGGTCCGAAGGATGCCAAGCCGTTCGCGGACAGCCTGAACCAGGCGCTGGGCGCGGCGGGCTGGCAGGTCAGGCTGCTGGGCACCGAGGATTCCTCGAGTGGCGCGCGGGGTAAGGCAGTGGTGCGAGGTGTGGAGTTCCGTTGGGTCGCCCCCATGCCGTCGGGGTTGCCGAGCTTCTCGTATGACCTGGTCGTGGGCCGGGCCGAGGCCACGGCCTACGGCGGTCGTCTGCAGGAGGTCGTGGAAGGCGTGCGGCTCGAAGGGGAAACCGGTGCCGTCCAGGAATGGCCGCCGGTGAGCGGCGGTGTTCCCTCGGACTGGGCGAGCCAACCGCCGGTCGGGGAGTCAAATCTCGGTGCCGGCTCGCCTTCGGCTGCGAGCGCCCTGCGAGCACCCTCCGGCAGATCCAATCGCTGGGCCGGTCTCGTGGTTGCCCTGTATGGGTTCTGGCAGTTGTCCACTCTCGCGGCTGCGGCGTTGGCCATCCACTACCGGAAGCTGGCGGGGTGAGGCGGGGATGAGCGGAATCGAGAGCATGGCGCCGGCTGAGAGGTCGGAAGCCCACGAGATGACGGACGGGGCAGCCCGCGGGGCCTCCCTCGAAACGGTCGGTAAGGCAGCCCATGAGGCAGCCCCCGGAACGTCCCACGAGGTGGCCCACAAAGCGGCCCGCGAAAATCTTGTCCAGTGCGGCTCTTGCGGCTGGGGGTTCCGTCCCGCCTACACCGAGGGCGCTTGTCCTGTCTGCGAGTGGCGCGCACCGGAATCGGATAGCTGCCTGTCGAGGTCGGAAAGCCTCTCGGTGTGGCTTCGCACCGGGACCAACGGACTAAGGGTGGGCTTTGGCGTGCTGGCCGCGGGCCAGGTCGCGATGTTCGCCGTGGTGTTTGGCGCGTATCTGCGGAGGTGAGTCCGATCAGGGAGTCCACCGTCTGGAAGTTCATGGCCGCCTCGTTCGTGCTGGCCCTGGGGTTCGGGGTTCTGGCGCTCAAGGCCGTCTGGTCACCGAGCGGAGGCACGGACACGCGGGTCGTGAGCCAGGCCTCTCAACCGGGCGAGTATTCCTCGGGCGGTGATGAGCTCTCCACGCTCTCGCCCGGGCCCGAAGCGAGCGACTCGGCAGTGGGGGGCAGCGGCGGTTCATCGGGATCCACCGGGACCCGCAATGCGCCCGCACCGCGTATCCAGGGCGGCGTCATCACGATCGGGGCCATCATCACACTGACCGGGCCGTTCGACGGCCGCCCCGCCGAGAACGTGCTGAAGGCTCACGTGCAGATGGTCAACGAGCAGGGCGGCATCAACGGCCACCAACTGCGCCTGATCGTCTACGACGACGGCTTCGACGCCACCAAGGGCATGATCGCGGCCAAGCGCCTGGTGGAGCAGGACAAGGTCTTCGCGGTGGTGGGCTGGCTGTCTCCGGCCACCGAGCCGCAGGCCGCTCCTTACTTCGCCTCCCAGGGCGTTCCGGTGATCGGCGGCATCGGTCCCCCACAAGAGTTCGGGCCGGCCAGCATCTTCCCGGCCAACCCCGACACCTCGAAGATGTGGATGGGGGCCCTGAGGTTCTTCTGCCAGAGCGGGGCGAAGAAGCCGGCCGTGGTCCTGATCGACCTGGCCTGGACGGATGCCATGGCCGCCGGGATCAACAAGGGTCTGGAGACCAACTGCGGCCTCAAGCCCGTGAGCACCGACAAGGTCAGCGGCGCGGAGCCGGACTTCAGCCCCTACGTCATCAAGTGGCGCGCGGCCGGGGTGGATTCAATCGTGGCGGTCATAGACCCTGTCAGCTACTCGAAGCTGTTCAACGCCGCGCGCTCCCAGAACTGGAACCCGTTCGTGTTCACCGGCGGGGCGCCGGTCATGGACGCGGAGGGCAAACCCGTGGTCGTGGGCCTGGACGGGATGATCAACGTGGAAAGCGAGATCTTCCCCTACCTGCACCGGGACCACCCGGGCGTGCGCCGTTTCGAGTCCACGGTTCGCCGCTACGCGCCGACCAAGCTGATGAACGGCAACATGGAGCTGGTGTGGACGGCCGCCCAGATCTTCGTGGAGGGCATGAGGCGCGCCGGGTCCGAGCCGGATCGGGGCAAGCTCATCCGCGCGCTAGATGGCCTGCGCGACTTCAAGACCGACCTGAGCCCACCCATCAGCTACTGGCCGGGCAACCACGATCCCATCAAGTGCCAGGAGATCAGGGGATGGAAGGACGTCTACGACTCCTGGCAATGCTGGGAGTACCAGGGCAACACTCGCGCCGTGCCGGCGCCGTCCCGGCCGTTCTAGTGAGGCCGCGGAGGGGGAACCGGGATGCGACCTGACGCCCGTCGGATGGGCGAGCTGGGTAACCGGAATCCGGTCTGCTCGCGACGGGGAAAGGTGGGGCTGCGGTTGCCTTGCGTTGCCGTCCCGCTCGTCGTGCTCGTGGCGGTCATGACGGTCGTGGCGATGTTGCCGGTTCCGTCGGCTCGGGCCGCGGACGCGCCCTCCACCACTGCCGCCACGCCGACGGTCTTCTTCCGGCAGACCTCCGGGGGGCTGGCACAGCAGGCAGACATCACCTTCGCTTCCGTTCCCGGACGGGAGGTCGTGGTGACCGTCGGCCTGAACGGGCGGAGCATCGCCACCAAGGTTGCCGGCGATGCCCTCACCGCTCGCGTCGGCGTCCCCGACACCGATCGGCCGGGCACGGCCGCGTTCTCCGTGGACGGGGGGCCGGCTTTCACGCAGGCATGGAAGCCGCAGCGCAAATGGGATCTGTGGCTGATGCCCACCACTCACATCGATCTGTACTCGACGGCCAACTACGCCTACACCCCCGGGCAGCACATGGCTGTGATGGAAACCGCCCTGGACTTGCTGGACGCCAATCCCGACTACCGTTTCCAGATCGAGAACACCCTGCCGCTGGAAGAGCTCCTCGTGTTGCGTCCGCAGCTCAAGGCTCGATTGGCCGCCGCGCTCGCATCAGGCCGGATGGCCGTGGGGGCCCAGTACACCGGAGTCCATCAGGCCGAGACGAGTGACGAGTCGCTGATCCAGGGCCAGTACGCCTACGAGGGTGGCAGGCGGGCGATGGACGAGCTGGGCGTCAAGCCCAACGCGGCGATCGTCTTCGACGCCCCGAGTGTGACGCTTCAGTTGCCGCAGGTCGCCAGGCAAGCCGGGGTGCGCTACTTCCTCTTCTCTCCCAACCACTCCTACCGGTTCTACGAGCGGCTTCGCCTGCCGTGGCTGTTTCGATGGAAGGCGCCCGATGGGACTTCGGTGCTGACCTGGCGCTCGGCCTGGAACTACACCTACGAGAAGAACCAGTACTACAACCTGCAGGGCAGCACCCAGGCCGCGGCCGAGGCGAGGGTCGCCCAGATGCTCACCGACCGGCAGACCGGCGTCTTCCGCAATCCTTACGGAGAGGCCAACCCGCCGGATCCCAACCTCCACTACCCGTTCAGCGACCTCTTCGTGATCTGGGACTACGGCGACAACACCGCGGCCAACGCCGAGCCCATCGAGTTCGCGCATCGCTGGAACTCCCAGTGGTCCTACCCGCGTTTTCGCATGTCGACCTTCAGCGAGTTCATGGGGCACATGGAGAGCGAGTACGAGCCCTCGATGATTCCGGAACGCTCGGGAGAGGTGCTCGACGCGTGGACGTTCATCGTGATGAACCAGGCGCTGCTCAACGAGTTCACCCGGCGCGCGCAGCGTGACCTGCCCGCAGCGGCGACGTGGTCGTCGTTGGGGGCCCTGCTCGGGGGCCCTGCCTACCCGAGCGAGCGGATGCGCCGGGCGTGGTCGGACATCGGCAAGGTCGAGGCGCACGACTGGTTCTACGGCGCTTTCCCCTTGGCCGAGGCTACCGGCTTGCCACTTCCCAACTCCAACCTTCCTCTGCCGTTCGGGGCGGGAGAGAACAACGTACCCGCATTCATGATCCCCGATCTCGACAAGGCGGGCTGGGCCTCGGATGCGGAGTCCTCCGCCCGATCCATGGCCATTTCGGCGGGTGAGGCGTTCGCCGGGCTGATTGCCTCGGAGGGTGACGAGGTCGTGGTGTTGAACAACGGCACCGAGAAGCGATCGGACCTGATATCGATCCCGGCGACGGCCAAGCACGTGATCGACGAGGTGACTGGGCAGGAGGTGCCGGCGCAGACTGTTTCGGGCGCCGCTTGGGCAACAGGCCTGGGCGCGCGTCCGATCATGGCCATCCACGCCGACCAGGACCTGGCGGCACAAGAGACGGGCGACGTGACGGTTTTCGTGGCCCCCGACGTCCCGGGCTTGGGCTACAAGCGTTTCAAGCTCTCCGACTCGCCGGGCCGGCCGGCGCCGCCGGCAAGCTCGCCCTACGAGTTGAGCTTCGATCTCGCCACCGGCGCGATCAGCTCGATTCGCAGGGGCGGGCGAGAACTCGTGGATTCCTCCGCGCCCTGGAAGCTCGGCGAGCTGCTGCTGGGCCTGCCCGCCACCGATTTCGGCGACATCTTCGACGAGCCTCAACCGGTGAAGAACGTGCTTCAGCAGCTAACCGGGCTGTCCATGAAGGTCTTCCTGGGTGGCTTCCCGGGAGCGGCCCTGCCGGCGCAGTGCGGAGCGGTGTTCTGTGAGACGCGCGCGGCGGGAGCGTTCGCGGACGAGCATCGAACGATGAGCGTCTATACCTACCCGCGCCTGGACCGGGTGGACCTGGTGATCTCCACGACGTTCACCAAGGTCAAGCAGGAAAGATTCGTGCTCTCGATGCCTCTGGCCGGTTCGATCGAGGAGATTCACTACAGCGAGCCCTTTGCAATCCACCGGGTGGGTCGGGATGAGGCGCCGAGCGAACCTTCTGTCCATCGCCAGCTCACCGATTGGATCGAGGTGGGGGACGGGCACGGCAACGCAACCGCCGTCAGCTCTCCCGACGTGGGGCCGTTCACCCTCGGGCGTCCGGACGTGAACCTCATGACGGATCAGTTCACCAAGCCCGACCACCCGTGGTACTACCCGGTCGTCATGGACACAGACGCCGGGGGTCTAGTCAGCCTGGGGACCTACGTGACGCGCTTCTCCCTGGCGGCCGGCTCGCCGGGGGTTGGCAGTCGGCTTGCGGTTTCGGAGCGCGAACCACTGCGCGCGGTCGTCATGGGCAAGCAGCAGGGGCTCCTGCGGGACGAGGCGGCCTCTCTCATCCGCGTCTCCGGAGGGCGGGTGACGGCGGTGAAGGCGGCCCGGGAAGGGGACGGCCTGATCGTTCGCGTGCTGGCGGCGGGAGGGCGCCTGGCGGTCGAGCCGAACAAGGCTCTGGGACTCGGGCGGCCGAGACGCGCGACGATTGGGGAGGTCCCGTATGGCAGCGTGACTGAGGAGGTCTCGGCCCGGCCTTTCGAGATCGTCACGCTGTACTTCCCAAAGAGCATGAAGGGTTCCGCCACGGCCGTACACGGTGACAGCCGGGGATTACTTCCGGCCACCGGGGCCGCCTCGTCCCTTCCCCTGGCGCTGGTGGCCGGGCTGTTGCTGCTTCTCGGCGCCGCCCGGGCCTGGACGGTACATCCGGGAGGAAAGAACTAGATGGCCGACAGTGGGCGTGAAGGCCCCTCGTGTCTCGCTCGAGCGGCACATTGTGGAGGGGAGGTCTAGATGGGTTTGCTGGGGGTGGATCGGACCCTCGATGTCTTGGAGGCGCTGAGCGAGATGGGCACCACCCCGCTCGGCGAGGTGAGCCGTGCGACCGGACTGTCGAAGAGCGTCACTCACCGGCTTCTGCAGTCCCTTTGCGAGCGGGGATATGCGGTGCAGGATCGCTCGACCGGCCGCTACCGGCTGGGCCTTCGCGTCATGAACCTGTTCTCCGCCGGCCTGGAGGGTGTGGACTTGCGGGTGGTGGCCCATCCCGCTCTCGAGCGGCTGGCGCAGGCCACGAGCGAGACGGTGCACCTCGTCGTGCTGGAAGATGACGGAGTGGTCTACGTAGACAAGGTGGAGAGCACCCACCCGGTCCGAATGGCCTCGCGTATCGGTATGCGCGGGGAACCCCACTGCACGGCCGGTGGCAAGGCAATCCTGGCCGACCTTCCCGAGGAGGAGGTGCGGGCACTGCTGGCTCGCCACGGGCTTCCTCGCCGCACGCCCAGCACGATCGTTCATCCCGCCGCCCTCATGCGTGACCTCGCGGAGATTCGCGCGCGCGGATACGCGGTCGACGACATCGAGAACGAGGCGGATGTGCGCTGCGTCGGCACGGCGGTTCTGGACGCCGGCGGCAGGCCGGCCGGAGCGGTCAGCGTCTCGGCCCCGGCCTACCGCCTCCCGCGCGAGCGCATTGCGCAGGTGGTGCCCCACTTGCGGAAGGCGGTCGCCGAGATCGCCGCAGGCTACGGGGGCGAAGCCGGGGGTTCGGGAAAGATGGGAGGCAAGGCAGCCAGGCTAGAAGATCCAGACATGGGGTGCGGGCGAACCTTGTGATTGATGATGATGCTCTGTACGTAAGTCCAGGGACGTGGTGCGGGACGGTCCCGGAGTGGGGGGGGGAGTGCGAGGTAGTTGGATCGCGAGGGGACTGGCAGCCGCGGTTGCCCTCGTGTTGCTTACGTCGGGTTGTTACACGTCCGAGATCCGACCCCGCAAAGTGCTCTTGTCGAGCGACGATGGATTGGCGGGAGGCGCGGAGATCTCACCATCCGCCACCGCTGCTTCTATCTCGGGCTTGACCACCGGTCCTTCGGCCGGCGCGCGGGGAAGAGTCAGCGCAAAGTCTGGCGCTGGGGACTCGTCCCGCCAGAGGGGTGTAAGCGCCTCCACCATCAAGCTGGGCTACGTCGGCGACTTCGCGGGTCAGGCGCGCGCCTTCTACACCCCCAGTTTCGACAGCATCAATGCCTACATCTCCGACCTGAACTCCCGCGGCGGAATCCACGGCCGCAAGGTCGAGCTCGTCTACTACTCGGCCGGCTATCAGTCCGACGACCAAACCCTCTCGGCGGTGCGGCGGCTAGTTGAAGAGGACGGGATCTTCGGGTTCATCGAGCTCGAGGCGATGGCATGGTCCACCTCGGCTCAGGCCTTCCTGAACGAGAAGGGCGTGCCTTGCATCGCGTGCAGGTCGCCCAACCAAACGAACCTCGAACTCGGTCCCTACAACTTCATGGTGCAGATCGATCCCCAGGCGCACGGGGACGTCATTGGCGGATTCATGGCCAAGCGGCTGGGCAAGAAGTACATGGCGCTGGGCTACTGCGAGTCCGGTTTCGAGACGCGGATGGCCCAACTGACGGGTGCCGCCTTCGAGAGGCATGGCGGCAGGATCGTGGACAAGCGCAGTATCGGGGAGTGCCAACAGACGAGCATGGAGGCGTCTGTGGCGGCGTGGTACTCAACGGTCCCACGTCCGGACGTGCTGACGATCTTCGACCCGGTCGGCATGGCGGAGGCCGCCGCGGCGGCCAGGCGGATGGGCTGGGACGTCCAGGTCACCGGCCGCAGCGGATGGTTCCAGCTTGTTCTCGACATCGGCGGCACGCAGACCGACGGACTGATCGCCACGACCGAAGGGATCGCTCCTCCCGGTTTCCAGAGCGCCCAGATGAGCCACTTCCGCCAGGTCCTCAAGGCCTACTACCCCGACCGCAAGGTGGACAAGAAGACCATAGAGGCCTGGTCGGCGATGGTCCTTTTCGAGGAAGCCGCACTTCGGGTAGGTCCGAACCTGACCGCGCGCGCCTTCGTCGACGCTATTCAGGGCATGCGGGACTTCGACGACGGGATGGGCGCCAGGCAGTCGTTCTCCCCGCAGCGACATTGGAGTCGAACGGCCACAGGTTTCTATCGCATCCACAATCAATCGTTCGAGAGGGCGACGGTCGAGGACTACTTCAACCCCGGGGACTTCTGACCCTGGGACGGGAAGCAAACATGTGGCAGGCTGAATAGAATCCGCTTGCCTGGCCTGAGAAGCGACGTAGGACCGTACGGCCTGTCCATCGTATTGCCTGCGTACAACGAGGAAGCGGACCGAGGAGCCGGGAGAAGGAAGATAAGAAGGAGGAACACGTGGACGCTTACCCGTGGGAGATCTCGCCGGAAGAGCTGGCGGGGCGGTATCTGCGGCTGCATACGCCGGCCGTCTGCGACGTGCTGGACGGGCTGGGTCTATTCCACCAGGCGCTGCCGCCGGAAATCCAGCCGCTTTCCCGCGAGATGAAGCTGGCAGGGCCCGCGTTCACGGCCAAGGGCGCGGCCACCACCTACTTCACCGAGGATGACGTCCAGTTCGCATTCCAGGGTTGGTCCAAGGCACTGGGTATGCCGGGACCCATCGGTGTGGTGGAGGCCTCGGGAGACCGCACGGCGGCGCACTGGGGGGAGCTGCTCTCCAATGCCTCGAAAGCCTTAGGCGGCAAGGGGGTCGTGGTTGACGGCGGGGTGCGCGACGTGGACCGCATCCTGCCGATCGGCTTTCCGGTATTCGCCAAGTTCAACATCCCGACCGACATCCGGGGACGGTGGCGCTACGTGGACTTCGCGGTCCCGGTTCGCGTCGGCAACGTCATCGTGAGCCCATGGGACTACATCCTGGGCGACATCAACGGCGTGGTCGTCATCCCCAAGGAGTTGGTCGAGGAAGTCCTCGTGACCGCCGAGCCGATCCTGGAGAGGGAGAACCTCATCCGCGCGGAACTCACGGCCGGTGCGAACCCGATGGAGGTGTACGCGAAGTATGGGAGCTTCTAGCCGGCTTGCCCTGGTAACCGGAGGAGCCGGCTTCCTCGGTCGCCACCTGGTGGCGCGCCTTGGAGCGGACGGCTGGAACGTGCGGGTGCTGGACGTCATTGCCTTTCCCGACCGCGACGTCGAGACCATGCTGGGCGATGTGGCCGACGCCGACGTCGTCGGCCGGGCGTGCCGCGGCGCCGATGCGGTGTTCCACCTGGCGGCTCTGCTACCTCAGCGCCGCGCTCCCAAGGAGCAGATGGTCCACGTGAATGTGGATGGCGGGCGCACGGTGCTCGCCGCGGCCAAGGGGGCCGGGGTTCCGGCAGTTGTGTACATGTCCAGTGCCGAGGTGTACGGGCTGCCCAAGCAGACACCCTGTCCCGAGGACGCCCCGAAGCTGCCGCTGGGGGAGTACGGGCGAAACAAGGTGGTTGCCGAGAAGCACGCGCGTGAGTCGGCTGCCGGCGGGCTGCACGTACCGATCCTGCGCCCACCCACGATCGTGGGTCCCGGCATGCCCGAGCCGCTGCTGACCAAGCTGATGGCCGATGCCCGCCGGGGTCGGCCGCTTACCGTGATCGGCGGGGGCAGGAACCGCTTCCAGATGGTGGCGGCCTCCGACGTGTCCGCAGCCTGCCTTCGCGCCCTGGATGTGCCGGAAGCCTCGGGCGAGGCCTTCAACATCGGCTCGGACAACGTGCCGACCATGCGGGAGATGGCCGAGCGTATCGTCGCCCAGGTCGGTTCCCGCTCACGGCTCGTCAACGTGCCGGCGTGGCTGGTTGTGGCGGTCGTGAAGGCCCTGGGTCCGTTCGGCAAGGCGCCACTGGAGCCCGAGCATCTGCCAATCGCCCTGAACGACTACGTGTTCGACATCTCGAAAGCCAGGCGCGTCCTGGGATGGACGCCCGAGAAGGACAACGTCCAAGCGCTGACAGAGGCCTACGAGAGCTCATGAAGATCCAAGCCGTAGGACAGTCCACGTTCGTTGTCACCCTTGCCGACGGACGGACGATCCTGCTGGACCCGTGGTTCTCCGAGCACTTCCTGGCTCGCCGCGAAATCCCCCTGCCGTTCGCCATCAAGGCCGTCCCCCGATGCACGGCGGTGCTGGCCAGCCACAACCACATCGACCACGTGGACCGTGTCTCTCTACTCGCCGCTCGCCAGATGGGCGCAACCTTGGTGGGACCCCGGGGGGTCACGCGGCGCGGGCAACGGTGGGGGGTGGCCGACTGCCGGCCCCTGCGTCGGGGAGAACGTTTGGAGCTTCCTGGCTTCTCGGTCGAGGCGGTGTTCGCCACGCATCCGCTCTGCGTGGCGCCGATCGGGTTCCTGGTGACCGACTCCGACGGCACGACCCTCTACCACTCCGGCGATACTCGCTACGATCCGCGAATCGTCGAGGATCTCGCGGGGCGGCGAGTGGACGCCGCTTGCCTGCAGATCGCCGCGGTCCGATATCCCGTGATCGGGCGCGACGGAATGAACATCGAGGAGGCGGCGCGCCTGGCTGAGGAGATCCAGGCGGGAGTGGCCATCCCGATGCACTACCACGTGAAGGGCAAGGTGGAGAACGCTTCGAGCTTCGCGCTGAGGGCGGCGCCCCACGGACGGGTGCTGGAACCCGGCGCCAGCTTCGAAGTGCTCGCCGGACATGGGCGGTCATGATGGGCAAACCCTTGGATCTGGTGGCCGTCGGCGAAGTGATGCTGGAACTGATCTCGGAGGAGCCCCTTCGAAACCTGCCTCAACTGGGGGTGCGGGTGGCCGGGGACACCTTCAACGTGGCGGCAACCGCCCGGCGCTTGGGCTCACGAACCGGCTACGTCGGATTGGTGGGAGACGATCCGTCGGGTGAGGCCGTCGTGGAAGGCGCGCGTGCCCTAGGCGTGGACACTTCGGGCCTGCGCCGGGTGCCCGGCCGCACGGGCATGTACCTGGTCTCCACCGACCCCAAGGGGGAGCGCAGTTTCACCTACTACCGCAACGACAGCGTCGCCAAGCGCCTGGACTCGAAAGCAGTGGCGGATTCCCCGGCGACCTCAGCGCGCGCGGTGCACGTGAGTGGAATAAGCATGGCCCTCTCGCCATCCTGCCGGCGAGCCGCGTTGGCCGCTCTGCGCTCGGCTGCGGTGCGAGGGGCGCTGACCTCCTACGACGTCAACTTCCGGCCGGCTTTGGTCGATCGAGCCGCCGCGGTGCGCGACGCATCGGTCGCCGCCGGGCTTGGCGGTTTGCTGGCCGTCGGCTGTGAGGAAGCCGCGGCGCTGGCGGGAGTGTCATCCGCGGATGGGGCGGTCGAGTGGGGTTGGTCCCTGGGAGCCGAGGACGTGCTGGTCAGCGAAGGACGCGAGGGGGTGACTCTCGGAGTGGGCGGACCGGGCCGAGAGCGCCGCGTCCTCTCGGTGAGAGCCCCGGAGGTGCAAGTTGTCGACACCACGGGTGCGGGGGATGTGCTCGTGGGGGCTTTCCTGCACGGCCGGCTCCAGGGATGGGACGCGCTGCACTGCCTAAGGTTTGCGTGCGCGGCAGCGAGTCTGTCCGTGAAGGGACGGGGAGCGCTGGGCGCCTTGCCTTCGAGTGAGGAGGTCGAGCGAATCTTGCCGAAGGTGCGTGAGCGATGAGCGGGAAGCCGAGTGTGAAGTCAAGCGGTGGGCGAAGCGTGTTGGATGGGGTCGGGGTGGTGGCCGTGCTGCGCCAGGACTCCGCGGAGGACTGCCGGCAACTGGCTCACCGTCTGGCCGAGTCGGGGATGAGGGCCCTGGAGGTGGCATTGACGACGCCGGGGGCCCTGGAGGTGATTGCGGAGTTGGCGCGGGAGGACGGGCTGACCGTTGGTGCGGGCACCGCGCTCACTCCTGAACAGGTGCGGCTTGCCGCACGCGCGGGAGCCCGATTCGTCGTCTCTCCTGTTGTCGCCCCCGAACTCATGGGGATCGCCGACGTTGAGGTGATACTTGGTGCGTCCACGCCCACAGAGGTTCAGGCCGCCCGGCGCGCTGGGTGCGACATCGTGAAGCTCTTTCCCATCAAGGAGTTGGGTGGACCGGGGTTCCTGCGCGCGCTGCGTGGGCCGTTTCCCGGCCTGCGCGCGTTTCCCACCGGCGGCATCCGTCCGGAGGACGTCGCGGCCTACTTGGAGGCAGGAGCTGTGGTGGTGGGTGTCGGTGGGGCGCTGGCCCCACGCCGCGCCACGCCGGAGGCTCTGGAAAGGGCGGCGGAGGCGGCCAGGTTGCTGGCCGCGCAAATCGGCTAGATTGTCCTATCCCGGAGATGTAGCCAAGCCGCCGGGCATCCGACGCCAAGCCGAGCCGCTGCGGTTGCCGCAGGCGGCACGTGCTTGCCGCAGCTAGCGTTCGATGAGCACCGCGCGGGCTGGGGCGCCGTCGCCGTCCAGGACCTTCAGGGGCAGGCAGGCCAGCGTGTAGGCGCCGGGCGTGACTCCATACAGGTCGAG
>Ga0265292_1001656_pt1 | contig 18607 bp, 27 predicted proteins | sample Munlanlewell296A_FD_189080 | JGI IMG/M metagenome (GOLD analysis project Ga0265292, IMG submission 189080) | Leachate microbial communities from a municipal landfill in Southern Ontario, Canada - Leachate well 296A | ecosystem: Engineered > Solid waste > Landfill > Unclassified | place: Canada... | reverse complement strand
TCACACGAAGCGACCTCATCCGCGTCGAGAAGCGCGTGGCCGAGGAAGAGCAACTCACGCCCGCCGAGCTGGATCCCAGACGACTCAAGCACTGGCCGCGGGAGAAGTGATTATAACCGAAGGCAAGGGTCCCGAGGTTCTGATGCCCCATTGCACGGCCTGCGGAGAGGCCGTCACCGCAGCGATGAACTTCTGCCCGGCTTGCGGCCGCTCGCAGCGCGAGGGCGCTTCACAAGCGCCACGCATCCTCCTTGAGGAAGTCATCTACCGTTGCGAGAGCTGCGGCAAGGAGGAACCGTACGGCAAGCTCGCGAAGTGCCGCACGTGCCACGACCGCACTTGCGACGAGTGCGCGAAGATGTGCGCGAACTGCCAGGAGCCGACCTGCCCCAAGTGCCTCCTGGAGTGCGAGGAGTGCAAGGTACTCGGCTGCCGCCGCTGCTACGAGGCCTGCGAGACCTGCCAAGTGCGCGCGATGTGCCCCGAACACGTGGACTACTGCGATGACTGCCAGTACCCCACGTGCTCCAAGTGCTTCGCGACTTGCTCGCGCTGCGAGCTCGACGTGTGCACGCACTGCCTTGACGAGGCTCATGATCCCAAGAAGAAGGGCAAGCACGTCGGGTGACGTCGTTGACGAAGCGAGGCAGACGCGCCCAGATGCTCGCCAAGGACTCGAGGCCGGGGGCCATCCTTGCCTTGGCGCTCCTCGCGAACGCGCCGCTCTTCGCAGGCTTCGTCCTCGCCCCCCTCTTCACAGGAGGGAACGCACAAGCCGGGCGAGCGTACGTCCCCTGGGTCCTCTGGCTCACCGCACCCCTCGCCATCGCGAGCATCGGACTCTTCGTCCGCACAGAGGCGCACCGCCGCGAACACCGAGCCGCCCGCATGGGGCTGCTTCTCGCGCTCGTGGCGCTCCTCCTTTGGGCGCTCGCCCTCGCGCTCACTTTGATCGCGGCATGAGGGGCCAGCGCTTGGTCGGCCTCATCAGGCGAGGCCGCGCTGCGTCTGCACACGCTTCACCAACACGAGCCTCACGATCATGGAGAGGCATGCAGCGACGGTCCCTGCGAGCAAAGCCACCAGGAAGATACCATCCAGCAGGCCAGCGCCACCCAGGATGACGCGGGTCGATCCCCCCACGTTCGCCAATTCGCGCAAATTCATCAAGTCGGCACCGATCAGCACGGAGAGCGCACCAGCCGCGAAGGCAGCCGCACCCGCGCGCTCAGGTCGCGAGTGGAAGAGCGCCGCGCCCACGAGGCCGAGCACGAACGCGGGCACCCGGTAACTGAGCAGGACCCCCCTCGTCGGCACGACTTGTGACGCGAAGAACGCCACGATGATCCCGATGCCAAGGAGCAAGACGACCTCGAAGGCTGGCACGCGGCGGGTCAGAAGGATGCTGATGCTCACGCCAACGGGCAAGAGGCAGCCCGCCATGTTGGCCGCCAGCCCCATCGTTGGCGTGATCTGACCGAGCGGAGCGTCGATCACCACGAGGAGCGGCGCTCCCACCGCGATGAGGCCCGCTTCGAGACGCGTGAGCCCAGTCGCCATGAGCAAGCGGACACCCACCACACCGATCAGCGTGAGGAGCAGCATCACCGATGGCCACTCCTCCAATGTCGGCATCCCCCCGTGCCCCGTAGCGAGCGCGGTGATCCGTGCCCCTGACAAGAGGGCAAGAGTGACCATTAGTGGCAATGTCTGCCACGAGGAGGAGTTCTCTTCTGGTACGCAGGGCGGGGCAAAGCCCAATAAGCTGGAGCACCGCTCAACATATTGCCGCAGTGACGATTCAGTTATCAGCGAGGTCGGCCACCCACCCAATCAAATTTCGGCCGTCCCTTTGACCTACGATTTTGGCTGAGCGGCATGATGCTCCACATACGTTCATCTAGCGGGCCCGCCTCGGTCGTGTCGTGGCCCGCGCTCCCCAAGAGCCCTCGTTCGACGATCTCCCGCTGAGCGAGCGCGCTCGCGAGGTCGTCCACGATCTGGGCTGGAAGTCGCCCACCCCGATCCAGATGGAGGTCGTGCCGCAACTCGCGGCCGGCCGCGACATCATCGGCCGTGCCGAGACGGGGAGCGGTAAGACCGCCGCCTTCGGCCTCGTCATGACGGACCGCATCCGCGCGCCAGGCATCCAAGCCCTCGTGCTCGCCCCGACGCGCGAGCTCGCGCAGCAGATCTCCGTCGAGCTGAACAAGCTCGCGAAGGGAGCACCCTTCCACGCGGTGCCCGTGTACGGTGGCGTTCCCTACGACGCACAACTCGCGGCGCTTCGCGATCCCAAGACGACGTGCGCCGTCGCCACGACCGGCCGCCTTCTTGACCTCCTAGCCAAGAAACAAGTCCTCCTCAACGACGTGCGCTTCGTCGTCATCGACGAGGCCGACCGCATGCTGGACCTCGGATTCCTCCCCGAGGTCGAGCGCGTCCTCAAGCTTATCCCGGGTGGGCGCCAGACCGCACTCTTCACGGCCACGCTGCCCAAGAAGGTCGCCATGCTAGCGCACCGCTACATGGCACACCCCCGCGACATCGAAGTGGGACGCGTCACGCCCGAGACGGCGGAGCACTACCGCCTTGACATCACGTCCGAGAACAAGCTGAACGCGCTCGCCGCGCTCTTCGACAAGGAGAACCCCCGATGCGCCCTCGTCTTCACGCGCACGAAGGACGGCGCGGGCCGGCTCGCGCGGGAGTTGCGAGAGCGCGGTTTCCCCGCTGTCGAGTTCCACGGAGACCTCGACCAGACCCAGCGCGAGCAGGTCGTCGCGGACCTTCGGGCGGGGAACGCGCGTTACGTCATCGCGACGGACGTCGCCGCCCGGGGACTGGACTTCGATGATATCACGCACGTCGTGAACTACGACGTTCCCGAAGAGGCCGATTCGTACGTTCACCGCGCGGGACGCACGGCGCGCGCTGGCCGCGCCGGCCGCGTCTTCACGTTGGTCACCGAGAACGACGGCGCGCACGCCAAGGCCGCCCAGATGGCGGCCAAGACGAAGCTCCTCCTTTACCCGCTCTTCGTGGACGGAAAGCCCCTCACGAGCGCGACGCCCACGGCAGCGAAGATCGGCATGGCCGGAGGCAACGCGCGCGGCGCGCTCCGCAAGCACAAGCCGACACCGGCCGCCAAGGTCAAACCCAAGCCGGAAGACAAGCAGCGACCCGCGCGAAGCGAGAAGCAGTTCGACTTGCCGCCGTCACGACGGGGACGACTGTGAGGCCTCAACCCACCGCAACCATGAAGTGCTCGCGGTGATGCTCGCCGCAGGATGCGGACCGCGCACATGAACGCCCCCGAGGCGAACTGATGGCGCGCCCTCTCGTGCAAGCCGAGGGCTTGACGAAGGCCTTTGGCGGCCGAGCGCTCTTCGACAACGCCCAGTTCCAAGTCGAGGAAGGCGAACGCGTCGCGCTCGTGGGCCGCAACGGCGCGGGCAAGACCACGCTCCTCAACTTGGTCGCAGGACGCGAATCGCCCGACCACGGAAGCGTTCGCGTGTGGCCGCACGCGAAGCTCATCGTCTTCACTCAGCACCAGGAGTTCACGCCAGGCGCGACGGCACGCGAAGTGCTCGCGGCCGGCTCCGAGGCTCCACCAGAGCTCATGGCGGAACTACGCGCGCTCGAAGAGCGCATCGCGGACCCAGCGCTCTACGAGTCCGGCGAGAGCGACGGCGTCCTCGCGCGCTACGGCGAGGTCCAGCGCGAAGTGCAGCTCGCGAAGTCAGCAAGCGCCGCGGCCAGCGACGCCAGCCCGCTCGTGGAAGAACTGGGCTTCACTGACGCGGACCTCGACCGGAAGGTCGCCTCGCTCTCCGGAGGCGAGCGCACTCGTCTCTTCCTCGCGCGCACACTCGCGCAAGCCGACCCCAGGAGCCTCCTCATCCTGGACGAGCCCACGAACCACCTGGACGTGGAGACGATCGAGTGGCTCGAAGAGTGGCTCACGACGCACGAAGGCACCGTGCTGATGGTCGCGCATGACCGCGCGTTCCTGGACAACGTGACGACACGCGTCCTCGCCATCGAGGAAGGGAAGGTCGCAAGCTATCCGGGAAACTACGAGGAGTTCGAGCGCGTCCGCACGGAGGACGCGACGCGCTTGGCCGCGCGGCGCGCGCGCGAACAGCGCGAGTTGGACCGGCAGAAGGCGGTCATTGAGCAGTTCAAGCACCAGAAGCGTTTCAACGGACAGATGGCCAGCCGCCTCACGTCGCTGGAAAAGTACCGCGCTGCCATCGACAAGACACCAGACCCGTTGATGGAGAAAGTGCAGATGGCTCTCGGGTTCCCCGAGTCCTTCAAGTCCAGCAACGATTGCATCCGCGTCCGCGGGCTCGGCAAGAAGTTCGGCGATCGCCTCCTCTTCTACGACCTCAACCTCGATATCAACAAGGGGGACCGCGTGGGGCTCGTGGGCGCGAACGGCGCGGGCAAGACCACGCTCTTGCGCGTCCTCACGGGGCGCGAGAAGAAGGACGTCGGCAACATCGAGATCGCGCCCGGGGTACGCGGGTGCTACTACGCCCAGGGCGCAGAAGGGCTCGACGTGAAGCGCACGTTGCGCGAGGAACTTGCCGCCGCGAGGCCCGGCATCGCGGAGGAGGACACCCGCGCCTTGCTGGGCCGCTTCGGCTTCCGCGGCGAGGGGGACCTCGCGCGCAAAGTGCAAACGCTCTCGGGCGGCGAGCGCGCGCGCCTCGCCCTACTGAAGACCATCCTCACGCCCTCCAACCTCCTCATCCTGGACGAGCCCACGAACCACTTGGACCTGCAAAGCCGCGAGGCGCTCGCGGGCGCGCTGAATGCGTACAAGGGAACGTTGCTGGTCGTCTCGCATGACCGGTGGCTCATGGACTCCGTCATCAACAAGGTCGCGGTGCTCGGCCGCGGCCAGGTCAAGGTGTTCGCAGGCGACTTCACGACCGCGCGCGAGGCCGCCGCGATGGAGGGCTTCTCCACCGAGAAGCCGACCACGTACGTCGTCAAGAAGGGTTTCCGCGACTACGACGACAACGTCCGGCACGCGGTGGGGGCCCGGTTGATGCTGACCGAGGCCGAACTTGATGGCAAGCGGCTGTACAGGACGGCGCTGTCGATGGGGTGGATGGAGGCCGAATGACGATGCTCGTGAGCATCGACCCTGCCACCGAGATCGTCCTGAAGGAGTATCCCGAACACTCGCCGCGAGAGGTGGAGCAGCGCCTCGTCGCAGCACGCCGCGCGTTCGCCGCGTGGAGCACTCGAAGTATCGCGGAGCGTGGCCTCGTGCTGCATGAGGCCGCAGGGATCCTCGATCGCGATGCGAAGCATCACGCGAGCCTTATCACGTCGGAGATGGGGAAGCCCACGCGTGAAGCGCGCGCCGAGGTCCAAAAGTGCGCAACCGCCTTGAGATACGCAGCCCAGAACGCCGAGGCCAGCCTCGCGCCCCGGGAGCTGGATGCGCGCTGCACCATCGTGCACGAGCCCCTGGGCACGATACTCGGCGTGATGCCGTGGAACTTCCCTTACTGGCAAGCCGTGCGCTTCCTCGCGCCTGCGCTAATGGCGGGCAACGTCGCGCTCGTGAAACACGCAAGCAACGTGACGGGGTGCCTGCTCGCGCTGGAAGATGTCTTGCGTGAGGCGAACGCGCAGGAAGCGATGCAAGCGCTCCTTCTGTCCGCGAGCCACGTCGAGCGCGTGATCGTGGACGCACGCATCGCGGGCGTAAGCCTCACAGGAAGCGAAGCGGCTGGACGCGCCATCGGGCGCGCTGCCGGAGGCGCGCTCAAGCCAACGGTCCTCGAGCTTGGCGGAAGCGATCCCTTCCTCGTCATGCGGGACGCCGATGTCGCGAGCGCCGCACGTGAGGCTTCCCGCGCGCGCTGCGTGAACGGGGGCCAGAGCTGCATCGCCGCGAAACGGTTCATCGTTGCGCGCGACATCATCGATGATTTCACGGAGCACCTCGTGCACGAGATGCGATCACTGCGCGTGGGGGACCCCACATTGGAAGTGACCGACGTTGGGCCGCTCGCGAGAGGGGACTTACGCGACGCCGTCCACGCGCAGGTGACGCGCTCGGTGGCCATGGGGGCCCGGGTGCTGACTGGAGGGGCAGCGCGCGCTGGCCGCGGCTACTATTACGAGCCCACCGTGATGACGCAGGTCACCCGTTCCATGCCGGTGATGGAAGAGGAGGTCTTCGGCCCCGTGGCGCCGATCGTTCCGTTCGATGACGAGAACGAGGCCGTGGAGATCGCGAACGCCACTCCATACGGGCTGGGTGCCAGCATCTGGACGCGCGACGCGCAGAAGGGATGCACACTCGCTCCACGCATCCACGCGGGCATGACGTTCGTCAATGACCAGGTCCGATCCTCGCCGGAGCGCCCGTTTGGAGGCGTCAAGGCGAGCGGCTTCGGACGGGAGCTGGGTGACGAAGGCTTCCGCGCGTTCGTGAACGTGAGAACTATCGTGGGATAGAACGCGCGGTCGCAGACAAAGGTGCGAGCAGGAGAGGGACCGCTTGCTCCTTCACCAGGCGACCGGGGGCCGGCCCCCGATGCCAAACATCATTCATCCAGAGGACCAAGGACGTTCATGCACGCGCTCCTCACGCAGACGCTTGGCGGTTGGGTCTGCACCTGCGGACACGTTGTCCAGAACGAGGCAGCCATGAAGGAGCACATCGCGCAAGCCAACGCGGTGGTCAACGACGCGGGCAGCGCCAAGCAAAGGCCGCCCGCGCACCCGCGCGTCGAGCGGGAGCTCGTGGGCCGCAAGGGAGCGCAGCGCACGCTCGACCCGCGGGCGGTCCTCCGAGACCAGGCCGAGCGCGCCGCAAAGGCTGCCGCGGAGGCGGAGGAGCACCGCAGGCGCACGCGGCCGCGGCATTGACCCAACCGGGGTTCGGGTCCTACGAAGCTTCGATCCGCCCTGCCGAGCAGGCCGGCGCGCCGATCACCGTGCTCACGGGCGCAGAAGTGAAGGACGTTCTCGTGGACGCAGCTGGCAGCGTCACTGGCGCGCTCATCGGAACGGCCGAGGGCCGCATCGACGTCGCGCTCGCACCCATCGTCGTCGTGGCCGGAGGCTGGTACAAGCCGACCGAGCCGTCGTGCGCGACATGACGAACTTTGCCGCCGACGTGTACGAGCAAGGACTTGGCGCGCGCACCGTGCTCAGAGTCAACGTGCCCAACCCCGTCCATTCGCACCACCAATTCGGGACATGCGTCAATGGCCTATTCGTGTGCGACACGAGCATCATCCCCTCCGCACCCTTCGCCTTCCCGTCAGGAACGATGTTCGTGACGGTGAGACTCGCCGTGGAAGCGATCCTTGCGCGGATCCACGAGGCGGGGACCGTGCGGGCCATCTGACGAGTTCAACGGTCAGACGCCAAGGCTCAAGCCACCCACGCATTCGTGTCTTGGCGTGCGTGGCGCCGCACTCGTCCTCGTCATGGTACTCGCCGGCTGTGTTCAAGCCCCGACGGATGGCACTGCCCAGGACCCGCCAGTTGATAGCCCTCCGTCGCCTCTGGTCGCCGCCAGCGAAAACGCATCGAGCAGCACGGACCCATCGCCCCCGGCTGGAGAAGCGACGATCGAGAGCAAGATCACTCTCCTCGTGTCTGGCTCTCAACCTGCGAGCGATGACCGCCTCGGCGTCACGATCACGCTCCCGCCGGGCTACCGCGATCTCACGGTCAAACTGTCCTGGAACGCATCGTACCCCACGAACACACGCTTGGCCCTGCGCTTGCACGAGGCAGGAGTCCTTGACGAGGAGGGACGGGTGGCTGGCAGCTCCCGCCTGATCAATGAGGTCGCCGGCGAGTCCCCAGTCAACCTCAAGGTGGATGAAGCCGACCTTCCCCCAGGGACGTACGACGTGCACGCTTTCACGCCCGAAGACGATGCCACCGCCGTGATCCTCGACCAGCCCTTCACCATCCGCGCGAGTTGGGGCGGAGCGTCACGGTGACGGGGACAATCGATCGCGCAACGGCCGCGGGTGGAGTCCCGGGGCACACCTGAGGGATTGGTTCTCGATCTTGACCCAGGCGCGACCGCACGCGACGCGTCTGGCCGGCAAGAGGCGCTACGGTTGCCGGAGATCGACGTCGTGCCCGTCCGGTGTCCGCGTCCATGTGAAGCGACCTATCCCCATCGTACAAGGCCGGGCCAGCGAAACGATGGCCTTTCTTCTTCAGCCGCGCGAGCGTCGCGTCCAAATCCTCGACGCGGAGGTTCAGCATCATCGTCTGGCGGCCGTACGGCTCGGGCTCCACGTCCCCGCGCGGGGGCTCAGGCGCTTCTTCGCGCGCTGCGTGGACGGTCAGGATGCCTACCGAGCCGCCGGCTTGGAACATCGCCATGCCCCCTTCCCCTTGTGGCTCCATCTCGATGCCCAGCGCGTCGCACGCGACGACCCGGGGGCGCGCACGCGCTCACCTGCGGGCTTCGGAGAGCGTAAATCGTGTCGATATTCGATAGCGGGGAGTAGTTCTCGCGGCGAAAGGGCCGGTTTGTGGCCTGTTCCTTTGTTGCACGCGATCGCAAGTTCGGTGGCGGTCCACGCCGAAGCCGCCTCGCGGGCGGGTGCCCATGACGTTGCTGCGGGGGTCGAGCGCGGGCGCCTTGATTGCGGATCCTGCGCTGGGCCACGAGCCGGTCGCGTGGTGCGACTGGCAGCTCATGACCGTCCTATGGCCATATCAGGGAAGTCAGCTATATGAACCATACGCGAAACTTCCCCATATTATAAATAGGTCGATGTTCACCCCATAAGTCGGGAAGAACCGTATAAGAACCCCCGCGCAGACTTCCCGCAGCTTCAACAAGGAAGGATAGAGGATGGCGACCAAGCGACCAAGGACTGACATCCTCCTCGCCCGCCACTGGCTCACCCACCCGGGCGAAGCCGCGTACTCGGCCGCCGCCCACATGGGCATCGAGCGGCGAACGATCCAGGATGCCGCGGATCGGCTCCGTGAGAGGGTCGGCACCGATGAGCCGAGTCTCATCCGCTTCCTCCGGGAGAACCCCATCCCGCAGCGCAAGATGATCACGTTCCGGCATCCAGCCCCCAAGCGGTGGCTGAGGGAGACGCCCATCCACCACTTGCTCAGCGGGGAGGACGCGGCCGTCATCGACGGCTGGGACCTCGTCCCGCACCGGCACATGGCCTACATCGACCTGGACGACGTACAGCGCGCGGTGGACGAGATCCTCGACACCGGGGGCCGCGTGGCGGACGCGGAAGACGCGAACCTCACGCTCCGCGTGGGCGACGAGTGGCTCTACGAGGAGCCAAAGCGCTTCGTCGAGCGCGGCCAACGCATCATCGACTACCTCAGCAGCAAGAACGTCCAGTTCCTCCTCCAGCTGCGCAACCGCCTCCCGGGGGTCGAACTCTGACGCGCGCCTACTACCCGCGCGACGTGACCGAACGCACCTGACGCCGCGATCCATCCAGCGACATCTCGAACCCGTCACTTGCTTGGACGGACGTCAGGGAATGTGATGGTTTAGGGGCCAACAGTTAAGTCGGATGACGACATCAACGGGACGTGAAGCGCCCGGCCGGCTTCCGCGCGGACTTCCGCGCGTCCTGGGGCTTCATCTACAGCGCAGAAGACGAGGATGGTGCATGGGTCGTGCTCGCGGGTTGGCCTGACGTGAAGATCGACAACAAGCACCGCGATGGCCGACCGCACCTCCACGCTGATGGCATCGACGGGAACGATCGGCGCGACCTCCGACCGAGACTGACGAGGGCTGCGGCGGTTCGCGCCGTTCGCAAACAGCTCGAGGGCTCGGGTCACATCGACCCGGACGCACTCGCGGAGGGCCTCTCATGAGGATCACCGTGACCCGAGCGACGACCGCGGGCGAGATCGTCCAGCACGTCCACGAGATGTACGGAAGCGAAGCGGACCTGCGTAAGCGCCTGAAGACCCACAAGCGCGACGCGGCGGCGCTCATCGCGCTCCACAACCTGCGCGAGTACGCGGACGCAAGCCCCCAGAAGCGGATCACGGAGACGCGTGAGGTCGTCGTGCCGGACGATCGGCTCGACCTCCTCACGGGAGCCCGACTCCATCTGCTCCTCTCACTCAAGCGCGAACGCGGTGCGGTCAAGGGAGTCCGCCGCCTTGCCGAGCTTGCCGAGCGGGACGTGAAGAACGTGAGCGAGGACCTGCGCGTTCTGCAAGAGCTCGGACTCGTCGAGATCGACCACGAAGGCCGCGGGCGGCCGAGCACGATCCGTCTCTCGGGCGACACGATGAGCCTGCACCTCATCGAAGACGGCGCGCAGACGTGACGAACGCGCCAACGCACGCCATGTCACGTTTGCTATCCAATCCTTATCCCGAGACAGCCCTTGCTCCCTATTGCAAGAATCAAGAAACAGCGACCAGGCGCTAAGCGACCGGGCACCCAGGCACCGTCAGTGCGCACTCTCGTACATGTTTGATAGCGGGGAGTAGATTTGAACTACTGATCTACGGGTTATGAGCCCGTCGGGATTTCCTGGCTACCCCACCCCGCTGGTTGGCGAATGCTTGGCTCGTTTTGTTCTCGGTCCCGGTGAGCCCGTCGGGACCGAACGCAGTGAGGCGCGGACGCGAGGGCCGATTGGCCCGGTCGCCCGCAGGCGACGCGTCCAGCGTTTCCTGGCTACCCCACCCCGCTGGTTGGCGATTGCTTGGCTCGTTTTGTTCTCGGTCCCGGTGAGCCCGTCGGGACTGGGGCAGAGGCGCGGCTATCCTGCATGCCCGAGATAAGCATTTGGGTCTCCACGGGCTTGTGTAGAGTCCAGGAATTGTTTCCGGGCTCGACTTATCAAGCGGCTCCGCTTTCCGACTTCAGAGAAGCGACCCGAGGCCCCAGAGGAGACCGAGGTTCCCGAATCCGTCGCGTGTTCTGGGCGCTCGGGCGGCTCGTTCTCGGTCAAGCCCGGCGCTTGGCTCGGACCGCATCGCGGAACGATAGCGCGAGTGGCGGGATTGCCAGCGCGAGGCCCGCAACGAGGTACACGAACGCCCTGACTCCGGGACCGCCAACGCCCAGTTCGACGAGTGCGGCGACGCTGATGGTGCCGCCGAGGACTAGCAGGACCGACTTGCCCACGAGGGCTATGCTCTCCTTCGTCTCGGCACGCACGAGCGCTCGGGAGCGCTGGCGTCACGAAAGCGTTTTGGTCGCTCACGCAGCGCACAGAGAGCGCCCGCCGTGGATGCCCGATTCACCAAAGGGTCCACGGAGGCCCATCAGGGCGTCGGCGTCAGCATCCACCGTCAGGTGGAAGGGCGAGCGGGTGGCGGTCACGACGCCCGCGACCACGAGAACGTACTCACCATCATCCGGCGCGACGAAGTGGAGCGACCGCGACGTCCCAAGCACGGGCCCAGAGCCGTACGCGTCGCACTGCGTCGGCGTGAGCGCCGAGCTCGCGCCGCAAGCGGCGTTCGACGCGTCGCACGGACGCTCAATGGAAAGCGAGAGCCGATTCGATGGGTTCGCCCACGAGAGCGCCGCGTCCAGCACGTCTCCCTCGTGGAGCACGAGCTCGAAGCGCGTCTGGTCCTGCACGAGGACGAGCGACGTGCCGACTCGGCCATCGAACGTGAATCGGGACGGTGAGGCACTTGTGAAGGGTGAGAGGAGGGCGAGGCCGACGAGCAGCGCAAAGAGGACGCGGGGCATCGCGCTATCGACGCGAAGCCCAGGGCATCTCTTCTTTGGTCACGTCGCTTTCGTGATGTCGTTGAAACCTAACGTTGATGGCAGGGGCGCTGGATGCCTGGCCATGCCAGGGAAGTTCTATGAGGACTTCGAGGTCGGCTCGATCATCCATCATGACAAGGGGCGCACCATCACTGAGGCGGACAACGTCCTCTTCTGCGCGCTCACCATGAACGACCAGCCGTTGCACCTTGACGCGGAGTACGCGAAGAAGACGCAGTTCGGGCAACGCGTCGTGAACGGCCTCCTGACGCTGTCCCTGAGCGTCGGTATGAGCGTGGGCGACCTCACGGCGGGTACGCTCGTCGCGAACCTCGGCTACTATGACGTCGAGCACACGAAGCCCGTGTTCCTCGGTGACACCATCCGCGTGCGAAGCGAAGTGCTATCGAAGCGCGAGACGTCGAAGCCCGGCCAGGGTCTCGTCGAGATCAAGCACGTCGTCACGAAGCAGGACGGCACGGAAGTGCTGACGTACAGGCGGAAGGCGCTCGTGCGTCATCGGCCGTAGCGCTCGCGGAGTTTCGCTTCTTCCCGCGCGACCGCGTCGGGCGCCCGGCCATACGCGTGCCACCCCTGGAAAGCGAGCCCCACGCCCCAGAAGAGCATGACCCACGCGGGCCAGAAGCCCCACGGCATGCCGCCGTCCGCGCTCGGCGAGCGATCACCGGAAAAGTACCAGATGACCACGAGCATCGCGTTCACGATGAGGAACGTCACGATGGAGTAGCGGAATCGGACGCGGGCGCGGGCCATGCGGCGGATATCGTCGTCAGCCAAGGAAGATGCAGTCATCGAGGCCAGGACGTCGTGCTCTGGCTTAGAATCTGCACCCATCCGTGGGAGCAGCCCGGCGCCATTGCGTTGAGCGTCTCCGACTTGCCACGCCAAGAACCGAAGACACCAAGAATGGGCCAACGCAACGAGAACAAGCCGCCCGAGCGCCCAGAGCACGCGACGCCGCCACACTCGCCACGAGCGCCATCGGCGTGGCCTGGTCGCCTACGAGCGAAGAAAGCCCTTTCGAAGTCGGTGGAGGTGCTGAGTCCCTCGTTCTGGTACGCGAAGGCGCGAAGACCGCGAAGGGCAGCATCCAGTTCCTTCGCGCGCTTCGCGGCTTCGCGTACAAGGAAGACCGTCCCGTCCGCGGCTCCGTGCTGGAGCGCGCGCTTCGCAGCGCGATGGACGTTGAACGGTTCGTCGGCATCTCCAAGAACGCGTCGCGTGCCCTCGTCGTCGCCATTGGGGTCATCGGAATCGGCGCTCTCTGGGGCTTCTCGGCCTTCGGCCACCAGTACGAGTGGCCTGGCCGCGAAGCGGTCTATAAGAGGTCAAGCGCGACCAGAGCAAGTTCCTGGAAGAAGGATGAAGGACACCTGGCGCCCCGACCTGTACGTCGTGGCAAGATATCTGGAAACGCTCTACGCGACTGATAGCACGTACACGAAACGGCAGCTCCAGATGGCCGTGCGACTCAATCACGACCTGTTCACGAAGTACCTCGCGTTCCTCGTGGAGCGTGGGCTCGTCCAGGTCGTCACGGACGGCGTTGGCCGGGAGACCGTGCGCGTGACGCCGCGCGGCCGAGACGCATACCATCGCTTCGTAGGTTGGGTGAAGGACCTCTTCGGGGACGTTGGGCAAAGCTGAAGCCTGGCCCCCACCGATGCCGCCCGCGTGACCGCTCCCGGCCCGGGCCCGCGCCCGCACCGCGTCCGTCGTTCCGTCATGTTCACGCCAGGCACGCAGCTCGACCGCGTGGCCAAGATGCTATCAGCCGGCACGGCGGACACGCTCATCATCGATTGGGAGGACGCCGTCGCGCCAGGCGACAAGGCGAAGGCCCGCCAAGCAACGCGCGACGCGTGGGCGAGCCTGCCAAAGAGCAGGAGCGAGCGCGTCATCCGCATCAACGGGCAGCAGACCGAGTGGCACAACCAGGACTTGGAAGCCGCAGTCGCGCTGGGTCCCGACGCCATCATGCTGCCCAAGGCCGAGCGGCCGCAGGAGCTCACCAAGATGGCGGACCTCATGTGGCAGTTCGAGTCCCAGAACGGGATCCGGCAGCAGCAGACGCGCTTGCTCGTCATCCTTGAGAGCGGCCGGGGCGTGTCCGACGCGCTCAACATCGCCGAGGCCACGAACCGTATCGACGCGCTCATCTTTGGCGCGGAGGATTACCAAGCTGACGTGGGGGGGCGGCGTCGGAAGGACAACATGGACGTCCTGTGGGCTCGCTCGCGCGTCGTCGCTGCCGCCGCGGCCGCTGGGCTGCACGCCATCGACCAGGTCTATATCGACTACAACGACCCGGCCGGACTCAAGGTCGAGTCGGAGCAGGCGCGGGACCTCGGTTACCGCGGCAAAATGGTCATCCATCCCAACCAGCTCCCCATCGTGAATGAAGCCTTCACGCCCAGCGTGCCCGAGATCCAGCGTGCCATCCTGATCTTGACCGCGGCCCAGGAGGCCGAGAAGGCGGGGCGGGGGGCCTTCGCGCTGGAGGGCAAGATGATCGATCGGCCACTCATCGAGCAAGCGAGGCTCGTCATCGAGATCGCGCGCGCTGCGGGCAGAGTGCAGTGAGAAGGCTCAAAGGCCACGCAACACCGAGAGCCGGCCGAGCACCACGCCTATCACGAGGAAGAGCGTGAGAACGCCGATCACCTTGAGGTGAGCGTCCCTCACACGCTTGCGGTCGATGCCCTCGCTTCCCATGAGTGCGAGGCCAGTCACGAGCAAGGTCCAAAGCAAGACAAGGACGGCCGCGGCCCACTCGCCAAGCAGCACGTACATGACGCCGAGGACGCGGCCCCCGAGCTGCACGAACACGACGCCCACAAGGCCCACGCCTCCTCCATAGAGGAAGTGCGATAGCTCCGTGTTCTTCGCGCGGGGAAGCCACTTGGGTAGCGCCGCGCCCTGGGGCTTTGCTGTCACGAAGAGCGCTAGGCCAAAGGCCGCGCCGAGGATGACGAAGCCCACCCACTGCACCAGCGGCGCGCCCAGGACGTCCACGCTGACACACCGCGCCTGCGCCGCTTAACGCACGCGCTCGAACGCGTGCACCCACACGCTGTCGGTGGCGCGCCAGGCACGCGTCGGATGGTTCTCCACCCACGCACGCTCGAACTCCTCGGCCGAACCGAAGCCATCGCTGCGCCAGCACCGATCCCGCGCAAGCGCCAACGTCATCGCATCCACGGCGACGAGGCGAAAGAGCGTGCTCTCTATGAGGAACTCGTCACCGACCGTGCCGAACCGCTTCGTGCGGACGGTCGTCGTCTTCGTACCGGCGAGCACCGCCGGGCGCCACGTCGGTTGGAACGGGATCATGACGAGTGGCACGCGTGGTTCCGATGTGAGGGGGAACGCATGAACATGGTGAGTCGCTCAGGTCCACTTTCCGCCGTGCTCGCGTGCAGTCCGATGGGGATCGGAGGGGGCCCGGACCAGGCGGCAACCCGGTCCGGGCCATTTGAGAGGCAAACCCCCGGGGCCATATGGGGAGGCAGGAGATCGTTCGGGAGGGAACGGACCCCGGGGGTTTTGCTTGCCTCGTTAGGCAACGGCTCTTCCCCCGGGACTTCCCGGGGGTTTCCAGACCCAAAGTCGCAGCGGTGGGCTATAGCCTGCGTTGAACACCCTTGGACGGTTCGGTGGCCCCGCGTGGGGGTTCCCCCCAGCGTTAAATGAGCGCGTCGCGCTCCCCGCGGCGTGGCAGTGGCGAACGCGCGACCCTCGCATCCCGTGCTCGCGCGCGTGCCGCACGTGCTCAGTGCGGCTCGCGTCGGCTTCACGTTCATCACATACTTCGCGGCGCTTCGAGGGGATAGGCCGCTTTTCGCCGTGCTAGTGCTGCTGTCCGTCCTCACGGACATCCTGGACGGGCCCATCGCACGCGCGACGGGCAGCGCAAGCCGCTTCGGCGCGAACCTCGACAGCGCGGCGGACATGCTCTTCTACATCAGCTTGCCAGCTTGGGCGTTCATCTTCGACCCCGCGCTCGTCACGTCGAACCTGTCTCTTGTCATCACGTTTGGCGTGCTGTACGTGACGGCGAACTTGTTGTCCCACGCGACGTTTGGCGCGCTTGGCGTGCACAACCGTTTGTCCCGAGCGTCTGGGACTGCTGGCGTCGTGTTCACGTTCTACAGCATCGTCTGGGGCATCCGTCCGGCGTTGCTGTGGGGGCTCCTGTTCATCCTTGTCGCTGACCTTGCGCAACGATACGGTGCGGTCTTCAGGCACTGGATGAGCAAGAAGGCCTGACGTTTGAGCATCAGCGATACGTGACGTTGTAGCCGATGACGTGACTGCCCGACCAGACCGGCTCTTTCGCGAGCGGTTGCACGTTGGGGTGCGTGATCTGCCAATCCGCGTAGGCGGCGTCCACACGCGCTGGATCCCAACCGATGGCCGCGTCGAAACGGGCAGGATCGAATCCGACGTAGTCCGTGTGCGAGCCGTCACTGTTGTCTTGTGTTGTCGCGAGGAACGCGTTGGGTGAGTCCGTGGCGGCGTCGTTGCTGTGGGCAGCCCACATGATGGCGCCGACACCCGCGAGGAGGAGCGCTATGCCAGCGATGCCGCCGACGAACCTTACGCTCCAGCTTGGCGCGTTGGGGTCGTTGATGAGCTTGTATGTCTTCACGAGCTCGTGGATCCGCGTCGGCACGGCACACGACTCTCTCGGCTGCTGGTCTTGAACCTTTGGAGAGGGGAAATGCAGAAGACATCCGCTCACGCCTCTTGGTCGCGTGGCAAGCGTCGCGAAGGCCCAGCGCCATGACGGCGTCGAGCGCTTCCAGATGGCGCACGCCGTCGCGGGGAAGCCGGTCTATTGGGTGAGCGTGTACCGCGTTGGCGATGTTCTCGTGGACTCTGGTTGCGCGTGGGCACGGCCACACCTCCAGAAGTACCTCTCAGAGAACCCCGTGCACACCGTGCTCACGACGCATGAGCACGAGGATCACGTGGGCAATCACGCGGTCTTGCGCGATATGGAGGTCTTTGCGCCCCGCCGCGCGATCGAGATCCTTGACGCGGGGGCCCCGCGCTTGCCGCTCTACCGCTGGCTCGCGTGGGGCAGCCACGGCGTCGCGCACGGCGTGAAGCCATTGGGCGAAGCAGTGACGGCGAACGGTCGCCGCTTCCGCGTCATGCACACCCCCGGCCACAGCGCCGACCACGTCGTGTTCATCGACGATGACGCAAGCGCCGTTTTCACGGGCGACGCGTACATGGGCAAGCTGAGGGCCGTCAGGGCGAAGGAGGACGTGCCCCTCCAGATGGAGAGCGTGCGACGCATCGCCGAGTTGGACCTTGCAGTGCTCTACCCTGCCCACGGCCCCGTGCTTGAGCGGCCCCGGGCGAAGCTCATCGAGACCGCAGACCATTTCGACGCGCTCCGCGAGAAGGCATTGCGTCTTGCCCAGAAGGGCCGCTCGCCACGCCGCATCCGCCAGGACCTATTGGGGAGCGAGCCGTGGCTCACTTGGTATTCGCTTGGAGCGTTCAGTGCAGAGAACCTGGTGAGAAGCCTGCTGGGGACACCTTCTTAAACGAGCCCCAACATCGCCCGCTCGACGGAAGCCGATGGCACGCATCTTCGTCGTTGACAATGGCGGCCAATGGACTCACCGCGAGTGGCGCGTCCTGAAGTACCTCGACGTGGACACCGAGATCGTGCCCAACACGACGCCTTGGGAGAAGCTCGCGGACCTCGACGGCCTCATGCTTTCTGGTGGCGCACCGCGCGTTGGCCTCGAGCATACGCTTGGCGCTTGTGGCGACTACCTGAAGAACGCGCCCTACCCTATCCTCGGCATCTGTGCGGGCGAGCAGTTGATGGCCACGCACTATGGCGGCAAGGTCGCCCCAGGCAAGGTGCCCGAGTTCGGCAAGACCGAGCTCATCCTCGACGATGTCAAAGGCGGCACGATCCTCGCGGGTCTGCCAGAGAAGAGCATAGTCTGGGAATCGCACAATGACGAGGTCGTCACCGTGCCTCCACGCTTCAACCTCGTCGCACACAGCCTCAACTGCCCCGTGCAGACGATCGAGCACGAGTCCCTTCCTCGCTACGGCCTCCAATTCCACCCCGAGGTCGAGCACACGCAGTTCGGCGAGCGCATCTTCCGCAACTTCATCGACGCCTGCCGCAAGTGAGCCAACATGGCCATCCCGCCGCCTGAGCAACTCCTCGCAGAAACGGGGCTCTGGGCGTACCTCATCATCGCCATCGTGATGCTTGGCGAGGCCATCCCACTCGTGGGAGCCATGATCCCCGCGCAACTCTTCCTCCTTGGCGCCGGTTTCCTCGTGGCGCAGCACGAGCTTGGTGGCATCCGGGTGATCGTCGTCGCCTTCCTGGGGCTCTTCGTCGCCGACGTCATCTCGTTCCGCCTTGGGCATCGGTACGGCAACACCCTGATCGACAAGCTGCCAACGGCGTTCTCGAAGCGCGCGCGGAGCCTAAGCGAAGGCCTCGCGACGCACTTGGGCAAGACGATGATCGTCGGGAAGTTCCTCGGCCCAGCACGAGCCCTCACACCGCCCCTTGCTGGTGCAGCGCACGTGGGGTGGCTCCGTTTCCTCTTCTTCGAGTCGATCGGGGCCTTCGTGTGGGTCGTCATCACCACTGCGCTTGGCTTCTTCTTCGGGCGACTTTACGTACGGATCGAGCACATGCTCGGCCGCGGCTCGCTCGTGCTCGTGCTGGTCGCAGTTGTGGCGTACCTTGGCATCATGCGCTTCCGCGCAGCCAAGCTGGCTGACAGGCTGCAAGAGGAACCGCCGCCCCCGCCACTCCCGTAGGAGGATACCTTTTTGGGGACGCCG
>Ga0265292_1001653_pt1 | contig 18624 bp, 8 predicted proteins | sample Munlanlewell296A_FD_189080 | JGI IMG/M metagenome (GOLD analysis project Ga0265292, IMG submission 189080) | Leachate microbial communities from a municipal landfill in Southern Ontario, Canada - Leachate well 296A | ecosystem: Engineered > Solid waste > Landfill > Unclassified | place: Canada... | reverse complement strand
CCGGTAAATTGGATTTGATTTTAGAAGCTCTCGCCCCTAATACTTCAAAAAAAACAATAACTGCTGACAGCGAGGCAAAACCGGAAGTAAAAAATAAGCCAGACAAGGAGAAAAAGGTTCTTAAAAGTAAAATAGCTGTACAAAAAATAAAAAAAACTGTTAAAAAAAAGCCAAAGAGCAAGTAATAAGTTTTTTGGCGTGAACATCTGTAATGAAATAGCGGGTCGCTGACAATTTGCAACCAGGAATCTTATCCACAGTTAGAGGAACTGTGGATAACTCTTGAAATAACGACTCTTGACCTTTTTAGCCCTGTATGGTTTGATATAGATATATCTTATCAAATGGCCTCAACTATATGGTCATTGCTAAAGAAAAATTTACTTACGAAAGTTTATTCTTGTTTAGTATTAACCATATTATTAATAATTCCGCTTTTTAGCGGATTTTTTATTTTATCCATATGCCTAGCCTGCCTCGCTTCTGGCGCGATTGCCAAAAAATAAGGGTTATCTATTTTTTCGCCTTTTACTTCAGTCTTTTTCCCGCCCTGCCTGTGTTGGCGCAAACCGTTAATTCTTTTGATTTGAACGTCAATAGCACAGACAATATCAGCGTCAATTCAATCACTTTGACGCCAACTGATTCTTCACCGTCTTCGCCTGTTTTTTTTCTTAACAATAATAACAATAATTCAGGTAACGCGGTTGACGGTTCAAGCCAGACTCCTCAAATTGTTATTCCGACGGCGATTACTTCCACCCCGCTTGATTTTAATCTTAATCTAAATACTAATAATGTTCAGCCAATCGCGCCAATGAGCGCTCTTGGATTCATGTGGCGGTCGGTGGACGTAAAGAAAGATGTCGCGCATTTGGGAAAAGGGCGAACCGCGTACCGCGTTCACGCCGAGCCTCGGCTTATGGAATGGAAACGGGAAGGGCCAAAACCGCGGCCACGCGGCTGGAATCTTTTTCATGAAACAAGGCAGACGCGTTTGACAAAACAGCCGTACGGCGGCTACCGCTACCGCGTGCCTTTGGGTGATGGATTTATCGGCGTTCGAGCCGGTCTCATGGAGATGTCCAATCAGCAAAAGCTCGCTCCGCAATCAGGCACGTTTGAACAGACGCGCGACGGTGACGAAACTGTCACTCGATTATCAGACGTCTATCCGGGCATTGATGTGGAGTTTCGCGACCGCGGCTGGCGGCGTTCGCGCGCGCTTACCATCAAACAAACGTTAGATGGTTTGACCAAAGAAGGCAGAGTGGTGCTGTGGGAAGAATATTTATTGTCCAAAGGATCGGTCGTCTTGAATGAAGAGAGACAGGAAATCATAGGCGAGGTTGAGATTGCGGACGCGAGCGTGTGGGTGAAAGCGCCAACCGGCCAGGTGTTCGCGATCGGGAGCGCGCACCGGTATGACGCGCGGGGGAAGGAAGAGACGTGGCAATCAGTCCGGCAGATCGTCCGCGTGGAGCCGGAAACCATGCGATTATTGATTGGCCTCATTCTTCCGGGATCCTACCTCACAAACCCGGAGACAGCATATCCAGTGACGATTGATCCTTCGTACGCGCTCTGCTACGACGGGAGTTATCCTGACGCAACCACGCTTTCCTGCTCTTCTTCGCTGGTAACGTTGGTCAAAACCGGCGGCCGGTCCGACGGAACAGAATGGCTCTCGGTTGGATACAATCAGCTTTCTCCTATTGACTGGAGCTCCTCCATTCCCTTGATCAAATTCAATTCGGATTTTACGCAATTTGATGGCTCAACGGTTGAATCGGCAACACTCCGCCTGCGCGCCATCGCTCCTTCGACGGGCTCGTATACCGGCTGTGTGCCGCTTGAAACATGGAAAGTGGACGCCGGCTGGAACAGCGGGAACGTTACTTTCGGTGCCCTACAGAATTCCCTAACCAAGGCCGGTGATGGGACGCAATCCATCTGCTATACGAGCAACTCGCTTGATTGGTACAGAAACAATCCGCAGTGGTACGCCGGAGATGTGAAGTACGCGGTCCAGTCGTGGGTCAACGGGGGAACGAATCAGGGCATTTTGATTCAGGAATCGCCGCGGTGGACATCATCGCAATCGTCCCCGGCATGGTACGACCGGTTGTTCTCGCTGGCTGGTTCTGCGTACGATTACTATTCAGGCGCGTGGAATCCGCATCTCATCATCACGCTCGCGGGCACGCCGAATCAGAATCGGCCTGATCTCGTTTCGGCGAGCCAGTCGGTGGACAGGACGACAGCGCGGCCCGGGGAAACGGTGACGGTGACGCTTTCTGTTCGCAACGGCGGCGCCGCGGCGATGGATCGCGCGTCATCGGTTGACTACTATTTCAAAAAAGACGCCGAATCCTACGACGCGATGGACAGAAAGGGGACGACGAATGTTCCGATCCTGGGAGTCGGCGCGGCCGCCCAGCAGATATTCGCGTACACGGTTCCCGTTGACGCGGCAAACGGCGCTTATTACTTTTCGTACGCGATTGATCCTGGCAACGTGATTGCCGAAGCCGACGAAAGCAACAATCGTGGGTCATTCGCGATTCACGTGGAGGGCGCGGGAGGTCCGGACCCGCTCGCGGACAACGACGGGGACGGCTACAAGAATATTGAGGAACAGATCGCTGGCACGAACGTTAACGGACCTCAGTCCGTCAATCTCTATGATACGAGTTTTTGGCGGCGGTTGCGGATCCGCGCCGACGAATGGTGGAAGTCGTTTACCGCCGACCCTGTGAACGCGCGCACCGGCGCGTTTGAATTGGAGCAGACCGATTTTACGCTTCCTGGCCGCGGCTTTCCCATTGAATTCAAGCGAACCTACAGCAGTAAAATCTCGGATCGCAACGCCCGATTGGGCGCCGGTTGGACCCATTCCTACAGCATGTATTATTACCAAGATCCGAGCACAAAAAATGTGCAGATTTATCTGGGCGGGGTGCTCACAACCATGTTCACTACCGGTGACGGAGGTCTCTCCTTTGCGCCGCGCCAAGGCGAATTTGACGAATTGCGCTTGGAGAACACGACGCTCGTCTATCGGACGCTTGACGACGGCAGGCGCTACGAGTTTTCGAGGAAGCTCACAAACAATATGGGACTTCTCGAGCGCATTATTGACCCAACCGGGAATGCGACTGAGTTCGGCTATGTACCGCTTGGCGTTGACGACCTGTCGGTCTTGACATCTATCACAGACCCTTCCGGCAGAGAAATTACCATTTCATACTGGGGTGACGGGCCGAATTGGGACAAAATACAGACGCTCACCGAACGATTTGCTCCCGGGGTCGAGCGGCCGCTTGCCGAGTATTATTACAGTGATGTGGGTCGACTCACGACCGTTCGTCAATACCGGTATTACCAGAACACTGCCGAGGCGATTGAACATGAGTTTAGCTACAACAGCGCCGGCCGGATGACATATTATCGCGATCCGCGCGGCGCTATTTTGAGAAATCAATACGATAGCGACGGACGCGTGATCCGTCAGCGCGAACAGAATCCGCGGATTGACGGCGGCAGCGGTTCCCGCATTATTTATGATCTGTCCTATGAAGGCCCGGATGGGCGCGTGCCCGGGAGCGCTGCGTGCACGCTCACCTACAGTTTCAAAACCGAATCAATTTTTAACTTGGATACGATGTGCTTCAATGCCGATGCGCTCAAAGCCGGGGAGATCAACATCTATAGCGACAAGAATTTGTGGGAATACAACAGCCAGGGTATGGTTTCAAAGTTGACGGACGCGGGCGGCAATGTGACGCAATACGAATATGACGGACGGCGGCGATTGACGCGCGAGATTCTTCCCGATATTTCGGGGTGGCATACGGAAATTGCTTATGAGTATGAAAATATTTTCAGCCGGCTCACGAAAAAAACAACAACGGCGACGCCGTTACCTTCCGGCGAACCCACAGTGAAGATCGAACGGTACGACATCAATCCCGCGAACGGCACGGTCGCGAGCGCGACTGACGCGGTGGGTTTTCAGGAATTTTTTACCTACGATTCAATGGGAAATGTCTTGACGCACACGGACAAAAATGGCGGCGTCGTGTCTTATCAATACGATCCGCTTGGCAATTATGTTATGTCCGAGTCCGTGAACGCGACCAAGCCGGACGGTTCCCTGGAAACGGTCAGGCATGATTACACCTACGACGCGTACGGCAATCGGACTAGTCACACTACCCCGCGACGGCATCTGTATCAATACCAATACGACACGCGTGGCAATCTGCGTAAAGAAAATTTTCCTGACGGAAATTTTCGGAGATACGAATACGATACCGAAGGTCATCGCGTGGCTTTGACCGATGAGCGGGGCAAGATGACTGCGTTTGTGTACGACACCGACATCAATGCCAGCTTGCTCTCCGAAACGCGCGCGGGATTGCCGTCGGACATCGCGCGGCGCTATGAGTACGATTGGCTTGGGAATAAAGCGAAAGAGATTGATGCTTTGGAGAACGAAACGCGCTTTGTCTATGACATGGCGAATCGGTTGTCGCAAAAAATTGATCCGTACAACACTCTCACATACCAATATGATCCGAACAGCCGCGTCAAATTTGAAACCAACTCGCTTGGGCAAAAGACCGAATACGCCTATGACGCGCGCGGGAATACCATTCAGACAAAGCGATATTTGAACGATTCCGATTTTATCTTAACTGTCAAAACCTATGATGGCCTCAATCGCATTGTCGCGGAAACCGACGGCCGCGGCAACACTGCCAGTTATATTTATGACAAGATGGACCGGCGGCTTTCAATCACTGACTCATTAAACAATGTTACTAATTATTACTACGACGATCAGGGCAACTTGACGGGCGCGCTTTATCCGCGGGCGCAGTCCGATTCCTCTCTGCGCAATACTTTTGGCAAGAGCGTAACTTACGTTTACAATGAGATAAATCAAAAAATTAAAGAAATCAACGCGGATAACAAACAAACATGGACATTTTACGACCGAAACGGCAACATTGAAAAAATTATTGATCGGCAAAATGGCGACGGCACGGGCAATTCCCGCGTTATTGAGTTTGGCTACGATCCGCGCGACCGAAAAACCAGCGAAACGGATACTTACCTCAATGCCAACCGATATTATTATGATCCGGCCGGCAATATGGCCAGCAGCACCGACCGCTCTGGCCGGACAACGGGTTACGTTTACGACGACTTCAACCGCTTGACGAGAGAAACCGACGCCGCGGGAAATCTGACTAAATACGAATATGATAAAAATGGCAACCGCACTGCCGTTGTTTATCCCGACACGACGCGCACCGAGTATGTTTATGACGCCACAAATCGGCTGACTCAAATTAATGATCAATTAGGAAACAAAAGAAAGTTTGGGTATGACACAGTCGGTAACAAAAAATATGAGGTGGATAAAACCAATGCCACCACGACTTTTGATTATGACCGGCTCAACCGTTTGACCGGAGAATTAAACGCAGCGGGGACGATTACTGCTTACGTTTATGATGCCAATGGCAATCGGACCAGTGAGACCGCGGCCGGCATTATTACTTTATTTGAATATAACAAGTTGAATCGTCTGGCAACCACCACGCATCCAGGCAACAAGACCGAAAGCTTTATCTATGACGCGGAAGGCAATGTTGCCAGCAAAACGGACGGCAAAAGCCAAACAATTATCTACCAGTATGATAAATTAAACCGTCTGACGCTGAAAGATCTGCCGACCGGAGTTGACGCTGTTTACGCTTATGACAATTGGAACAATCTTTTAACATTGACGGATGAAAGCGGCGCAACTAATTATACTTATGATAACAACAATCGCTTAATCAACGAACATAAGGTTTTGACCGGAGCCGGAACTTATGATATTGGTAGAACTTATCATTTTGACGGACAGTTAAAAACAATAACCGACGCCGCAGGCAGGACTGTCTCGTATAACTACGACAACCGCGGTTTGCTGCAAACAACTGTTTATGGCGCGACAACATTGGCAACTTATGCATATACATCATTTGGCAAGCCGTACACCCTGACTTACGGCAACGGCGTGGTTTCCACTTACAACTACGACGGGTTGGAGCGTTTGACCAAATTAGAAACAAAGAATTCCGCCAGCGAAATTTTGTTCAAACAAGAATATCTTTATGACGGGGAAAGCAATCGGACAGCGATGATAGAAAATGGCGTTACCACCACTTACAATTATGACAATCTGCATCAGCTTACTGGCGTTGATTATCCGCAGTTTGCCGGAGCGGACAATTTGGATTACGATTACAGTTTATCCGGCAACCGCACCTCATACAATACGCCATACGGACAGGTCGCTTATTCTTATACTCCCAACACTAATGAATTAAGCCAGGCGGTTTATGATAGCCGTTTAAGTGTAAATTACACTTATGATAATAATGGCAGCTTGACCAAAGAAACTTATGATCGTCTAAACAAAAACATCCGCGAAGTCGTTTACGGCTGGGACGTCCAAAACCGGCTCGCGTCAATCCAATACAATCGTCTAGACCGGCCGTCATATTTGCCCGCGCTCTCACAGAATAAAATATCATTTGTTTATGATGATTTTGGCAATCGGACAAAAAAATCAATGATTAATGATCAGGGATCAACGACCTATTACATCAATGACGGACTTTCGGTTTTGAACGAACTGGACGCGTCGGGCAATGTTACTAAGACTATGGTCAGAGGACTGGAGCCGATAGCGGAAATTGACGGAACCGGCACGATTACCTATGTTCATAATGATGTCCTCGGTTCCGCCATCCTCCTCACCGACTCCTCCGGCGCGGTCAAAGGACAGTACGAATACGAACCCTTCGGCGACATCGTCGGCCTGTTGGCGCAGGGCGAAGGCACGGACTACCTCTTCACCGGTCAAGAGTACGATATTGAGAGCAGTTTGTATTACTACAACGCCCGCTATTATAATCCGAAATTGGGACGCTTCATCTCCCGCGATATGTTTATGGGGAGAGACGGCGACCTGCTTTCTCGCAATCGTTACATCTATGTCAAGAATAATCCGTTGAAGTATGTGGATCCGAGCGGGGAGGAGGAGAAGCGACTTTGGAAAGACGATATCGGGGATCTTATTAGGAGTTTGTTAGGAATCGAGACAGCTAATGCCGCTTCATTCAGTTCAATTAGAGGAACAGCCGGGAGCATTTGGGCAGCAATGAGAGATCGGATTTACAAGGTATTAGGTATCAAGGTAAATAGCCCCCCATCGTTAAATGTTCAGCCCGGTATTGTAATGCAACCCGTCGTGAACCCCAATCTTCAGTTGGCCCCTACCGCTTCTCAAGCTGAAAGTCCAACCAAAACTTGGGATCCAGTTACCGATAAGCGTATTTTAATGATTGATGAAAGATTAAGGGGGCCGGCTGCCCAGTTTATCAATAAAGTTGAAGCGGATTTGCAGATAAAGTTGAGAGTAACACAGGCGCTAAGAACTATTGATGAACAAAACACTTTATATGCTTCTGGTAGAACAGTGCCTGGGCCAGTGAGAACAAACGCAAAAGGTGGTGAAAGTTACCACAATTACGGTCTGGCTTTCGATGTGGTTCCAATTGAGGACAATAAGTCCAACTACAACACGGATAAATGGGAACAGATTGGTGTCATCGGTGAAGGGTTTAGTTTTGAGTGGGGCGGTAGATGGAAAAAATTCGTTGATAAACCACACTTCCAGATGACTTTCGGCAAGAGTCCCGCGGAGTTATACAAGGAGTATCTAAAGAGTAAAAATAGATAGTATGAGAAAAAAAACAATTTTGGCGGTGTTTATATTATTACTTTTATTGCTGGGTGGATTGTTTTTGGTGAACGGTTTGAGAAAAAGTTGGGAACGTAATACCGGTAGCATTATTAAAATCGATAAAATTGTTACTGATATTAAATTAAAAGAAGGTACAAGTGCAAAAAAAGAAACAGACATACCGTCGGATAGTGCCGAGGGAGGAGCTGGCTACATTTATAGATATAACAATGTTCCAATAAAGTTTACTGCGATTTATTACGGTGAGACAGGCAAAAGGGAGGAGGAGTTCTTTATACATGAAAAGAAGGTTGTTAAAATAGTAGATACTATAATTTATTATGAAGAGCCCATTTATGCGTCCACCGATATCAAGATCGCCTCACAGACGATCACAAATTATTATTTAGTTGGTGATGGTTTGTTTAGGCTGGAGAGTGGTAATAAACTCACAAAGATTACGGATATTAAAGAGTACGATTATCTTATTGGGGAGATTCAGGAAGTATATAGACAAATTAATGCTGAATAGAGAGTTATTGTATCTCGCAGATTTGCTGCGGGGTAACCCCCCTCGCCGGCTCCATAGTCCCGATACAGGAGGGATGTGGAGCCCCGCCCCTCGCGGCCACCGACCCTCGGTCGGTTCCCCGCCCCTTTTGCCAGATCGTTGGCGCGAGAGGCGGGGAAAACAAGAAAGTTCTTTCCAATTAAAATGGCATAGTCCACACTGACATCCTCGGTTCAGCCGTCCTCCTCACCGACTCCTCCGGCGCGGTTAAGGGACAATACGAATACGAACCGTTCGGCGACATCGTCGGCATGTTGGCGCAAGGCGAAGGCACGGATTATCTCTTTACTGGCCAAGAATACGACATTGAGTCGTCTCTCTATTACTACAACGCCCGCTATTACAACCCCCGCCTCGGTCGCTTTATTTCCCGCGACGCGTTTATGGGCAGAGACGGCGACCTGCTTTCTCGCAACCGCTACATTTATGTCAAGAATAATCCGTTGAATTTTATTGATCCCAATGGGGAGTGGAAGAAGAGTGTGGCGAAAGCGGCTGGATATTTAGAAATTATAGGCCAAAATGTAGTTAATATTGCAACCGCTATTATACCCGGTATTAATGATTGGAGAGATTTTATTGAATTTGAGATGGGTATGGATGCGATAACCGGAGAACAGCTAAGCCAAGATGAGCGAGATTTAACTGTCATTGGATTAATGATGCCGATATCTGTTTCAGGGAAAGAATTGAGGGCGGGGAAGAAGATACTGGACGGAGGAGGGGGGTTGGTGCGGAAGGTATCTAATGTTACTGATGAGACCATGCAACAACTTAAATCTTTCCGCAAGAGTATTGAAAGTTATCAAAAGAGAATCACAGAACATACAAATTTTATTAAGAACCCCACCATGAAAGTAAAAAATTTCTTTTCGTTTGATTCACGTTACCAACAAGGGTTGATAGAGCATTGGAAAAAAGAGATAGATACTTTTCAGAATAACATTAACAAAACATTGGAAGAAATAGAGAAATTACTTAAAAAATAATGTTTTAGTCTTTAACCTATGAGCTTCCTTATTAATATTATAAACCAAAGACCTTTTAAAGAATTGGAGGTTTCAAAAGTAGTCAACACTCTTTATCAGAAAATAAAGTGGTTGAGGGTTAGTCAAGATAGATTAAATATCAAAAATATTATTATTTATTTAGAAAATATTAGTAAAATAATTGAACAGTTAAAAAAAAGCTTGGATAAATTTAATTATGATGTATCAGATAAATTATGTATATCATTTGAACCAGACATAGATGTGGGTGACATACTGTATCGAATTGATAATAAATGTAAAAACGTTAATTTAAATATAAATTTGAGTGAAGCTCTGGAAGAATTATATAAAAATATGGAAATAATGGAAAGTTATCGTTTATTGAGTGAAGATAAAGATTTTGTGTTAAATATCATACATGAAATTTACCTTAATTTATCACAACATTTTTTGTATCACATGAATGAAATACGTACTGAGCTTTCGCCAACTCCCTAGTTCCCGCCAGGGGCGGTGGAGTTGACCGGCGGAAAATGGCTAGTGAGCCGCGCTGTCGGGCAGGACAAATAGTTTGGCTCCATGGTTGAGAAAAAAGAAATAATTTTAGAAGGTAGATGTTCAACTATCTGCACTGCTGAAGATGCTAAAAAATTACCTAAGAACATTTAAACAATACAAATTATATATGCGTAAAACAATCATCTCATTCCTCGCCGTCCTTTTTGCTCTGGCGCCAGTGTCGCCGGCGTTGACGCGTGAGCAGTCTTTTCAGCCGCTGTCAACTTTTCAGTCAGTAAATTTTAATGACTTTGCGACAAACTTGGATGGTGTTAAGTCATACACGCGAGTGGCGCACAATATCAAATTCATTATTATATAAACAAAGTGACAAATGCAATTGTGGAAGCTAAGAAAAAGGTGACCAATTAATAAACTTAAACTCCAGAATCTAAGTCGATCAACTAAATTATTTTTATCAAATTCAGATTTTGTATGAACAAACAATTTTATATAGATGATCGAGTGAAAATTTCAGAAGATTATCACTGGGCACAACTAGCTACAGGTGTTATTAAAGTCCCCCCCAAAGCCACTGTGGACCTCAGGGGTGATTGGAATGGATATACGCGAACTGTTAAAACCTTGAAAGGAGATAAATTATTTTACTGGATATTGTTTGATAATCCTCAATATGATGCCGATGGAGACGGTCCGTATAGTGATGCTGAAATAGACTCTGAGTATTTACTAAGGTTGGCTCCCTAGCCCCCGCCAGGGGCTGTGGAGCTGACCGGCGGAGAATGGCTATTGAGCCGCGCTGTTTGGCAGGACAAGCAGTTTGGCTCCATAGCCCTGCGGGGACGATGGAGCCGGCGGGTATCGGGGGGATGATGGAGCCAGCGGGGGCCGGCGACGGGTAAAATCGCATTAGCGCTCTACCAATAAAATTTTACTAATTTACTAAAAACTGTCGGGTACTCTGTAAACCCGTGGCGGAAAGGTTTGTCAAACTTTTCATTTAGATCAAAGCTTGATCATCAGCATTTTTCGTCCCACGTCTTGGCGCGCAGTCAGTACCCGACAGTTAATAGTTGTAAATATATGGAAAACAAAAAAATCATCCCGCATTCTTTTGTGGGTTTGCTCTATGAAGATGGTGAGTTTAAGCGAATTTTACAGCCGGGCAAATACACTATCCGGAGAGTTTTTTTTAACATTGTTGAACGCGAAATAAAACTTGTTGACAGGCGCGAGCGGTCATTGATTATTAAAGGGCAGGAGATTTTGACCAAGGATAAAGTGGCAATTCGTATTAGTTTGCTGGTGTATTACAAAATTATCAATCCCGAAGCCGCTGTTCATAATGTGGTTTCCTACGAGGAGCGCATCTATGAGGATGTCCAATTGGCGGCGCGTCGCTTTCTGGCTAACCGTAATCTTGATGATATTTTGAGCGATCGCAACGAGATTTCTGATGCCGTGCGAGATGACGTAAAAAATTCCGCTGCTAGTTATGGCGTGGAAATTATCCGCGCTGATGTAAAGGATCTGGTTTTTCCCGGCAATCTGCGAGAAATTATGAACCGCGTGCTGGAAGTTGAGCGCGAGTCCGAAGCGATACTTATCAAAGCCAGAAAAGAGGCGGAAGCGGCTCGGATTAGCATTGCATCCGCGAAAGAGCGGGTATTATTGGAAGCGCAAACCGAGATGGAAAAGCGTAAAATTCAGTTGCAGGATGAAATTGATGAAGCAAAACTGTTGGAACAGCATCCGGTTTTATTGACCTTGCGCCGCATTAAGGCCATGTCAGTCATTGCCGAAAAAGGCGGTAAATTTGTGATCGGTTTGAGCGGGGATGAGCATGATAATTTAGTAAAATTATAAAATGAAGCAGTAACATATATAGATATTATAAAAATTGGCAAAATCTATGACCTACATCATGGTAGACACCGAAACCGACGGCCCAATCCCTGGGGATTATTCCATGTTCGCGTTTGGCGCGGTTGTGGTTGATGATAAGCTTGATAAAACATTCCACGGTTTGCTTCGGCCGATTTCCGAGAACTACGGCAAGGTTGGTTTAGAATTGGCTGGATTTACGAGAGAGCAGACACTAGAATTTGACGAACCAGGAAAAGTTATGCAGAAATTTTTGGATTGGATCAAAGAACATAGTGATGTCCGCCCTCTTTTTATTTCTGACAATAATGGTTTTGATTTTATGTTTATAGCGTGGTATCTGCATCACTTTGTTGGTGAAAATCCATTTGGCCACACATCTGTCAATCTTGGTTCATTATATAAAGGATTAGTTAAAGACACATTCCAAAATTTTAAACACCTGCGCGACACCGAACATACACATAATCCAGTGGATGATGCCATGGGCAATGCCGAAGCTCTTCTTAAGATGAGAAAAGACTTTGGACTGAAGATTAAATTGGGATAACTCACGCCGGCTCCACAGCCCCTGTGTCGGGGACTATGGAGCCAGCGGAGGGGTAACGAGTTGTAGGCAGGTAATAAATTAATTTCTCCGTATAAAAACGAAAGATTATGATAAATAAAATAGAAATCAAACAGCTTCACAAAAAAATAACGAATTAAGAAAAAATTATATGCCAACCAAAAATTCAACCCAACTCGACACCGCAGCGCAATCACAAACCCCAAGCGGGAGTTTGGAACAGAAAGCAGAAAAGCAGCCGGTCAGTTCAGACATCTTCACCGAAGAGTACAGCCGGAAGAAAAAGGTTAGGGCGGCTTATATTGTTTTGTCTTTTTATTTGGCTGTTTTAGGCGAGATTTTATTTTTTGGCAGCGAAAAAGGTATCGGGTTTTTTCTTTTTGTAATAATATACATCGCGTCTTTTACCGCTGTCGCCAAGATCACCCGCCAAATCCGCAACCGCTGGGCATTGGTATTAACTGTGCCGCTCTTGTTTATGGGGCTTAGCGTATTTTTATATTCAAACGCGCTGGTTAGATATTGGGTGCCGTGGTTTGTGTATCTACTCTTGATCTTTTATCCATTATTACTGTCGTTGAAAAATCCAAACAAATACAGTTTTTCTTTAACGCAAATTCGGCTGGTTAGGAATATATTTTTGGTTGTGGAAAAAATTAAATTTGTGCTGAAAGATATCAAGAGTTTTCACCTTTCACGAATTTCACCGCCACACGTGAAAGTTATTAAGAAAATCGCGCTTGCTCTGTTGTTTTCGGTTCCAATCCTATCTATTTTTACTTTATTGTTTTATCACGCGGATGCGGTATTTGCCAGCTGGGTTATCAATTTTTTTAAACTGCTAAACATCGAAATTACCGTTGAAGATTTTGTTTCTCTTTTGCGAGTATTAATATTTGGTCTTGGTTTGGCTGTTTTGTATTATGCATTTTTGAGTCGGGATCATGTTTTGGGGCTGAAAAAAGAAAAAGTTTCCAAACTTGACGATCTGGTCGTATCAATTATTTTGGGGCTGATAAACGCGCTGTTTGCTGTTTTTGTTTTTATCCAATTCAGCTATTTGTTTGGCAAAAGAGAGTTTGTCATGAGCAATAATATGGTATTCGCGGAGTACGCGCGCAGCGGCTTTTTTCAACTGGTAATGGTGATATTGCTCGCGGCCATCATGCTAATCGCGGTGTATCGTTCGGCGGTATTTCACCAGGCGGCAAAATTGGTGGTTGCTTTTCAGGTTTTATTGGTCGGACAAGTGATGGTAATTGGAATATCCGCTTTGAGGCGCATGAATGTTTACCAAGAGGTCTATGGCTACACCGTATTGCGCCTGTACGTGGAATGGTTTATCTATTTTTCACTTATTATATTGTTGTTCGCGGCGGTTGCCCTTTTGGTTAATTTGCGTTTTCGTCGGTTTTTGCATGCCAGCATGCTGGCAGGACTGTGCGTGCTGGCTGTCGTGTCTGGCGTGAACGTGCATGGCATCATTGCTAGAGAAAATGTGCGCCGTTTTGTGGAAGACAACAAAAGTATAGATATGGAGTATATGCGAGCGCTCGGTTTTGACGCGGCCGAAGCCCTGCGGCCGATTTTTCAAGAAGATAATTTTCAAAAGCTGACAATAGAAAATAAAATACATCTGCGCCAGCTTTTTGAAGACGTTTATAACTATGATTTGCCAGGCGCAATAGACGCGGTGGGTTATAAATTGTCGGCAGACCACGCGCGCGGGATTGTTTATGAATTTGATGCGAGGCAAGTAAAAAACGCTTTGAGAGCCGCGGTGGAAAAAAATAGCAGCTACGATTTAAGTGTGTCAGATTTACGCGGTGACACTGTCGGATATTGCGATATAGAACAGATTGAAAAAATATCTCCTTCCAGCGGCGTGAATTGCGTGTTAGTCAAGAAAGACGGATCTGATTATATCTTAGCGCTATCGGGCGCTGATAAATTTAAATTAAAATTTTACGCAGATGAAAAAAAGGCGGAGGGCAACGACGAGAGCGGCGTCTTGTTTGCGGTGTATAAAAAATTGCCGGGGTCAGGGGAGGAGAAATATGAAAAAGTATTTGAAAAGAAATTTGATTATATTATTCCATACGAAAGTAAAGAAAAGATACAAGAGATGCGCGAGATGAAAAAGCGCGGTCTTTGGAATGGAGGGGAATACCACGAGGTCGCGTCTCTTACCGACTACCGGCTGTTAAGCAACGGCGCTTTGGTTGAATCTCATGAAATAAATAAAGAGCATGTATTTTATACAGTTGAATGGGGGGAAGAAATCGGGCTTAAACAAGAAATTTTGCAAGAAAATTATATCCCTCTTAGCCAGAGAAGCCAAAGCCATTATCAGCAGGGAGTTAACTATTATGAAAACAAAGAATATGATCAAGCCCGCCAGGAGTTTTTCACTGCCTTATCCTATAATCCAAAATCCGGCAATAGTTATTTTATGATAGGTAAGAGCTATCACGAAGAGGGTGATTATGCCAGAGCGGAAGGGTATTATAAACAATCTCTTGAATTGTCTCCTGGTAATGAATACGCTTTAGCCAGACTTGGTTTGCTTTATTCTGACAGGGGCGACCATGACAGAGTGATAATTGTTTTGGAAAAAGGATTTGATTTGATTGATATGCGCAACGGCAATAAAGACGTGATCAGCCTGATGTATCGGGATCTTGGCGCCAGCTATATTAAAAAAGGATATTATACAAAAGCAGAGCAGATTTTGAAAAAAGGGCTCGGATATAATGAAACTTCGGCGCTCCATAATAATCTTGGGCTGGCTTACAGCAAACAAGGTAGAATATCAGAGGCGAAAGAGCAGTATGAACGCGCTGTTGAAATGGATCCTAGTAGCGAAACGGCGGTGCGCAACCTTGAGATTGTAAAGAAAAAAATTAGTGATTCTTCCGGATAAGTTCTGTACAGCACTGCCTGTTATGCGAATCCGGGGCCATAGAGCAAGCGAGCTAAAACTAACTTTATAAAGTTTGTCGATTATTGACTAACTTTATAAAGTTTGATAATATGGTAGCAGCCAGCTGGAAGATTTTCTCTGTGATGCCGTTATAAATTCCAGTTCTTATTGCTCCGCCCGGCTCCACCGTCCTCCCGAACGTCCGTGAAATTTAAGCGGAAATAGAGAAAAATTTAGCTAAAAATGCAGATTTAGATTGGGATAACCCGCGCCAGTTCCGCAGTTCTTCCGCGCTTTCGCCGTCTCAGATGGCTGGGGGTGCGGGAAGGGTGTGGATAAGATGTTAATTTTTACCTCTTGCTATTTTTTTCAATGTATGATTGTATAGTAGTAGTACTTTTAATTCTTTTCCAACGCATATGGTCGAACACCTTAAACGATCAGCCGAAGGAATAGGGCTGTTTATCGGAGGCATTGTTAAGATGTTTTTAATAATCCCGCTTTAGGCGGGTTTTTTGTTTTTTAATCATCCCTCATATGAAAAGAGCTTTATCAAATTTATCGGGCAAGAGAGGTCAAAAAATAGTGGTCTATTTTTTCGCCCTGTACTTCGGTTTTTTTCCAATTTTGCCGGTTTTATCTATTGGCGCGCCAGAGGTAAATGTCAACACCTTTACTTTGAATAGCGGCAGTTCTAACGATATTCCGGTCCAGTCAATCACCCTGACGCCGACTAACTCGGGGCAGAGCCAGCCAATCACTTTGCTCAATAATTCCGGGAATAGCGCAACCAGCGCTGATTTGCCGCCAAACACTAGCCTAACCTTGCCGGGAGAGCAGGCAGACAGCCTGGTATGCGAGGAGGGCGCAAGCTGTAATCTTACCATAAAGGCAAACATCAACGCCCCAACAATGCCAATTGGCGCGACAATCAGTTTGCCGACGACTACAGCGCCAATAGAAATTAAAACAATTGACGCAAATTCAGGTGTGGATTCGGCCGTTAACGCGCCGGAGAGCGCGTCTTTAGACCAGTTGAACGCTACTACCACGAAAAAACAGCTGGCTCTTCCCGCCAACGCATCAGAGCCAGTCTCAAACAGCCAAAAAGACCTGTTTAGGCAATTTTTGTTTTATCTAAAAAACGATACCGAGTTTAAATCTTTGGTCCAAAAGATCATTTCCGGCGAGGCCGATGACGCTTTGATAGATCAGCTGGCTGAAAAAATGGCCGGCACAGCGGCAAAAAATACAGAAACTCCAAATCAAGCGCCAATAAATCAGCCGGTTGCTGAAGTTATTATTGATCAACGAGCATCGTCAACAGAAGATTTACCGAGTAATCAGGCGATTGATAGCCAGAATCAAAATCAAGCAACCAGTCTTCCAAGCAATCAGCTTGATTTGTTATTTCAGGAGGCGTTTAAGATTGGGCAGGGTCAAAATATTAGCAATCCAGCCTTTCAAACAGACGCTGCTACCAGCGAGTCTGCGCAGCTTGATCAAATTGATGAGTCGTTGTTTGAGGTGGTGGATGCTGTTACCGACATTGCTGATCTCGGCAAGGGAAGAAAAGTGATGAGGATTTATGCCAATTCGCGTTTAGTGTATAAGGATCAACAAACCAATGAGTGGAAGATCCGTCCCGCGGGATGGAATACTTTTGATGAAGAATCCGGTTCTAAATTGAATGCCACCAAAGGGGGCGGTTATCAATTTTCGGTTGATTTTAATAAAAACAGCCGGATCAGAGTTGAAACGGGAGAGATGGAAGTAACGGGAAGTCGGCGGGCAATCACCGCTCCGGCCGCAAAAAGTTTCAACAAGAAAAAAAATCAATATCAAACCAAAAGTTCATTTTTGGAAACTTATTCTGATGTTGATGTAGAATTGGTGGATGACGCCCAATATCGGGAAAAGACGATTATTATAAAGAAAAAACCGGTCGGCGCTGAAGATAGCGAGTCAGTGGTTTTTTGGGATAAATATATTTTGGGGACGGATAATTACGTTATTTCTGATAGTCAAACGAAAGAGATAAAAAATGACAAGGTAATTGATGGAGTTTTGAAAATTGAGATACCGGGAGAGGGCGGGTTTTATGTCGGTCAGAGCTTGTATCATGATGGCAAAGGATCAGGCGCGGATTACTTGGACATGAACGGAAAGCTGGCGCGTCATTTGCTGAAGTTTGATAAAAAAAATAATACGATTTATGTCGGTGTGGAAATTCCGACTGCCTATCTGCTGTCAGCAGACACCGTCTATCCAATCACGATAGACCCAACTTGGTGCAAATATACAGCCAGCAATACGCTTGATCCGAGCGCGGGGGATAGTTGTGATTTAGCTGATTTTTATTTTAGAACTACCAATGGCGGTCTGCCAGATTTTGGCACGGCCACTGATAATACGGCTTATCTATTTATGGGCCGAGACGGGTCAGCCACTAGGCATCCGGTCATTTATTTTAATTCAAATTTTCAAAGCTTTTTTCAAGGTCGTACTCTTGATTCGGCTATTTTAAAAATGAAATTCGTGGCGCGCGGTTCTGGCACATCAAGTTATATGGACGTGGCGGCCAGGAGAATCAATTGGAACTGGTCAGCCGGATCCATTACCAGCTATAATTACAGCGATTTTAGAAATAGCGTTGTCAATGAAAATCCTTCAACCAGATTATACATGGGCACAACCAATAACGGTTATCACGATATTAATGTCCAAGCAACAGTGCAAGCGTGGATTGACGGAGCGATGGTGCGCGGAGTCATGGTTGAACAGGATCCGGCATGGCCGTCTGGCAGCACCCCGCCCAGCAGTTGGGAAAACGCGATATTTTATTATTACGCTCGCGGTAGCTCCAGCGTTGAACAGAGCGGTGGCCACAGTGTAAATGGACCTTATTTAGAAATTATTTTTAGATCGCTGCCGGATCTAACAGTGGAGTCTAGCAGTATTTATCCTACCTCGGTCCAGCGCGGCAGTTCTGTGGCCGTTACCAGTACTGTTAAAAATATCGGCATTGGCAATGCCATCGAGAGTTGGCTGGGTTATTATCTTTCCACCGATAGCGCTTGTAGCTCGATTAATGATAGGTTTTTGGATGCTAGCTTAGTAGGCACTTTGTCCGTCAATCAGTCAAGATCTGTTTCCAAGAACGTGACCATTCCTTCCGACGTCAGCGCAAATAATTATTATTTTTGTTTTATAATTGATCCGCCCGATGCGAGCACCCCGTTGGGTAGCATCATTGAAAGAAACGAAAATAATAATACCAGAGCCATCTCGCTTCAGGTTACCAATCCCGTGCCTGTCGCGCCAGACTTAACTTTTAATGGCACGCCGACAGTCAGC
>Ga0265292_1001652_pt1 | contig 18625 bp, 16 predicted proteins | sample Munlanlewell296A_FD_189080 | JGI IMG/M metagenome (GOLD analysis project Ga0265292, IMG submission 189080) | Leachate microbial communities from a municipal landfill in Southern Ontario, Canada - Leachate well 296A | ecosystem: Engineered > Solid waste > Landfill > Unclassified | place: Canada... | reverse complement strand
GTGAAGAAGGCGGTGGGAAGGAATGGGAATGCAAAAAATGTGAATGGACTGGGGGAAATATTAAAGATAAAGAATTAACCGAGGATGAATTCATGGTATATCTTGACGAAAAGGGGGAGGAGGTTGCATAATGGAAAAAGAAATTAAAAAAATTATAGAGAAAAATCCAGTAGCACTAGCAACAACAGATGAAAAAGGAAACCCCTATTGTATTGCTGTTGCCGATGTCAAGGTTATTGATAATAAATTGCTAATTGGAGATAATTATATGAAAAATACAATTGAGAATATAAAAAATAACAAAAATGTTTGCTTAGTCGTTTGGAATAAAGATTTAGTAGGATACCAGCTTAAAGGGAGTGCTGAATATTTTAAAGAAGGCAAGTGGTTAGAGCTAGTTAAAAAAATTCATAAAGGTTATCCAGCAAAAGGAGCAATAGTTATTGATATTAAACAAATAAAAAAATTATCAGAATAAAATGACACCAAACATAGACCCAAAAGTTGAAGAAGATTTGAAAAAAGGAATTATTCAGACAGAAATTTCAGCAGAGATGAAGAAATCTTATCTTGATTATGCAATGAGTGTTATTGTTTCTAGAGCTATTCCTTCAATAGAAGATGGAATGAAACCAGTTCAAAGAAGAATTTTATATTCAATGCACGAAATGGGACTAAAGCCAAACACTGCAACAAAAAAATCTGCAAGAATAGTTGGAGATGTTATTGGTAAATATCATCCTCACGGAGATACTGCGGTCTATGAAGCAATGGTAAGAATGGCACAGGACTTTTCATTAAGATATCCACTTGTATACGGACAGGGAAATTTCGGATGTTTTACTGCAGATACAAAAGTAAAACTAACTGATGGAAGAGAATTATCTTTCTTAAATTTGATTGAAGAAAATAAGCAAGGGAAGAGGAATTTTACATTTACAACTGATAACGGCATTATAAAAATTGCAGAAATAAAAAACCCCAGAAAAACAAGAGAAAATGCAGAAATTATGAAAGTTATTTTAGATAATGGTGAAGAAATAAATTGTACTTTAAATCATAAATTCATGTTAAAAGATGGAACATATAAAGAAGCAAAAGATTTGAAATCGGGTGATTCATTAATGCCTGCTTACTTTAGACTTTCAACAGCAGAAGATGATTCTAATGCAATAGGGTATGACATGATATTTCAACCTAAAGATAATTCTTGGAATTTTTCCCATATTTTAGCGGATGAATGGAATATTGAAAACAATATATACTCAAAGGCTACAGGAAGAATAAGGCATCATATTAATTTTAATAAATTAAACAATAATCCAGATAATATAAGGAGAATGCAGTGGAAAGAACACTGGCAAACTCACTACAATTTTACATCTGAAAAACACAAAAATGATTTAGAATATGTTAAAAAACTAGCTGAAGGAAGAAAGAAGTTTTGGAACGATAATGAAAACAGAGAATCTTATTCAAAGAGAATGAGAGAAAGAAATTTGAATAATTGGAAAAATAAAGCATACAGACAAGATATGGTTATAACTTTAAGTGAAGTTAATAAAAAATATTTGAAAGAACATCCTGAAAGAGTAGAAGAAATACGAAGAACAGCATCCATAACTATGAAAAAGATGTGGACAATTTCAGAATATAGAGAATTATTTCATAATATAATTTCTGAGAACAATAAAAAAAGAGAAACTAATTTGACAGGAAAGAAAAAATTTGTTAAGATATGCAAATATCTTAAAGAAAATAATCTTTCTTTAGACAAAAAGAATTATGAAAATGCTAGAAAAATAATATTTGGAACAAAGAGTTTCACTTCATGGGATTTAGGCATTAAAAAATATTTTGAAAATAATGCAAATCTTGTTTTATGCGAAATAAATCAGAATCATAAAGTTGTTGAGATTAAATTATTAGATGAATTTGCAGATGTTTACGATTTAACTGTTGATAAAACACATAATTTTGCTTTAGCTTCAGGTATTTTTGTTCACAATTCAACAGACGGAGATCCACCAGCTGCTTACAGGTATTGCATATCAGGAGATTCTTTAATATTAACAGATAATGGATTGGTTAAAATTGATGAGATATCAAATAAAGAAGATATCAATATAAAAGTCCTATCAAAAGATAAAAAGATAAACACGGTTTCTAAATGGTTTGATTCAGGAATTCATAATACTTTAAAGATTACAACTGATAAAGGATATAACTTAACTGGAAGTTATAATCATCCTATTTTAACAATTTCTTCTGATGAATTTGGAAAACCAATTTTTATGTGGAAAACACTTGAACAGATAAAAGAAGGGGATTATGCCGTTTTAGATAGGTTAGAAGATAAGTTTTGGCCTGAAAAGGAAATTGCTCTTGATGAATTTCAACCAAGTATTAAAGATAAAAAAACAAAGATAAGAATCTTACCCCCTTCTCTAAATAAAGAATTAGCATTTATTCTTGGTTCTCTGGTTGCAGAAGGATATATTAGCAAAAATAAAATAGAATTTTGCAATTCTGATTTGAATTGGATAAATAAATTTGAGGAGAATTGGAATAAAGTATTTCCTGATTCAAAACTTCACAAATTTGCAAAAAAACCCTCTTCTTATGGAAAAAAAGATTATTGGAGATTAGAATGTCATTGCATATATACTATTGACTTTTTAAGAAATATTGGATTAAAAGATGTCAAATCCAAATATAAAACAATTCCTGAAACCATATTTAAATCTCCAAAAGAGACAGTCAGGGAGTTTGTGAAAACTTATTTTGAAGGGGATGGATGTGTGAGTTTCGCAAAAAAGATGATGGAAATAAGAGCATGTTCAACAAGCGAGAAATTGATAGAAGAACTTCAGATTTTAATGTTGAGATTTGGCATTGATTCTTTTAAAAGATTTGATAAGAGCAAAAATCTTCATCTTCTTCAGATAAGAGGAAAAAGAAATTTTTTAAGATTTTATAAAGAGATTGGATTCTTGTCTGAAAGAAAGAATAAGAAATTGGAATTAATTACTCTTTTATACAAAAAAGATACTTCATTGAAAGATAGGGTTCCTTTTGTTTCTAATTTTATTAGAGGCATGACCCATTCAGAATTTGTTACTAAGAATAATTTTGATTTATATGAAAATATGTCTAACAATTACAAGACAATCTCTCAGATTATTATGAAAAAAACAAGAATTAATTTTGCACCTTTATTTGAGTATTTTTTAACTTACCAATATTTATTTGATAAGGTTGTTTCTATTAAGAATGCTGGAGAGCAGAGAGTCTATTCTGTCAAAGTTGAGAGTGATTGTCATTCATTTATATCAAATGGATTCATAAGCCATAACACCGAGGCAAAACTCATGCCAATATCAAATGAACTTATTCAAGATATTGAAAAAGATACTGTAAATTTTACTCCTAATTTTGATAATTCTCTTAAAGAACCAGAATTATTACCAGGAAAACTTCCAGCTCTAATGCTCAATGGAGCATCAGGTATTGCTGTTGGTATGGCTACAAACATCCCCCCACATAACATAACAGAAGTGTGCGATGCAATTATTGCTTATATAAAGAATTCAGATATAACTTTTGAACAACTTGGAGAAATTATAACCGGTCCTGATTTTCCAACAGGAGGAAGCATCCAGGGAGATATGCTTGATTTATACAAAACAGGAAGAGGAAAATTAATAGTTAGGGGAAGAACATCAACAGAAACTCTAAACAAAAAAGATGCAGTAATAATAACAGAAATACCTTATATGTTAAACAAATCTACACTTGTCGAACAAATAGCAAATTTAATACAAGATAAAAAGATAAAAGATGTCTCTGATTTAAGAGATGAATCTTCAAAGGGCAAAACAAGAATAGTTTTGGAATTAAAAAAAGAAGGAGATCCAAAATTCATTATAAATTCTTTGTATAAATATACTCGCCTTCAGGATTCCTTCAATGTAAACTTTTTAGCTCTCGCAGGAGGAAAACCAAAAGTAATGAATCTTAAGGAAGTCCTTGAGTATTATGTAAAATACAGAAAACTAATAATAACAAACAGGACAAAATTCGAACTAAAAAAAGCAAAAGAAAGACAAGAAATAGTTGAGGGATTATTAATTGCATTAAAAGATATTGATGGAGTTATAAATTTAATAAGAAAATCTAAAACTGCAGTTGAAGCTTCTGAAGAATTAATAAAGAAATACAAACTTACAAAAAAACAAACCCAGGCAGTTTTGGAAACAAAGTTGCAACAATTAACTTCTCTTGAAGTTGAAAAATTAAAAAAGGAAGAAGAAGAATTAAAAACTAAAATAGAAGAATATGAAAAAATAATTGCAGACATAAAAGAAGTTTTGAAAATAATAGTAAAAGAAGTGAATGAACTAAAAAAAGAATATGGTGATGAAAGAAGAACACAAGTATTGAAAAGCATAAGAGAAATAAAAGAAAAAGATTTAATTCAAGAAAAAGAAGTTGTTGTTACAATCACTGATAAAGGTTATTGCAAAAGAATGGATGTGCAATCTTATAGAGAACAAAATAGGGGTGGAAAAGGAGTTATAGGAAGCAATCTTGCAACAGGAGATTTTGTAAATCAATTAATCACTTGTTCAACTCATGATTATCTTATGTTCTTCACAAGTAGGGGAAGAGTTTTGTGGCTCAAAGCTTATGAAGTGCCAGTTGCAGAAAAATATAGCAAAGGAAAAGCACTCATAAATATGCTGGGATTAAAAGAAGAAAAAATAACAAACGTAATTTCAGTTAAAAATTTTGAAGATAATTTGTTTATGGCAACAAAGAATGGTGTTGTAAAAAAAACCCCCTTAGAAAACTTCTCGAATCCAAGAGCTTCTGGAATAAAAGCCTTGAATCTTCCAAATGATAATTCAGATTTCTTAATAGGAGTAGAAGTTGTAAAGAAAAACCAAGAAGTTCTTCTTGCAACAAAAAAAGGAAAAGCAATAAGATTTAATTCTAATGATATAAGAGAGATGGGAAGAGCAAGTTATGGAGTTACAGGAATAAAAATGGAAAAAGGAGATGAAGTTGTAAGTCTTGAAATACTTGACACTCACGCAATACTTACAATAACTGAAAAAGGTTATGGAAAAAGAACTGCAATTGAAGACTATAGAAAAACAGCACGTGCAGGAAAAGGAGTAATAAATCTTAAAATCACAGAAAAAACAGGGGACGTTATAACAACAATATCTGTGAATGATAAAGATAGCATAATAATAACAACAGCAAAGGGAATGGTAATAAGAACGAGTTTAAATCACATAAGGGTTATGGGGCGTGCCGCACAGGGCGTGCGAATAGTTAAGATACACGAAGGGGATTATGTTACAGATTTGATAAGAGTTGTGGAAGAGATTTGATTCTTTAGTAAGATATGATTTATTTAATAAGAATTCTAAAAACCTTCTTCCCCAAGCTTTCTTAGTATAATTTTTATTTCATCTATAACTTTTTGTTGACTTTTTTTATCAGACATTCTTACAAACTTTATTATTAAATCTTTTAAGTCTTTTATTTCCAAAAATTTCACCATAAATCCGTTTGTTATAAAATAAAATCTGTGATTTTCATATCTTATCTCTTTTATAACAATTTTTGAAACACATCCTATTTCTTTTCCTTTTTTTGGATTTTCTTTTAAGGAATATATTAGATTAAAGATTTTTTTTGATTCTCCCTTAAACTTTCCTAGAATTTCGTTTTTTAAGTTTTCAGTAATTATTACTTCGGCCATTTTTCCTGTGCTTCTCTTATTGCCTCTTCAATTGTGACGCAGCCATCTTTTGACATTAAAATATCATTCAGCAATCTTTGCTCTGCGCTCATTAATAATCTTTTAAGAATATCAGAAAAGCTTTCTCCTTTATTTCCAAATTCACTTATTTTATTTTTTACTTCTTTAGTTATGGCAATTGTTGTATTTTCCATTTTATACCTTTATATTATAACGGTTATAATTTATATAAAACTTATAAGATTTATAGTTTATAAATCTTTTTATTATGTTTGGGTATATGGTAAACGATATGGGAATTATGTTACAGATTTGATAAGAGTTGTGGAAGAGATTTGAGGAGAGTGGGAGAGGAGATTTAGGGAAAGAAAATAATTATGCTAAACAGTATTTTTTCTTATTATTTATAACATTATTATATCGCATATCAACTCAAGATTATTAATATAAAAACAGTCTATATAATTATATTTTCCTGCCCAAATGGTAAGGTTTTATACAGCAAAAGATTTATAAATAAGTCACTATTATTTATGTGTATGAATATTAGTAAGGAAGACTTGCTAAGGATAAATAATGGATTTGGTGGAACATTAAGAAGTGGCTCAAGCTTAGATTTCGCAATAGATATGCAGAAAGATAAAAAATTAGGCATATACAAGAAATTAGCCTATTTATGGAGAGCGATACTTGTAGATCATCCATTTAGTGATGGTAATAAAAGATTGGCTGCTTTTATTGCCTTAAATTTTGCAAAAGAAAATGATAAGCAAGTTGATAGAGAATTATTAATACATCACATAGTTTCAATAGCCAAACAGAACATAACAGAAATAAAAAACATAAAATGGAGATTAAAAAATGCAATCAGATAAAATAAAAAAAATATTGAAAGAGTATAAAGATGTATTTGATACTCTTGAAAATTATGATAAAACAAGAGAATTGCCCTTTCAAAGAAAGAGAATAGATATTACTTTATCAGTTTGGACTATAAATAAGCTTAAGGAAATGAGTATTAAGACGGGCAAACCAATTTCAAGAATAATCGAAGAAAGAATTTAGATTAATATTCTCAAAAATCACTACATTAAATTCTTTTTTAAAATTAATGAACCAAGCTTAAGAACCACCCACATTAAAAACAATTCTATAATTATTACTATTATCTCCGTAATTATATCTCCACGTGTATACTTAGTTTTTTCTTCATTTTCTATTTCTTCTCACCAATCACCTTTCTCCCACCCATATAAGGTTGAAGAACCTTGGGAATCTTTATTGAACCGTCTTTCTGCTGATTGTTTTCCATAAAAGCAATCAACGCTCTCGGAGAAGCAAGAACAGTATTGTTTAATGTATGGGGAAAATATCTTTTTCCTTTATTTTCTATCTTTATATCCAATCTTCTTGATTGAGCTTCTGTTAAATTAGAACATGAACCAACTTCAAAATATTTTTTCTGTCTTGGACTCCATGCTTCAACATCTACAGACTTTGCTTTCAAATCTGCCAAATCTCCAGAACAACATTCAAGAGTTCTAACAGGGATATCCAAATTTTTGAATACATCAACAGTATAAGAAAGCATTTTTTCATACCAATCATAAGATTCTTCTGGCTCACATATAACAATCATTTCTTGTTTTTCAAATTGATGCAATCTATAAAATCCTTTTTCTTCCAAACCATGAGCCCCAACTTCTTTCCTAAAACAAGGAGAGTAACTCGTGAGAGTTACAGGAAGTTGTTTTCCTGTCAAAGTTTTTCCTATAAATTTTCCAATTATAGAATGCTCTGAAGTTCCTATTAAATACAAATCTTCTCCCTCAACTTTATACATCATATTATCCATCTCAGCAAAACTCATAACTCCTTCGACAACTTTTCTTCTTATCATGAATGGAGGAACTACATAAGTAAATCCTTTCTTAATCATATAATCTCTTGCATAAGCAATCATAGCAGAATGCAATATAGCCAAATCTCCCATCAAATAATAAAATCCATTTCCAGACGTTTCTCTTGCAGAATCAAAATCAACACAACCCATATTTTCTGCGAGCTCGGCATGATTAAGTATTTCATATTTTGGAACTTCTAATTTTCCTATTTTCTTCAATTCAACATTTTCAGAACTATCTTTTCCTATTGGAACTGATGAATGAATTATATTTGGAATTTTATACATTATTAATTTTATATCTTCTTCCAATTTCTTTCTTTTTTCTTCAACCTCGGCTATTTTATCTGGGATTTCTTTAGCCCGTTTCAAAAGTTGATTTGCTTTCTTTTCATCCTTTTTCTTTTTTGCCTCACTAATTTCTTTTGAAACTTGATTTCTCTCGCTTCTCAAACTATCTTCCTCATATTTCAACTTTCTCCATTTTTCATCAATGCTTAAAACTTCATCAACAAGTTTTACCTTTTCATTCTGAAATTTCTTTTTTATGTTCTCTTTAACAATTTCAGGATTTTCTCTAATTAATTTAATATCTATCATAAAAGATTTAGATAAAGGACATATTTAAATTTTATTAAGAAGCAGATTTAGTTAATATAAAAAATTTCTATTAAATATTATTCAACCCATCACAAGAGTATGCTCAACTATTATTAAACCCAATATATAATAGAAGGTTTTGAAAAACCCCAAAAAAATGATTTTTTGTTTGTTAATAAAAACGATGTAGGATAATAATAGGATTGTATAATTAATAATATCGTCTATAATTCATTAAAAATAAATAATATAATAAAATTAGTATTCTGTTATAGATAATTAAATTTCTTAAAAATAGGGTTATTCAAAGTTGTCTATATGTAATGCTCAATAATATTTCGTATTATAATAAATGGTAGGATTTTACATTATAACTAAACCCTACCTTCTTCTAAACATTTAAAAAATAAAATTACTTATATAATCGATGGCAGGTAATGCAGGAAATATTAGTTCTCAAGTAACAGAAATATATAATAGTCTTTTTTCAACCCTTCCGGCATGGGCTCAAAATTTTATGAATATTGCCCTTCTTGTAGTTCTTGTGACTGTATTCTGCATTTTCATATGGAACGTATATCATATAATATCAAAGAAAAATGTATTTGAACTTAATTTAAAGCAATATAACAAAGCTTCTCATCCTATTCTTGAAAAATTTCTGAGTGCATTGCTTTACTTTGTAGAGTATATTCTTATATTCCCATTCTTTTTAATTTTCTGGTTTATTGTATTTACATTTTTCCTTATACTTTTAACAAAAGGATTAGATGTTCCAACTGTTCTTATGGTTTCAACAGTGATAATAATTGCAATAAGAGCAACAGCATATTACAGGGAGAACCTATCCAAAGAACTTGCAAAACTTTTGCCTTTCACTCTTCTGGCGGTTGCAATGACAGAAAAAGGATTTTTCAATTTTGAAGAAATATTTGGAAGATTTGCCCAATTGCCCTCACTATTTGAAAACATTTTAGGATATCTTGCAATAATAATTTTTATTGAAATAATGCTAAGAACTTTTGATTTCATATTCTCATTGTTTGACTTGGAAGACGTAATGGAATTGGAAGAAGAAAAAGAAGCAAGAGATGAAAACCAGGAAGATTAATAATTAAAATAAAATATATATCAAAAATCAATTATAGATATGAACTAAAAATAATAATGTAGAAATTTTCCTTATTTTATATTTTTTTCCTATTTGTTCGCACATTTTCTTTAAATCTTCTTCTGTATAGCTTTTGGATTTTAATCCTTTAATCCAACAATCATTAAAATAATAATCTTCATCTTTTATATCAAAATTTCTATGTCCTCTATTTTCATAGATTTTTTTCCTCTCTTTCCAGTATTTCCTATTATAAACTGTGAAAATAAGGTTTTTAGAATGATCAGCAACTAATTTCATGATTTCTAAGCTGTCAATATTTCCAAAAGTATTCATCATTGTAAGGATTAAATCAAAATCTCTATTTTTTTCTAAAAAATTTCTAACATCTTGATTAATAATATGAACATTTTTATAATTTTTAAAATAAGGTTTAACTATCTCAACCATCCTCTTATCTTTATCAATTGCAAAAATTTCTTCAATAGATTTATCTCTTAAAAGAATATTAATAATTCTTCCACTTCCGCAACCCAATTCAAGTATTTTTTTAGGTTTTTTCTCTTTTAGAAATTTTGTTATTTCCTTGCTCTCAGCATCACACATTTCATACCAATAATAAAGTGGCTTAGGAAACTTCTTCCAATATCCCTTATTTACTGCATTTTCAGTTTCTCTTAAACAATTAAAACATGGATGAATTGATACCTCTTCTGGTTTTAATCTTTGAGTAAATTCTGAAAGTTTTCCAAAAGAATATTGTCTCTCTAATTCTATTTTTATCTTTGGGTTAATCATTTCTATAAAAAGGGTTTATTATTTAAAAACCCTGCTAACAATTTAAGTTAATTAATTTTTTCAATTCTTGGATGTTCTTCTCCTCTTCTTGCAGCTTGCTTGAGCATCTTTATATGTTTCTCCTTTTCCTGCTCATATCTTTTACTATCGGTTTTTAAATCCAGAATCATATTTGAAACATATTCCCCCCCAAGAAAATGAGGAGTTAAAACATAACTAGCTCTTTTCTGTACTCTCTGATTGTTTTATTTCTTCTCTTCCCTTTGAGAAAAACTTTATAGCTTCTGCCAATTCTTTGTGTTTTTTAGCATATTTTTTAATGTCAATCCCTTTTTTATATGCCTCACACGCTTGAACTAATGCTTTTGCTCCGGCAGTAGTTCCTTTCGGATGTGCATGACATCCTGCGCCCATTGTTGTAATAAAATCTGTATTTCCCATTATATCAATAAATGGTTTTAATAAAGTCGGGTCTAAACCTCCAGAAATAATTGGACAGCATTTTTTTATTCCTCTCCAACTATCATCCTCCAAAATAAGTTGGTGTGCAATATCTTTATTGACAATGTTTATCGCATCTTTATCCTTTTCGGGTATTTTTGCCCATTCTTGTTCAAAGAAATGTCCTTTATCTTTAAAATGTAAAATATTATGCGCGGCAACAACATCTTCTTCTGGACTTCCTTTCATTTTCCCTACACCAGCTGTTCCTGTATGAATTCCTGAAGCTCCTGCCAATCTTGCAAATTTAGATAAAACCAATACTGAAAATCCTATTGGGTTTTCCGGTCTTGTAAAACCTCCATGACCTGCCCTATGAAAGTGTAGGAACACATCTGGATATCTTCTTCTTAAAGTTTGTACTGCCATCCATCCAGCAGTAATTCCGTCAATTAAAAAAGCATAGCTTCCAGATTCAAAACCTGCATTTCTAATCATTTCGCATCTCTTAATCATTGTGTCAAAATCAGCTGCTGAAACATTAAATGAATGAACTTTTTTTTTCCCTGTTTTTTTAACTGCTTTATCCATTGCTTCTTTTACATGTCTAACCATCTTATCATAAGGACAAAAATCTTGGTCTGCCTGAGGTTCATCATTTTTAACAAAATCTCCTCCTCCCACCCAGAAATCATAACAAGCTTCTGCATATTCTGCTGATGTTAATCCCATTTTTGGTTTTATTATAGTTCCTAAAATTGGTCTGCTGTATACTCCCAAATATTTCCGCATATTGTCAAGAGTATAACTTGGGCCATCATATTGCTCGAGCATTGCTGGCGAAAACCAGACATCTAATAATTTTAGAGCACTTACTTCTTTCATACCAAGAACATTCCCGACAATATAAGTTAAAATATTTTGAACATTTCCTCTTCTATCAAAAAGCCTCCAAGGGTATGCAACCCAGACGAGGTTTCTTTTTAAGTCAAGTTGATAAACAAGAGCATTCATTTCCCTGGAAAACAGTGTTTCAGTGTTTACTTTGAAAGTTGTGCCTGTAGAAGATTCTGCTGCCACTTCTGCTGCAGCTTGCAGAATGTTTAATTTTCCCCCAGATATTAAATGAAAAACCGCGAGTAAATATTCGCCATTTTTTGGATTTGACAATTTAAGATTTACATAAGCCTCTTGTTTTAAATTAAGTGTTTTAAGTAATTTTTCGTAATTCAATTTCATATTATAAGTAATAATTTTACAAACTATTTAAAATTATCGTGAGTGAAAATGAACCTGAGACGCCCGAGGGAATTACGATTGAGCTCTCGCTATAATAAATTCTGCGAAGCAGACTAGAATTCGTTAGAGAAGGCGTGTCTGTCTTTTTAAATATGCTCTAAATCAAAAAATTTCTTCCTGTTGTTAATATATTTCAACAAATCAAAAATGATTATTAAAACTAAAGAGACAAAAATAGGAATAATGAACCCCCCTAATTTTAGAGGAACAGTCTCAAACACTTTATTCAATGGCGAATAAATTATTAAAAATGTCGCGATTAAAGAGATTGCAGATGCATAAACTAAATATGGATTTACAAATAACCCTCTGTTTAAAACCCCTTTTCTAAATGACCTAAAGTTAAACGCAGAAACTATCTCTAGGCAGATAAGGGAAAATAAGGCAACTGTTCTTGAATATTCTAAACTCTCTCCTAAAATATTAAAAGTGATGAAATAAGAAGATAAAACTAAGAATGCTAATAAAATTCCTGTGAAAATGAGTAAAAGAATTAGATTTTTATTTAATATCTCTGCCTTTTTTCTTGGCACATCATTCATAACATCTTTTGAGGAAGGGTTAAAACCTAAAGTTATTGCCGGAAGATTATCAGTTACAAGATTCATAAAAAGAATTTGTAAGGCTAATAAAAGTGGGATTTGCCAACCTAAAAATGGCGCCAATAAGACTCCAATGAATAAAATTGAAAGTTCTGCAAAATTGCACGAAAGTTGGTAAGTTACAAATTTTCTAATATTTTTAAAAATCGTTCGACCTTCATTAATAGCTAATACAATAGTGTTAAAATTGTCATCTTTTAAAGTTAAATCCGCCACTGAACGAGAAACATCAGTGCCGCTTTTCCCCATCGCAACGCCAATATGTGCTTCTTTTAGGGCTGGCGCGTCATTAACACCATCTCCAGTCATTGTTACAATCTCACCATTTAATTTTAATGCCTTTATAATTCTTAATTTATGTTCTGGCTTAACTCTTGCAAAAATAGAAATAGAGCTGATAACTTTTGCAAGTTCATCATCACTAATATTGTCTAATTCATTGCCATCCATTAGCTTTCCACGCAGTCCAATTTCTTTAGCAATTGCCATGGCAGTTTCTTTACTATCTCCTGTAATCATCTTCACTTTTATTCCTGCATTTTGACATATGCTGATAGCTTCTTTTACTTCTTCACGTGGAGGGTCTTCCATTCCAACTATGCCTGTAAAAATTAAATCTTCCTCAAAATGGTCTTTAGTAAATGTTTTTACCTCTTTATATGCAAAAGCTACAGTTCTTAGTGAATTACTTGTCATATCTTTATTAGCCTCAAGAATATTTTTTCTTTCTCTTTCAGTTAATCTAAAAATTCCATCCTTTTTCTGAATAAAATTACAATATTTAATTAAATATTCAGGAGCACCTTTTGAGTAAACAATTTTTTCTTTATTTAATTGACATAAAACTGACATCATTTTTCTTTCAGAATTAAAAGGAATTTCTTGAATCCTGTTAAATTTTATATCTTCTTTAAATAAACCTGCCTTTGCGGCTAAGATTAAAAGTGATGCTTCTGTTGGAGAACCAATTACCTTGTATTTATAATCCTCTCCGGTTCTTTCTATAATTGCATCATTGCATAAAACAGAATTTTTAATTAACAAATTCAAAACCAGTTCTTTGCTTATATCTATTTTTTTGTTTTTATATAATAAATCTCCTTTTGCCTCATAACCTGCTCCTGTAACATCAAAAAAAGAATTCCCTGCAAATATTCTTTTAACTGTCATCTCTCCTTTTGTTATTGTTCCAGTTTTATCAGAACATATAACTGTTGTTTCACCAAGGGTTTCAATTATTGACATCCTATTTACAATTGCATTTTGTTTTGCCATTCTGCGAGCTCCAAAAGCCAAAGTTGTTATAAGAACAACAGGGAAGCCCTCTGGAAAAGCTGAAACAGATAATGCAATTACAAGAATCAATACGCTTATGATAATTTCTTCATTTATCACAGCACTTTGTGATAGCATGAGTATACCTGTTAATACAGAAATTATAATTGCTATAATTGCCATGTACTTTGCAATTTTATTCACTTTTTTTTGGAGTGGCAGTTCTTTTTCTGTAGTGGAAATCAATCCTGCTATTTTTCCAAATTGGGTATTCATTCCTGTGTAAATTACCTTTGCAATGCATCTTCCGTTAACAATGTAAGTTCCCATAAAAACAAGATTTTCATCAGTATAATTTTTTTCATTTCCTGCCTTTTTTCTTATCTCTTTTGATTCTCCTGTTAAAACAGATTCATTCATGCGTAATTCTTGTTCTTCCAATAATATACAATCAGCAGGAATTTTTTCACCATTTCTTAACAATAAAATATCCCCTGGAACAATATTTACAGACTGAACCTCTTGTTCTTTCCCATCTCTGATTACTATGGAAACAGGGACGAGCATTCCCTTCAAAGCAGAAATTGCTTTTTCTGCACGATACTCTTGCACAAATCCCACAATTATCACCATAACAATAACAGCAAGTATTACATAGGCTGTAACTGATTTGCCTACAAAAAAAGAAATAAGCATTGCAACAATCAGCAAATAAATTACGAAATTGCTCTTTATCTGTCGTAATAGAATTTTTAACAAAGTGGTTTTTGAAATATCCTTAATTTCATTTAAACCGTGCTGTTCAAGCCTTTTTTCCACTTCTCTTTTTGTCAGACCTTTTTTATTTATCATATTAAATTAATCATTTTTATAAATACAAATTTATTGATGTTCTTTTTCTACTTGGGGGTGTTCCTGTCCTTCACCTAATCTTTCTTTTAATTCTTTTATTTGCTTTTCCTTTTCTTCCCTATAAACCTTCTTATTCTCTTTTGCTCTCTCAATAATTTTTGCAGTATATTCGCCTCCTAAGAAATGAGGAAGAATTACATAATCTGCACCTGCTTTATACAAATCAAATGCATCGGAAATATGCCTTGCTGTAACAATAAGAATTCCTTCTTTATTTCGTTTATGAATTAAATTTAATAAGGTTAAATTAACCTCTTTTTCAGGAATTGTAGAAACTATTAATTTTGCCTTGTGAAGCTTAAGCTCATCCAAAAATTCCACATTTGAAACATCTCCATAAATACACGATACTCCTTTTGAGCAAAGTTTCTTAACTCTTTCAGGGTTAAAATCAACAACAAGATAATCTTTTTTCATATTCATAAATGATTTCATTATCGAAAATCCTATTCTATTTTCTCCAAAAAGAACATACTCATAATTTTTTTCACTAATATTTTTCTCCTTTATCTTCTTCCTCTCAAATATAGAAAGATATTTTGATAAGAAAGGATATATTTTGTCAGAATACATTATCATATAGGTTGAGCCCGCTATTGTAATTAGTCCGATTATTGTAACAAACGAAAGAATCTCGTTTGTAAGATGTCCAACCTTTACCCCCAATGCAATTAAAATTAAAGAAAATTCACTTATCTGGGCCACAGTAAGTCCTGCCATAAATCCAGTGCTCTTGCTGTATCCTAATCTGCCCATAAGAAATATAACAATTAAAGGATTGCCTACGAGTATAAAGAGTGATAAGAGTATTGCTGGAAAAATCATATTTTGCATATTGCCAAAAACCATTTGAGAACCAAGAAGTATAAAAAATGAAATTATAAAGAAATCTCTGAGAGGCTTTAATCTTGAACTTATCTCATAGCTGTAGGGGAACATTGAAAGTAAAATTCCCGCCATTAATGCTCCCACTTCAATTGAAAACCCTATGAACAAAAATAAAGCTGAAAGGCCAAAACCCCACGCAATTGCAAATACAAACAAAAATTCCTGGGACTTGCCAAAAAAAGAATTTAATTTTGGAAGAATATAATAACTAAAAACAAACAAAAGTGAAAAAGCGCCTATGCCTTTTACTAAAATCATCAATATAAAATTCCATGAATTAGTTCCCCCTGAAAACGAAGAAACAACTATAAGAATTATTATTGCTATTAAATCCTGAACAAGCAAAAAACCAATAGAAATTCTTCCATACAATTTATCCAAAGCTTCTTTATCTGATAATAACTTCATTATTATAATTGTTGAAGAAAATGTAAGAGCAATTGCAATATATATTGAAGTAATAGCAGAAAAACCAAGAAGAAGGCATATAAAATATCCTATTATCGAAGTAAATACTACCTGTCCTATTCCTGTTATTACGGATATCTTTCCCACTTCTTTTACAGCTTTTGGATTAAGATGAAGCCCAACAATGAATAATAAAAAAGCTATCCCTATTTGAGAAAAGGTAAATAAAGTGTTTCCGGGAAGCACAAAATTCAAAAAGAGCGGACCAATTAAAATCCCGGAGATAATGTATCCTATTATAAGGGGCTGTTTAAACAGCCTCATAATAAAAGAGACACCTAAAACAATTAATAAAATTAAACTCAAATGAATAAATATCTGTTCCAAGTTATGCACCTCCAAGAAAGAAGCAAACAATCATATAAAAAGGTTTTTAAATGAATTTTTTATAAATGTTATATGACAAGAGTAAGAATAAAACTAAACAGCACGAATATAGATATGTTAAATAATATTTGTGAATCTATAAAAGAAATAGCAAAAAAATCTGGGATAACAATAAGCGGGCCTGTTCCACTCCCTACAAAGAAACTTAGGGTGACAACAAGAAAATCTCCGTGTGGAAACGGAACTGCAACATTTGACAGGTTTGAAATGAGAATACATAAAAGACTTATTGACTTGCCTGCAAATGAAAAAATTCTTCATAGTATTGTAAGAATGCAAATCCCAAAGTCTGTGAATGTCAAGATTGAGATGAAGGATTAAGCTTTCAATCATAACAATTCTTTTAAACAATTATAATTAATCTATTACATGAACATAAGTTACAATATATCCACAATAAATGAAATAAGATATTTAGATGAAAAAAACAAATTATATGCCAATTTAGAATATAGTGGGTTAAATTCTACAATAAAAATTATATATAATAAAAGTAATGTTCCTATATTAACATTTATATCAAAAGATTCTCCTAATAAAATGATGGATTTTTGGAATGAAATTGTGCAATCCTCTCTTGATAAGAAATTAAAAAGTTTAGATGAAGTAATTAATGAAATGAAAAAACAATTTAAGATTAAAGCAAATTAACTATATTCTCCAACATATATATTACACTATATACTTCTTTAAAAAATAAAATTTTTATAATAATATATGAATTTAAAAACGGTTATGTCTATAATTGTTTTAATTTTGTTCGTATTTGCATCACTAACAATATCAAAAATGACAGGAAATATAATAAACTCTGAAACAAGAGTAAAACTTGAAACAAACTATGGAGATATAGTTATTCAACTTTACAAAGATATGCCAGTAACATCTGGAAATTTTGAAAAATTAGTCTCTCAGGGTTTTTATGATAAAACAATTTTTCATAGAGTTATTGAAGGATTTATGATTCAAGGCGGTGACCCCACAGGAACAGGAAGAGGAGACCCGGGATATAAAATAAAGGATGAATTCACACACAAAGGAGGAAATGAAAATAACAGAGGAACAATATCAATGGCAAATGCTGGACCAAATACTGGAGGTTCCCAATTTTTCATAAATCTTGTAGATAATAATTACCTTGATACAAAACATCCTGCATTTGGAAAAGTTGTAAATGGAATGGATGTTGTAGATAAAATAGCAAATGTTCCCACAGACGCCAACAACCGCCCTTTGAAAGAAGTTGTAATAATAAAAGCGAGCATATTAAAATAAGAGAAATAGTCATCTGCAACAGTTATTCTAAATTAAATCATAAATTATATTCAAAATTAGGTTATAGTAAAAAGGTTCGATAATAGTCAAACCCCACTTGAAAGAAATTCCACATTAATTACAATCTATCCTTAAATTAATATTAAATTTTTATTTTAGACTCTGAAACTTTTTCAGAATGAACATCCATTTTTCCATTTCTAAGACAATCCCAACAAGTATGAATGCTTCCATCCTTGTCTTTTACTATTCCAGTTCCATTGCACTTAGGACACTCGTTTCCCATGTAAATTCCAGCAAATGACACTATTTAAGATTATTTGCTCTGAAAAGTATATTCAAAATTCTATAAATCTATGATGCAAGGATTAAATTTATAATATGAAGATTATTAAATAAAATATGGGTTCGGATAAAAAAGGGGAAAAGATTAATCTTAGAAGCGGAAATATAAGCATATCTTTGAATTCTTATGATTATTTGTTCTCGGATTTTGACCCAAGAGATTATTCTGAAAGAACACTTTCAGAAGACTTTATAGAAGAATGCAGAAGTGCTGCCAGAGAGAAAAAAGAGAAAATAGAATTAATATTTTTGTGTCCAAAACATAAAAGAAATCTGAAAGATGAAATAAAAATAAAGCGAAGGATAAAAGAATATTTTGTATATAATCTTAAAGAAGAAAATGAAACGAGAAAGAAAATAAGAAGAGAGGGATTTTTCTGGTTTTTAATGGGTGCAATTGTAATGATTCTTGCAACTCTCCTTGCAGGAAAGACAAATTTCTTTTTGAAATTTCTTGAAATAATGGCCATCCCTGCAAGTTGGTTTTTGTTTTGGGAGGGATTAAACAAAGTACTAATAACCTCAAGAGAGAGATTATCAGATTA
>Ga0265292_1001651_pt1 | contig 18626 bp, 18 predicted proteins | sample Munlanlewell296A_FD_189080 | JGI IMG/M metagenome (GOLD analysis project Ga0265292, IMG submission 189080) | Leachate microbial communities from a municipal landfill in Southern Ontario, Canada - Leachate well 296A | ecosystem: Engineered > Solid waste > Landfill > Unclassified | place: Canada... | reverse complement strand
ACTTTTTAATGGTAATTTGGGTTTTACCAGCGTAGCTCAATTTGCTAATTACCCCTGTTTGATACCTGGCGAAGCCACAAATAAATTGCCCCAACTCCAACCTAAAATTATCGAGCTAACTCAAACTCAAACTTGCGCTTTAGCGATTGCCAACGATGGAGCAGAAGAAGCTTTTACGGTTTACGATCATCCAACAGTTTTGATTTTTCAAAATACTCAAAAATTTTCAGCTGACAAATTGTTTAAACTGATCAGAAATTCTTCACCAACACCATGAAGATAAATTTAGCAAAGCAACAAGCTTTTTTTGATCAAGAAACTCACAGAATCAAGACTGACTTTGTCCTTAATCCCAGCTCAGCCCAAATTTGGGAATATGATCAGCTGCTCGAACCAATGGCAGAATTTGACCTGAAAAAAATCCAAATCTTTGACATGGGCAGCGGCTCTGGCAGATTGACCTTCGAATTACTTAGAAGAGGTTTTAATGTGACTGCTTATGACATATCCCAAAATTCTCTCGCAAATTTAGCTCAACTTTATCAAGACCAAAAACTTCCCAGTTGGGGTAAGCTAAGAACCACCCACCAACTGCCTAAAGCCGCTTCGGCAGACGTGATTGTGGGCTGTGACATCTTGCATCACCTACCACTTCAAGAAGTTTTGGCTGAATGGAAAGATCTGTTAAAGCCAACTGGCATGGCAATTTTTTCTGAACCAAATGCCTTAAATTTGCTCTGGTACGGCCACTTATGGCTCAACAAAATTCCTTGGGAAATTGAAAAAGGCATCCTTCAATGTTATCCCAGTAATCTCAAGCTAGTCTTTTTAGCTGCCGGCTTCAGTGCCTGCCAAATTTATGGTCATGGTTTGATTCCAACCCCAGTTCCACTCCCCAAAATGATAGCTGCCAGAAATGCAAAAGTTTGGGCTAAACATCAACCAAATTTAGCTTTTAGACTCCAAATTGTCGCCAAATTAAACTAATTTAAATTTTCCGCAGCACAAAAAACTCCGCGGCGTGCTTTTTAACTGGCAAGGCAATAATTTTTAAAATTAAATTTGTCCAGGGTAGAGTAGTTACTTCCGGCCAAAACGCCCACTTACCAGTCAATTTATACCAAACTAGGGCTGGAAATGAAAAATAATGAGCCGCATCTAACCAGGCCGCGCAAGCCTCACCCACATAGCCAGTTTTTAGAACCACTTCAAAACCAGCCGACTCAAAGAGTTTTTTCCAACCCGCTTGGCTCAGGAGTGAAACATGAACTTGATTTTGTCTCATCCACTTAGAATACCAAAAACCGACAATTTTTCTCCCCAGTTGCAATCTGTCCCATTCATCAGTCATCACGCTGGTCACACAGTAGCCGCCGGGTTTTAAAACTCGGTAAATTTCAGCCACTGAATCACCAATTTTAGGAATATGCTCGAAAACACAATTCGAAACTACGCTGTCAAAACTCTGATTCGAAAATGGCAATTTATGACCATCGTATAAAACCAATTTTTGATATACACCTCTATGACTGGCGGCTTTAGTTCTAAAATTACTTGCCAGATCAACTCCGACTAGATTTTTAATTAACGGTAAATTCTTAAAACTAATTGAAGCAAAAAACCCGTCGCCACAGCCGAAATCTAAAACTTTGCCAGTTAAATATTTTTGATTCAAATCAAACAGCTCAATTTCCTGAGCTCTAATAATTGCCATAAATAATGGCGCGGCTTTTAGATATGCTATGACAGCTCTTTTAAGATTTTGAGAAATTTTCATATTAGGCTAATTGGAGTATTGCAACTAGTTGAGTACAATACAACCACATGTCTATCAAAGCTAGTCGAATTTTATTTACCAGCACTTACAGCCAACCTTATCTTTCTGGTATTACTGACTATATTGCCACTGTCAGTCAATTTTTAGCTAAAAAGCATCTCGTCACCCTAGTCAGTTTTCAACATGATTCTAACTTAGCTTTAAATGAAACTGTTTTAGGAGTTAACCAAATCAGAATCCCGGCCAATTTCAAAATTTCCAAGGGCTTTATTAACTTTGGTTATCCTAAAATTATCTGGAACCTAGTCAAAACTCATGACCAAATTTTTATAAATTCTCCTCAAGTAGAGGGGATTTTTGTGGCGCTGGCTGCAAAAATTCTTAAAAAAAAACTGACGGTAATTTATCACTGTGAATTATTTTTTGAATCTGGGTTGGGCTTAAAAATAATCAGTTTTTTGGCTAATTTTTTGACCTGGATTACGGTTGGTTTAAGTGATCAAGTTATTACTTACACTTTAGATTATGCCAAGGCTAGTCCAATTTTAAAATTCTGGCTCAAGAAAGTTAAAGTTTTATTGCCGCCAATTCATTTAGCTGAGGCGGACGCTAAATATGTAGAACACCTCGCAGTTTTTAAACAAAAAAATTCCCCAATCTTGGGCTTTTCCGGCAGAGTTAGTCAAGAAAAAGGCTTAGATTATCTCTTGGAGAGTTTGGAACAGCTTAGATTAGACTACCCCAATATCAGCCTGTGGTGCGCCGGCACGTATGGTTTGGACGTGGCCGGGGAAGCAGAATATTTTCAATTACTCCAAGCTCAAATCAAATCAAAAAACTTGCCAGTCAAATTTTTAGGCCGCCTGACCAAATCTCAATTAGCGGCTTTTTACAAAAATATCTCAGTTTTAGTTCTACCATCGATTAACAAAACCGAGGCTTTTGGCATGGTCCAAGCTGAAGCGATGCTGTCTGGCAGACCAGTTGTAACCACGGATTTACCCGGTGTTAGAGCTAGCGTTCAGTTAACTGGCTGTGGTGAAATAGTCCCTATAAAGGACCCTCAAGCTCTTACCCTTGCGGTTAAGCACGTTTTAGTAAACCGAGATTCGGCAGAAAATATTTCGAAAATCGCTCGCCAAAAATTTATGACTAACCAAACTCTGGATTGGTTTCAAGCCTTCGCCACTACTGACTGACCCCAGCTGACTAGTTTTTTTAAGCCTAGTTGATAATTAATTTCAGGTTGCCAAACCAAGATTTCCTTTGCTTTACGAGTATCGGCCACAAAATAATCTTGATCACCCAATCGTTTGTCAGCTTTAGAAATTTTGGTTCCATGGCCAACAATTTCCTCAATTTCTGCTAAAGCATGGTTGATACTCGTGGCATTTGTCACCCCGCCGCCAATATTAAAAACCTGACCCTTAATTTCAGCAATTTTAAAAACAGCTTGCTGATACAACTTAGTCAGATCTTCGACCGCCAACATATCTCTGATTTGATTTCCATCACCGTAAATTGTGATGTCACCCCGCCTCAAAAATTGCAATACAAAAAACGCCAACCAGCCCTGATCTTCCAGGCCATACTGATGAGGTCCATAAATACACGATTGTCTAAAAACTACCGTCTTTAAACCGAACGATCTAGCATAATCCAAAAAGTACAAATCCGCCGCCCCTTTAGAACAGCCATATGGGCTGTACAGATCAATCGGTGCTAACTCATCTATGCCTAGCTTAGGATCATATTTTACTGTCGCCAAATCGCCGTAAACTTTATTGGTGGAACTATAAAGCACGATGGCGCTTGGGTTGTGTTTTCTAACCGCTTCTAAAACACAAAATGAGCCTCTGACGTTGGTATCAAAATCAGCTTGGGGATCTATGAGTGAAGTCGTCACAGCCACTTGAGCAGCTAAGTGAATCACGATATCAACTTGAAGAACTAATTTTTTAACTAAAGCTTCATCTAAAACACTGCCTTCAAAAATTTGAATTTTCGGTGAAAGTTTTTTTAGAAAGTCAGCGTTTAACTTAGAGGTGGGTCTAGAAAAATTATCTAAGATCAAGATTTTTTCAGCTAACGGCAAAAACTGTTCTGCCATATTAGTTCCTATAAATCCTGCTCCGCCCGTGATTAAGATGTTAAGTGACATAGTTATTTAAGTTAAGTCTTTACTGCTGCGGTTGCAGCCAGTTTGTTAATGGCTTCCAAGGCTGTGGCAACTTTATATTTATAGGCTATTCGCCAATCTAAAATATTTGACACCCACCAACACACAAAGTCAGGATTTGTGGGTTTTACTAAAGTGTCTAATTTCATCACAATATCCCAGTTATCCTCCACAAACATATCTAATTTTAACCTTTTTATTTGAACCGCTTTAAATTCAAACGGTTGTTCATCTTTGCGATTGGCACATATCTCGACAAAAATATCTTTTGCTTGCATTTTTTCCAGCCAATATTTCAAATCATTTTCTAAAAAGCTAAATCTAGCAGTTACTAAATACGGCTCTATGATTCCAGCTTTTTTTAGAGCTTTAATCTCCGCTAAACCAGGAGCAATCCACAAACTTGATTTATGAAATAACACAAATAAGGCTTGCTGCCATCTTTTTTGGGGGACAAAAAAACTAGTTTTTTTTCTCCGTAAAATGAATTTCTTTACAAACGCAATGATGGGTCTGAAATTTCTAATTGGGTTATAAAGTAAAACCCCATCTAAATCGAAGCCAACTCTGAGTGGTTGAGGTTTTTTAGGCTGAGTCTGTTTTAACATAGATTTACTTTAGAAGCGGCAAGCAGTAATCAGAAATTTTATAAACTAGATAATTATCTGCTGTTTTAACTGAGGGTTTAAGGTTTTTGGTCAAAAAACTATTTTGAATTAAGATGAACGGACCCAGCTCACCCTCTCCTGGTGATATTACCACAGCCGAGATATTTTCTCGCCCCATAGCCAAACACCAGTCCTGAGTTGATCTAAATTGGCCAAATAAAATAGGTAGTTGTTTGCGCCTCAGCTGATCATTATATCCAAGTGACCAAGCAAAATAGCCATAATCAATAAATATTTTTCTGCCGGCCAAAGAAGCTGGGTGATAAAAATAAGTGGTAGTTAAAATCGTCGCTGCAGGAGAAGTGTTTTCCTTCAACCAGATTGAAATCGGCCGAGCATTCCAGTCTTCCAAAACATACTTAGGATCATTTAAGATTGGGAAAAAATCAGTTAATCCTGACAGAGTCCAATTTAAAAAAATTCCCACCCCAATTGGCAATAAAATTATGCCAGTCGCGATTTTTCTAAACCAATCTGAAGCTTTTAACTTTCTCAAATTCAGTCGATCCTTTCCTAGAAACTTAACCAGCATCACTAACCAACCAGCGGCGGTAATGGCTAAAGCCTGACCAAAGAAATTCACTAGCTTATGATTATTAATCATGTCTGGAGAAAACTGCCAGACATTGGCTAAAATAAAAATTGGGGTGACTAACCACAATAATCTTTGAGCTTTATTAGGCCAAACTAATCCAGCCAGCCAAATCACCAAGCCCAAACCTAGATTCCACCACCAATAATTTAAAACTCCCAGCCAAGTCTTATCGAAGGCCAAAAAGCCCCAAACAATCTTGGGGATTTCATGACTAGTTGGCACAAATTGAACTGCCACTAAACAACCTGAAGCAATGGCTAATAAATAGCTGCCCCAAAGTTTTTTTCCGACTTTGATCCTAACTTTTGGTTGGATTAAACTAAAAACCAACAACATTCCACTTAGAAGGGCGGCTATTAAAAATCCGGCCTGATGGAGGAGGGGCAAAATTGCAAAAACGCTAATTCTAAGTAAAGTTTTAAACCACCCTTTAGAATCACTTCTGATCTCAGAATTTCTACCGAACCAAGCAAATAATAATGGCCAAATCAGCCACCACACCAAAGCCAAACTTAAACCCAAGTGCCGTTGATTGGTGTAGATATTCAAAGTCCAAAAAGCACTCACTAAAGAACCATCCCAGGGACCAAAGCTGACAAAATGCTTGGCGGAGATTATTTTTTGAATTAGCAGTGGCCAATCGCTAGGTTGTAGCCAATTCAAATGGGACTTTTCTGCCAAAATCAAAAAACTCAGACTGCTATTCATCAAAACTAGCCAAATTGCTAGCCAGCCACTCAAACTAGATTTGAAAATTAACTTGGCGACTCGATAAATCATCCACAACATCAAGCCAAAACCAAAGCCACTTAAACCATTAAACGCCACTCCCAAATTCATGCCCACCCGCTCCAAAACTCCCACCAAAGCATAAAACATAAAATGATACCTAATGGGTTCGCCAGGAAAAAGTGGATACTCAACCGGAAAATTATTGCCTAATGAAAACGACCTGATTAAAGGCAGATGGGCTCCAAAATCACTCCAGGCTTTGGTGGCAATATAGAGAATGCCACCTGAATTTGAAAAGGTTAGGCCCATCAACCACCAACCCAAAATTAAACATAAGACCAAAACAAAATAGTCAGATTTAAAACTCAAAAAAATCCGAGTCAAAATAGAATTTAGTTGATTAGGAAATCTTTTAAATTTAATAACTGGCATATAAACCTAAAAACTGACGTTTTTATGACCTGGCTGTCATCATAATCTTAGCAGCTTTCCGACCCAGCCTAACCGCATGATTGATGCCTCTATCCCATGGGTAAACTTGCTGCATACTGGCCCAATACAAATCTTGCCAAGGCGTATCAATTGTGGGTAAATTTTTTCGATGATTTACAAAAACTAGTGGCTGAGCAAAAGCTTCTCTAAAAACCATTTTTGAAATTAAATGCGACTCAAAATCAGCCTTAAGCAGCTTTAAAAAAGGCAGATACTTTTCAAAAATTTCTACATCAGTTTGACTCAACCACTGTTGGCCCTCAGCGCCCGCGACGTCACCATACTTGCCCACATAAACAATTGAGTGGTGATCAAAAGGCTCAATTCCTGTCAGCCGAGTTTGCTCAACCACAGCCAAAAATGGCCAGCCAGGCTCATTAATGTTCAGCCAATAAGTCCCATCATTAAAAAATTCAGCATCTAATTCCAAGACTAAAGTAATCGCTCCTAAACCCGCTAGTTTGGTATTTTTTTTCTGCCAAAGTTTTTGAGCTGGAGTCGCAGCCAAGCCTTTGGTTAATTGCAGGGCAATTCTAGACTCAGCCGCGATTAAGACTTGATCAAAATTTTCGAATCCTGACTGAGTCTCAACTCTCCAATCTGTCAAAATTCTCCGCAAACTTTTTACTGGTTGGCCAAATTTAAAAATCACGCCATGTTTTTGTAATAGATTTGAGACCTCAATCGCTAATCTACCAAAACCACCACGATAAATTCCCAAATCAGCTGTCCGAGCCACAATTCTCGCCCAAAACCAAGCTAAATTAATTCTGTCAGAAAATTTGCCAAACTTACCCACGAAGAGTGGTTTCCAAACTTTCTGCCAACTCTCTTGACCCATAACTTTTTTTATCCAATCAGCCGCCGGCCACCTATCTAACTGATCTCCCCAAGGCCAAATTTTTAAGAGACCTAAACCAAAGCCTAACTTTAAGCGATTTAAAAATTTTAAAGGTTGATAACTTAATAAGGAAACTATGCTGTCTAAAGACCTAATTTTTCCCTGGAAAAGAGTGGCTGTTTTAACTTTTTTAAACACCAATCCCGAGGCAAGACTCAACTCGGTCAACCAATTTTTGATGGCCGTATCAGAACTAAAAATATGATGATAATGTTTTTCAATTGTCCAATCCCAACCGGGATTTTGAAAGCCAGCGGCCAGTCCGCCAGGCAGAGGAGCCGCTTCAAAGACAGTGACCTGATGACCTTTATTTGCTAAATCGCTAGCGGCTGCCAGGCCTAAAAATCCAGCTCCAATTACAGCCACTTTCATAAACCTGTTTGGCCCATTAACTGCTGCCACTTCATATGGAAATACAATTTTAAAGCTTCCAGACCGGCTTTAATCGCAACTTTAGGATTATTACCTGTTGGTTGACCAAACTTTCTGGCAAAGTGACTCACCGGCAACTGTTTAATGGTTATGCCGCGTTTTTTGAGTTTATAAAGAAGTTCAGCACTTGTAAAAGCGCCAGTAGACTCAAGTTTAATTGATTGGACCAAACTGGTCTTAAATAATTTGAAAGCACAGTCAATATCTTTAACGTGCAGACGAAATAATAAATTTATGTAAAGCTTAAATAAACTGGCGTTAAAAACTCGCATACCACCATCAGCTCGATTTTGTCTAAAGCCAATGACTGCTAAATAGTTAGTCGTCTCCGGCACAAATTTTTTCAGATCTGCCAACTCAAACTGAAGATCGCCATCAGCAAAAAAGGTCCAATCATATTTAGCCGCCCCGAAGCCAGTTCTCAAGGCTGCCCCGTAACCTAAATTAATTGGATGCCGAACTAACTTAATTTCTGGGTGAGTTTTTTGGAGATTTTGAACAATCTTAACCGTTTCGTCTTGACTGCCATCATCAACGATGATGACTTCGAAAATGTCAGCTATTTCTGGCAAAATTACCAGAGCCTCATTAATCAATTTTTCCAGATTAGCCGCTTCATTAAAACAGGGAAAAAAGACAGTTAAAGAGGTGAGCTTATTCATATTAACGCCAACTCGGCAAGAGCCAGTATACCTTCTCGGCTAGCCATAACGAAACTGGCAAACCAGTCCAATTGGGATAAAAAATTAGCCAACTCATCAAGCCTAGAACTAAAACCCAGGCCAACCATTGCCAAATTTTAGGTCGGTTGGCCAAAATCGAGCTTACCAGCAACATTGCGACGGTCATTGCCGGTAAAAAATGATACTGAAATAAAATTCTGGGCGAAAAGAAACTTGGCAACCACATGGCTAAAAATAGCCAGCCTAACCAATTAATTTGACCTAAATTTTTTAATTTTTGAGTTTTTTTAGCACCTAAAATTTGCCACAACCACCAACTCAAAGTTACAACTAAACCCACCGAAAGTAACGGATTTTCCAAAGTTGAAATCCTGGCAGTAGTTTTCACTGGAGTTACAGTGGCTTGCCAATAATGGACTGGCTGAAGGTTAAGTAGCCACTCGACTGGATTTGATTGATCTGGATGCAACTTGTCTCTGGTTACATGATATTGCCAAATATTCTGGTGTAAATTTATAAAGTGTTTCAAACCGTTGCCAGAACTAAAAATTGGCCAGAAACTCATTAAATAAATTAAGCCAGGAATCAACCAAAAACTAACAATTTTTATCGGTAAAGTTAATTGAAAATTTCGCTGCCAGTTATTTTTTTTAATCCGACCAGCACTTTTAATCGCCCACCAGGTTTTTAACTCCCAGACAAATTCGTAGCTAACAATTCCCAACCAAGTCCAAAGCCCACTCCACTTTGTGGCTAAGGCTAAACCCAAAAACAAACCAGTCAAAGTTAAATTTAAATTAGCTTGGGAAATTTTCCACCGATGGCGAGTGTAAAAAAATATCCCTGCCAAACTCAAACTAACGGCTACCATATCGTTCATGCCTGTTCTAGCTTGAACTAAAAATAAACCACTCAAGCTCAATAGTGAAACACCTAACCAAGCAATTTTTTTATCTGCCAAAATCAAGCCAATTTTCCAAACCAACCAGAGACTAAACGTGGCTGCTAATGCCGAAGGCAAACGCCAAGCCCAAGGCTTATCACCGAACAAAAAAATCGCCCCAGCTTGAAAATATTTAAATAATGGAGGATGCAACCAATCAGCATAAGTTCCGTCCGACGCCATAGGTGGCTGCCACCAATCGAAAATTCGCCAGTCAGCTTTTAATACTGCTCTAGCAGCTGGGACGTGATACCTTTCATCAAAAACATATTCATCTGGCCGTCCCAAATTCCACCAAATTCCAATCAAACCCACGCCCACAATTAGACCCATTAGCCATTGATGCCACCGGGGCAGGGTGGAATAAGACTGCTGAGAGCGCATAAAGATTAAATTTGCAAACCCTGACTGGCAGCTACCACCCTAGCAAATTGAGCTCCATCTAAAGCCGCTGTTCCTACAATTACTCCGTCAGTCACTAATAAATACTGGCCGATAGTTAGCTCATCCACACTGCCACCATATAAGACTGGGGTAGAGCTATTGAAAGCTAACTTGATTTCTTGAACCACGTTTCTAACAACATCAACACCGGGATGAATCCCGGTCCCAATGGCCTCCACCGGCTCATAAGCTACATAAACTTGATTGAGCAACTCACCTCCAATAGCTTGAGCCTGAGCCGCAATTTGACTTTTGTCCAAACAAACTATGGCTGTAGCTGGCAAATCAATGGCTTGGTCACACTTAGCTGCCACAATTTGAGAAGTTTCTTGAAAATATTTTCGGCGCTCACTATGACCTAAAATTACCAGATTTGGCTTTAACCAGGCTAAATTTTGGCCACTGACGGCTCCGGTGTATGAACCAGCACCGTATTGACTAATATCTTGAATTCCTAGCTCAAAACCAGCTCCAGCCGCTATCTGGCCGGCTAATTTTAAATTCAAAGCGTCCAGTCTGTCTCTAATCAAACTCAGTAACGGAAAACTTCCCGCCACCACAATTCTTTGTGACAATTTTTGGCCAGCGAGTAATTTTACAAGAGTCACTTCAAAATCATCAAACCAAAGAGTCGCGCCAGCGGCAGATTTATTAGCTTTCCAGTTAGCGATTAAAAGTTTTGACATAGTCAGATTAGTATACCGCTAAATCCGGTTTTTCGATCTGGCAGTGACATCTAGCTGTGATACCATGTTGGCTGTGACCAAGCTTCTCGAGCAACTCCAACATCTAAATCCAGATCAACAAGCCGCTGTAAAACACACCACCGGCCCAGCCATAGTCTTAGCCGGAGCTGGCAGCGGCAAAACCAGTGTTTTAACCACGAGAGTCGCTTGGCTAATTGATCAAAAAGTTGATCCAGGCAAAATTCTCCTAGTCACATTCACAAATAAGGCGGCTGGCGAAATGACCAAACGAGTCACTGATTTAACTGGGGCTAAGCTGCCTTACTCTGGCACTTTTCACAGCCTTTGCGCTAGAATTTTAAGACGAGAGGCTAAAGTCCTAGGCATGTCACCAGATTTTAGTATTTATGATTCAGACGATCAAACTTCACTGATTACCCAAATTTACAAGGCTCATGGTTTTGATGTTAAAAAATTTAAACCTAATGCCATAAAAGCCACTATTTCCACTGCTAAAAATGAGCTGTTGAGCCCAGCTGAATATGAGGCCCTAGCTGGAGATGATTATCAGGCATTTGTGGCCAAAATCTATCGACTTTATCAAGCTGAACTTTCGAAACAGCAGGCAACTGATTTTGATGATTTATTGAATTTAACCGTTCAGCTTCTCCAAACTTCCAAGCCAACCTTGGCTAAATATCAAGATTTAATGGAACATGTTTTGGTGGACGAATATCAAGATACCAACAAAGCCCAATATCTTTTAACCCAACTTTTAGCTGCGCCTCACAATAATTTATTTGTCGTCGGAGATTTTTCTCAAAGTATTTATGCCTGGCGGGGGGCAGATTATCGCAATCTTCACAGATTAAAGCAAGATTTTCCCACAATTGCTGAATACCGCTTAGAGCGAAACTATCGCTCAACTCAAGCAATTTTAGATGCCGCCACCCAAGTCATTAGTGTTAATACTTCCCACCCAGTCTTAAAACTTTGGACTGATAGGACAACTGAAGCTAAGTTGCCTGTCATTGCCATTGACACTGGAGAGGGCGAGGCAACTCAGGTAACGAAGTTAATTAGTCAAGAGCATGCTCATTACGATTATCGGGATATGGCAATTTTATATCGAACAAATGCTCAATCCAGACCTTTTGAAGAAGCCTTTGTGCATGCTGGAATTCCCTACAGATTGGTGGGAGGCACAAAATTTTATGAACGCAAAGAAATTAAGGATTTATTGGCTTATTTACGTTGGCTGATCAATCCATTAGATCAAGTTAGCTGGGTGAGACTGGAAAAGTTAGGTAAACGCAAGTTGGCCAGTTTTTCGAGTTGGGCCCAGAATCACCGGTCAAATTTAATTGGCAAATCCCCACTAATTATTTTAGAACAAGTCTTAGCGATCACAAAGTTTCAAGCTGATTTTGACAAGCATGATGAGCAAGACATTGCTAGACTGGAAAATATTCAAGAACTCTTAAATGTAGCCAGTCAGTTTGTTGACTCAACTAAGTTTTTAGAAAACGTCGCTTTGGTTCAAGATGGCTATCTTCAAGATTTGCCATCTGGAGAAACGCCTAATGCCATAACTCTGATGAGCCTGCACTCGGCTAAAGGCCTGGAGTTTCCGGTTGTTTTCCTGGTTGGCATGGAAGAAGGTTTGTTGCCTCACTCGAGATCGCTTTACGATCAAGATCAAATGGAGGAGGAGCGGCGGCTTTGCTACGTAGGCATAACCAGAGCTAAAGATAAACTTTATTTCACTCACGCCAATAAACGTTGGATCTACGGCGCTAGCAGTTTTACTACCAGAAGTAGGTTCTTGGCTGATATTGCCCCAGAACTTCTGGACCAGAAATCTAGTTTCTCTAACCAAACTTCGGAGGGAAAACCCTGGTTTAAAGATAGTCATTTTAATGATGGCGATAGATTTGCAGCTGGAAAAACTGAAGATTGGAGTAGTAGATGGAATTCTCATCCTGAAACACCTAAGCCCAAGCCTGGCAGAAGAATTATTTTAGATGACGACATTGAAGCCTTTTTAAATGATGAAATCGATGTCAGTGAATTTTTAAAACGCTAAAGACTTCTCCCTAATTCCCTCGTATAATCAAAACTTAACCCGGTCTCAGAGACTTGGTAAATTGTTATGCTCATCCGTGCCCTCAGAGAAGAAGAAAAACAACTTTACAATCAAGTTGTCAAACATCCCCTCCAGTCGTGGGAGTGGGGAAATTTTAGACAAAAAACCGGTGTTGTAGTCGAAAGAATTGGCTTTTTTGATCAAGGTAAGCTTCAAAAAGCCATTCAAGTCACCTTTCACCCCATTCCAGTTTTCGGCAAAACTGCCGGCTATGCTCCCAAAGCCGACATGCCCAATGAAGATCAACTGGCTGCCCTAAATCAATTAGGTCAAAAAAATCAAGCTTTATTTATCAAACTGGAACCAAACGTGGCTCTGCCAGCAGATGTTAATCCTGCAAATCCAGATCAAAACAACTTCAAAGTGGCCACAGATTTCCTGGAAAGTCACAACTGCACATCGGGAAAACCCTTATTTACCAAATATACTTTTCAGTTGGATCTGACTCCATCAGAAGAAACCCTTTTTGCCAATCTTAGCTCTAAAACTCGCTACAACGTCAATATCGCTGTCAAAAAAGGTGTCACTATCAACGAAAACACATCTCTAGAGGGAATGGAGCAGTACATCGAAATTCTGGAAGAAACCACCCAAAGGCAAGGTTTCTATGCCCACACTCCAGAATATTTTCGCCAAATGTGGCAAAGCCTCGGAAAAAATGGCATGCTCCATATTTTTAATGCTGTTTATGACAATAAAATTTTAGTTTGTTGGATTGTGTTTGTTTTCAATGGCGTCATTTACTACCCATACGGAGCTTCAAGATCTGAAAATCGAGAAGTTATGGCTAGCAATCTCATGATGTGGGAAATGATTAAATGGGGTAAGAACCAAAACTGCAAAAGTTTTGATATGTGGGGATCACTTGGACCCAACCCAGATGAGTCTAGCCCTTGGTATGGTTTTCATCGATTCAAAAAGGGCTATGGTGGTCAATTAGTCGAGTTCCTAGGAACTACTGACCTAGTCTTAGACTTTCCCACTTATAAATTTTTTAGAATCGCTGATGATCTGAGATGGACTTGGTTGAGACTTAAAATTAAGCTCAATCCTATTTTAGGTTTTTTTAAAACTCGCTCAAAAAAATTAGTTTCAATCTTAGCTCCCAGAAAGGCATCATGACCCAACCCCGTTTTAAAAGAATCATGCTCAAGGTCGGCGGCGAATCACTTCTAGGTGATAAACCCTACGGCATTGATCCAAAATCAGCCCAAACTGTGGCTGAAAAAATTAAGGCGATTTATAAACGTCATATCCAAATTGCGGTAGTCATTGGTGGCGGAAATATTTTCCGAGGCCTAGCTGGATCAAAAGGAGGAATAGAGCGTTCCACAGCTGATTACATGGGCATGCTAGCCACCGTCATGAACGGTCTAGCTCTTCAGGATGCTTTGGAAAAAATGGGTGTTCCCACCAGAATGCAGTCAGCGCTGCAAATGCCAGCTGTGGCAGAAAGCTTCGTCCGCCGCAAAGCCATTAGACATATGGAAAAGGGTAGGGTCATCATTCTGTCTGCTGGAACTGGTGTGCCTTATGTCACCACAGATACTGGAGCTTCATTGCACGCACTTGAACTTAAATGCGACGTCCTAATGAAGGCCACTAAAGTTGATGGCATTTATGACAAAGATCCGATGAAATTCCCAGATGCCAAGCGCTTCAAAACGCTCACATTTAAGGATGCAATCGAAAAAGACGGCGTCGAAGTCATGGATACGGCTGCTCTGGCTATGTCCAAAGACAATAATATGCCAGTCATGGTCTTTGAGCTTTTCCAAGGGGACAACCTTGAAAATGCTGTCGACGGCATCGATGTTGGCACCTATGTCAGCAACGACGTCACCACTGAATTCGCTTAAAATCACTTTAAGCTTTTATTTCGGGATATCTGCTAACCGCTAGCTTTGGTATAGTGGAGCTTAGGCTATATGTCATTATCATTTATATCGCGGTTTTTCACCCCAACTAAGTCTATGACTGAAAATTCTAGCTCTCAAAATGTAGGTGCTTTGGCCAGTTTTGGCATCAATGGTTTTGGCCGAATTGGTCGAACAGCCGTCAGAGTTTGGTGGTCCAAACATCGTCATCAACTTGATCTCAAGTTGATTAACACCTCTGGGTCTATGGAAGTGGCTGACTGGGCTCATCTTTTAAAATATGACTCGAACTATGGTCGATTCAGCGCCAATGTTGAAGCCATTCAAATTCAAAGCTGCAAAGATGCTTCGGATCAAAATCCAATCATTGGCAAATTAGTTTTAACCGAGGGCGCTGATAAAAAAGAAATTGTCATCTCCGCTCAGAGGGATCCAGCCAAAATTCCCTGGACAGCTCAAAATGTCCATACTGTCATTGAATCCACTGGCAAGTTTGTGACGGCAGAAAAAGCCGCGGCTCACTTAACCGCTGGTGCTAAGACTATCATTATTTCCGCTCCTACCAAGGGTGAGGGCGTAACCATGTCAGTGATTGGCATTAATAATTTTGATGCTGCCAACTCAATTAGGTCTAACGCCTCATGCACCACCAACTGTATCGCGCCAATCATGCAAATCATGGTTCAAGAGTTTGGGGTCGAAAAGGCCATGCTTAATACCATCCACTCTTACACTGATGATCAAAACCTCCATGATAATTCTCATAAAGATCTTCGCCGCGCTAGAGCCGCCGCAGAAAATATTTGCCCAACATCTACTGGAGCTGCCAAAGCTGTCGGCGAAGTCATTCCGGAAATTAAAGGCTTATTTGACGGTCTAGCTGTCAGAGTTCCCACCCCGGTTGGCTCACTCTCTGACATGGTTTTTGTGACCAAACGCCCAGTAACCAAGGAAGAGGTTAACGCTGCTTTTGTTTCGGCCAGCCAAACAGAACACTGGCAGGGCATTATTGCCGTTACCAATGATCCGATTGTTTCATCTGATGTAATTGGCAGGAGTGAATCTGCCATTGTAGATTTAGCCCTAACTCAGGTTGTGGGAGGCAATTTAGTCAAAGTTATTAGTTGGTATGATAACGAATTTGGCTACTGCAATCGATTAATTGAGCAGATTTTGAAATAATCATGTCCACAGATACTTATTGGCTGATTGCACTAGTGCTGGGGAAACTGTGTTACTTTCCGCTGAACTATCGGCCATCGAAATACTATTTCGAATTTCCGCCAATTGATACCAAAATCCCACTCATCCCAATCTGGATAGTGCCATATTATCTTTACTTTAGTTATCTCTTAGCTGGTGGGATTTTTATTTGGCAAACAAGTTTTAGACATGAGTATTTAATCGCCTATACTTTAGCAACTTTTTCCGCCAGTTTATTTTGGTATTTTATCCCCAATGGAGTCAAGAGACCGGACGCGTCACATCTTAAACCCAGCTGGCCAGCCAAAGCCATTCAGCAACTTTACCGCCATGATAAAGATGGCAATGGTTTCCCCAGCGCTCATGTTTATGCCTCACTCATAACCAGTTGGTACTTAATTCAGGCTTTTCCCCAGTACTGGTATCTTTGGTTTGGAATTGGTACCGCCATCGCTCTGTCAACAATTTTTACCAAACAACATTACATCGTTGATTTGGTTGGTGGAATTGCTTGGACTATTGGTGCTGTCTGGTTCAGCTCAATTCTGGGCTGGTAACCTCACTTAATACATTCTCCAAAGCCCAGATCTTGCTTGATACGATATAATCTCAAGCATGTCTACTTCAACCCCAGTTAAAACACCTAAAAAAACCGCCGCCACAAAAACATTAGCTGAAACTAATTCAAAAGTAAAATCAGGTCCAGCCGTCAAACCCAGTGTGGACAAATCTGCTTCAGATGTCATTGCTGCCAACACAATAATTAAAATTGTCATTGCCAAAGACGTGGTCAAATCCACCTACCAAAAAGTCTTGATTAAACTAGCCAAAACGACCGCCACTCCTGGATTTAGAAAAGGCAAAGCGCCTTTAGAAATTGCCGAAGATGTCATTGGCAGAAGTAAATTAATTGAAAAAACCTTCAATGAAGTGGTGGCTCATGAATACTACCACGCGGTGGTAGATCAAAAAAAACAACCCATCACCCAACCAGAATTTGATCCGATTAGCCTAGAAATGGACAAAGACTGGGAAGTTGAGGCCCATTTTGCCGAAAGACCAGAAATCAAACTCGGAGATTTTACCAAAACTGTCAAAGCAGCTTTAAAAACTGCCGAAGCTGAGTTGGCTGAGCATCTAAAACAGGATCATCCAGACCATGATCATAAACCAGAGGCCTTGGAGGCTGAAACTAAAGAAGTTAAACTGCGCCAAATCTTCAAAAGTTTAGTTGAAACTATTAGACCGGCTATCCCAGAAATGTTGCTTCGTCAAGAAACTAGATTCGAATTAGATGATTTAATTAAAAATTTAGAGCAACTTAAATTAAAAATCGAAGATTATATTGCTAAACGCCAGATCACTACCCAAGAGTTATCCAACGAATTAGCCGCTACAGCTCTGGGGAAACTTCAGCTGGAGTTTATTCTGGGTGCCATCGCTAAAGAACAAAAAGTCACGGTTTCAGCAGCTGAAAGCGACAAAGTTTTGAATGATATTAAAGACGAAGCTACTAGAACCAAAATTAAAGCTGACTCAGAAACTATGAGACAACTAGAGGTGAGTTTGATTAGACAAAAAGTTGTTGATTATCTGTTGAATCTTTGAGCTTGATTTACACAGAAAAAGTTTTAGACTTAAAACTAGGTCAAACTGCTTGACAATGTCAAGTAGTGTCCTATAATTCGTCAATTATGTTTCAAGCCGCTGGTCAAAATATTCTCGGTCATCTTGATGACGCCAGGCCAAGTGGAATAGGATTGGAAACGGAAAATACTTTAGCTCCAATGGGTTTGGGCACATCAGAGGCCATGTCTGCATTTGCCAGCGCCATGATGGGGAATAGTACCTCTGAATCAGGTTCGCAGACCAATTTAGCCTCAAGCGTTGACGAAGATATCTATGCCAGCTCAAACAGTTTTGCGGCAGCTTTAAATGAGACGGGTAGTTCAAATGCCAATCAAACTGAGTCTGCAGGGCAGACTAGTGAGCGATTTGAAAATTTCGCTAAATCTATTGAAGCGCCAGTAGCTGTAACCGTTTTAGACGCCCAAACCATTCAAGACGAAGCTGATACTGCTCAAATTCGCCAAGCTATCATAGCAGAAATAGCCAGACTCAGACTTGAAACCGGCGACCAACAAGCATTGGAAACTCAAAGAGTCACTGCCCTAAAAAGCATTGTCAAATCTGAAAATGGCATCGGACCAAAGACTTTTTTACTCGCAGTCATGGCTAGCCTAAAAGAACTAAGTAAGGCTCCCACGTTGGACGCAACTCGTCCAAAAACTTGGCTTCAGCTCATACATGATCAGCGGAAAAAAGGTGAGAATGGCGGCAGGCAAGTCGGTGGCTAAGCCAAAACATTCGCTTGGCCTTCATCTAAAATTGATCAGCTAACTTCTGGCAATTTATATTTTTTCAACACCTCTAAATTTCCATTTTCTCTAACCTGGCCATTTTCCAACCAAATAATTCTATTAGTACTTTTTTCTAGAAACTCTAAAACATGAGTGACTACGATGATGGTTTTTTTGGCTTTAAAAAACTCTTCCAGCTTCAGCGAACTTTTCAACTGAAAATTCCGGTCGCCAGCTGATATCCCTTCATCTAAAATTAGTATTTCTGGATCAGCATGAACTGCTATTGAGAAACCCAGTCTTAACTTCATGCCCTCAGAATAAGTATAAAGTGGCTCAGAAATAAACCTACCTATATCAGCAAAGGCAATTATTTTTTTTATTTTTTTTGAATTTCTGTTTTAGTCATTCCCACCAACAAACCATTGAGAAAAATATTTTCTCTACCACTTAAGTCCGGATGAAAACCTGACTCTAAATCGATTAATGAAACAATTTTCCCTTGAGT
>Ga0265292_1001650_pt1 | contig 18684 bp, 13 predicted proteins | sample Munlanlewell296A_FD_189080 | JGI IMG/M metagenome (GOLD analysis project Ga0265292, IMG submission 189080) | Leachate microbial communities from a municipal landfill in Southern Ontario, Canada - Leachate well 296A | ecosystem: Engineered > Solid waste > Landfill > Unclassified | place: Canada... | reverse complement strand
TACATTTTGTCACTTTCTAAAACGGAGTAAAAGAAACAGTTACTAAACCTTAAGGGGCGGGGAAACTCGCCTCTTTTTTTATCAAAATCTTAATCTTTTACAGTATGAAAACCAATTTGATCCATTCCCTGAAACTCAAATCCGGTGCAGAATTCCCAATCGGTACTCCGTTTTCCGTTTATCCTCATCTGAACGATGGCCATGCTCAATTGTTTGTTGATGGATCCTTCGAACCCATAATCATCCGCATCGTTAATCTTTTCCATTACTTTCTGGAATTCATTGAAGTAACACCGGAGGCCATTGACGAAGCGATGATGGATGGTGAATGCCCTTCCATGACCGGCGAAACCGGCATTGAACCCGACGGTCATGATTCGGAAGGTTGGCCTTCAATCCTTTCGGCAGCCGGAATAATCTAATCCCATGAATACTCCTGAAATCTTCGATACTCCGATGTCCGCCCGACAGTTCAACCGGATGCAATGGGATCTTTACGGCGACTATGTAGTTCGATGCATCATGAACAATGTACCGTATGAGCCCAAAGACACGTACTTCCCAGGATTGCCAGTCAATTATGGCTATGCGCTGAAAACCCGCTTCTCCGGGATCCAATGGAAGAAGCGCAAATGTGATTTCGGTTTCAAGATCAAGCATATCTAAAATCGATAAATACAGCGGCTGGAAGGGCATCGCGAGGCTTGAGATTGCTTTATATGAAGCAATTGAAAAGCCGAGGGATGTCCCGGAGCGTGAGTATGCTGACCTTTCAAGACGTTTTAGAAAGGTTCAATAGTGACCGATTATCAGTTGTATCAACCAGAGGATTCGTTCATAATTCAAATGACTATGCTAAAAAACACCTACCTTAGTCGGCATGAACAAGATTCCGGAAATACGAACTACAGGAAGCCCTCAGGTTGATCCAATTGGACTAATCAATACTTTCTACGACAACGAATTGCATGGCTTTTTAATCATTTTTGAGTACTCTCTATGTCACAAAATATCGTAACTGCTAATGATTACTATTCAATTAAGGTAATTCATCTTTTTAAATTCGCAAATATTGGCGATTTCTGTAATGTAAAAATAAATCGATATGAGACAGTGGACTAAAGAAATAGCTATACAAGAATTGGATAGCCTAATCTCACAAATAGAGTTTGTAGCTTCTTCTGGTCGAGGGTCCGATCAACATATTAGGTGGTGGACAAATACTTCAAGAATTTTGGAAGAAATTTTTGGTCGCAAATCAGTTTATTATATAACAATTTCTTCCTATACGTGGACTGAAACTGGAACTCATATATATCAAGGTTGGGACATCAATTCGGAAGTAGATGAACATAATAAACAAGTTTTTCTGGACCAATTACAACAATCAAAGGGATTATTACTAGCTGCAAAGGATCATTTAATTGCTTCAAATATTGTCGATGTTTATCAAGGTAAGGATACCGCACCAGAATCAAGTGTTATTATAAAAATATTATCATTAATTGATAACAAACTGAGAAAACTTATTCGCGAAAAGCCTGATCGAGAAAAGGTTGTTCAAGATGCTTTTGAAAATTTACTGATTTTAACTGATATTCAATATGAAAGAGAAAATCCTTCAATGGTTTATTCCACAAAGAAATATATTCCAGATTTTTCATTTCCTAAATTGGATTTAATTGTTGAGATCAAATTGTGTACGGAAACAACAACTGAGAAACAATTAATACCTCTGATTAATGACGATATTTTAGCTTACCAAACTAAATTTGGAAATCTGATTTTCGTAGTTTATGATATTGGTCAAATAAGGGATGCTACTAGATTCTCACGATCTTTCGAGAACACTGACAAAGTAATAATAAAAATCGTTAAGCATTAATGGACCATATTCAAAAAAACGGTATTAAAAAGATAGAGTATTTTGAGATAATTGTCTGCACTTTATACATCATCAGCTATTCCAAGCAAACAATTACAAGGCAATACCAAAAGAATATTTTAACACAGAGAGCAACTTTAAATTCAGAAAAATCAATTTGAGTGAAGAAACTTAGAACAATCCATACCTCCCGAACCATGATGTTTGCTGAGTTGCAAAAGGTTATGGACTATTCCATCGATGGTGGCAATTTCACGGAAGCGTTAGGGCTTAATGTTACCGGAAAGAAGTCAAGCTCAGGCGTTGAAAAAACGGCTGGGCATTTAAAATATCTTTATGGTTTTGACATGGAGTACCGGCCATTTGTGGCCTTTAAGTACTTCTGGATGATTGCTGAACCGGATGAGAAACCATTGCTGGCCTATGTTTATGCCGTGAACCATGATGATCTTCTTGCTGAAAGCATTCAAGTTATCCGTGATATAAGGCCCGGAGAAAGTGCCCTCAAAGGAATGTTCGAAGAGGTTATTGAAAGATATCATCCCAATCAATATTCAGCAGCCACTAGAGGGTCAATTGCCAGAAACATTGCCAGCTCATATAAACAGGCAGGTTTCATTGAGGGAAAAGTTAAGAATATCAGAGTTCAACCTGAAATAACATATCGGATTGCTTGTTTTGCTTTTTTACTCGCTTACCTCGCAGGCGACAGAGGTGATTTTATCTGGAATAGTATAGGGGTTAAAGCGCTTTGTCTTAATGAAAACAACCTGAGGGAATTAGCCATTGAATGTGCAAAGCGGGATTTGATGCAATATCAGTCTGCCGGAGGTGTAACCGCTATTGCTTTCAACAATTTATTAAACAAAATTGGAATTGATGCAATCTAAATTGGACCAATTGCTAGAGGCTTTTGACAAGGTGGTGAACGAACCCTGGTCATCTGCCTTATCCGGTCAGGAGCGTATCTGGTTTTTAGTGTATGATCCTGCAGAGCAGCGCAAGGTGGACTTTCGATTGGGTGATTTCGAGGCCTCTACTTTAAAGGCCGGGAAAAAATGGAAGAGCATTTCTTTGAAGAAGTGCTTTCCTTCGTGGATGGTAAACCATGAGTACAGGGAGGGATACTTTAAAAACCCAAAATACATTATTGACCAGCTCGAGGCTGAATTCATTCCTTTTGCGATTGAATTTTTAAAAAATGAGTTGCGGAAAATTGAACAAGACCCGGATACATTGATCGCTATCCGGGATGTATCTTCCCTATTCGGTTTCCTTCGGTTGTCTGAAATTCTTAAAAGCTGCGATAAAGATTTTAAGGGACGCATGCTGATCTTTTTCCCGGGGGAGTTCGAACACAATCATTACCGCCTGCTGGATGCCAGAGATGGGTGGGATTATTTAGCCAGACCAATAACTTTATAAAGTACTGTGATGAAGAATAAGGAACTATTTACGTTGAATCCTGAGCAGGTAAACCTTAAGAATGAAGGGGTTGCAAAGATCAGAAACATCAACGAAAAAGATGATCTAACCATTGCCGAATACGAATTGCGAACTTTTGTCTGCGATGGGGAGTATCATGAAGGGTTGAAAAAGATTCTCGAATTCTATTTGAATAATTATAATAGTACGGTCCAACCCGCCTTTTGGGTCAGTGGATTTTATGGCAGTGGGAAATCTCATTTGGTTAAAATGGCCGGTTATCTATGGGAAGATTTCAACTTCCCCAATGGGAATACCGCCAGGAACATCAAACCTTTACCGCAAGAAATTCAGGACTTATTTGTCGAAATAGACCGTAAGCAAAATATCCAGGGGAAGCTATCCATTGCTGGCACATTGAGGGATTTCCCATCAAAGGATATCCGGTATTCATTCATCCAATTGCTTTTAAATACGCTGGGGTTACCATCGCAATTCCATCATTTCAAATTTGTCTATTGGGCAAAAAAGGAAGGAATTTATGATGGACTGAAAGCTTTGGTTGAAGCCGCAGGCAGAAGTCTGGAGAAGGAAATTGGAAACCTTTTCATGTCTGATACCCTGGCAAGATCGATTCTCGTGTTAAAACCTGAGTTAGCTGAAAATATAGCCAAGTTACTTGATTTAATTGCAGCTCAGTTTCCAAGAATTGAAACTATTGGACGAGAAGAATTTGTAAAAACCATCAGAGAGGAAATTCTTCCACTTTCATTTGCTGATAAAATCCCCTGTACTATTATTATATTGGATGAGGTTCAACAGTTCATCGGCCAAGATCCAAATCTTGCTGATAATGTACAATTCTTAGCAGAAGACCTTTGCTCTAGATTTGATGGCAAATTTCTATTGGTGGGCACGGGCCAAAATGCATTAACAGATACACCAATCTTGCAGAAATTGATGGCACGGTTTAGAGTACCCATTCAATTAACCAATACCGATATTCAAACGGTAATCCGTAAAACTATTTTAGATAAGAAACCTTCGGCTGTTGCCCCTTTGAATACCAAGATGGATGCTTCTTCAGGCGAAATATTCCGCAACCTCGAAGGAACTGTTTTTGGCTGCCTAACCGAAGATAAAAACACGCTGGTAGCTGATTATCCATTGCTTCCATCTACCCGGAAGTTCTGGTATAAAGTATTGCAAGTGGTTGACGTAGCAGGAACCTCAGGCCAGCTGCGTAACCAATTACGTTTAATCGATGACAGCTTAAAAACCCTGGCTGAAAAGGAAGTAGGCTATGTGGTACCGGCAGACTTTATTTTCACCCAAACCCGTTCAGACCTTATCCAGGCCGGGCTTTTGTTGAATGATACCAGCAATCTCATTCAGGGTAAGAAATCCAAAGGAGGTGATTTAGAAATCGAAGGCAGAATATTAAGTGCCGTTTTCTTGTTGGACCAAATCACTTCCAATATTTCAGATACCGGTTTGAAATCCAACGAAAACACGATTGCCGACTTGTTGATTGACAATTTGAATGTAAACTCCGATGCATTCCGTACCAAGGTCAAAGAGTTAATTAAGAAGTTAGTGGATGAAAAATATCTCATGCCCATTACTGATCAGTACAAGTTGCAAACGAAAATTGGGGCTGAATGGGAACAGGAATTCACAAAGCAGTACATCAAGCTTAATAATTCAGGTGATGACCAGATTCAAAGTCTGAGAAGAGAAAAGCTGGTCGCCCACTTTAAGGATAAAACAAGAGCGATCAGCGTTTCACAGGGCACTTCCCGCATGGTGCGTGAGTTTGATCTTTGGGATAAAGATACCATACCCAACACCGAGCATAAGCTGAATCTATGGATACGTGACGGGTGGTTTGAAAATGAAACTTCTGTTGAGAATGAAATCCGTGCTGCCGGCAATAATGCTCCTTTGGCATACGCCTTTGTCAAGAAATTCAGAGACCCTGAATTAAGGACAGAGATAATCAAGTTCTTAGCTACCGGTTTAGCGATAAACGCCATGGGCTTACCCTCAACCCCGGAAGGTGAACAGGCTAAAAAAAGCATGGAAACCCGCCAGTCACAGGCAAAAACTGTTATGCAGGAATTGGTGGAGAAAATCTGCGATGAAACCAAATTATACCTTGCTGGTGGTACGATAATTCAATCCGGAACATTAAAAGAAAACATCCAGGAAGCACTCAATAGTATTGCAGACCGCCAATTTTCGGAATTTAAAAGCAAAGCTGATTACTTAAACTGGGGACAGGCATTAACCAAGGCGCTGGCCGGCAATCCTGACGCATTGAATGCTATCAATTACAGCGGCGACATTGAAAAGCATCCTGTATCGGCAGAAATATTGCGGTTTTTGGGTAACACCTCTAAACTGGGCAGAGATATCCGGAACCACTTTATGAAAGCTCCTTACGGATGGAGCCAGGATGCTATTGATACGATATTGGTCGTATTGAAAAATTCGGCATGGATTTCAACCCCTGAAACAAACCTGATTGTTGCCAGAATAAACCAGGCTTCATTTAAGAAAGAAGTCCATATTCTTACCGCGAGAGATAAAATGGACATTCGAATCCTATTTCAAAATGCCGGGATTGCTTGTCCTCCGAATCAGGAAATATTTCCTTATTCAAACGAATACCTCGAAAAGTTGAAAGCCCTTGCAAACCAGGTAAGTGGTGATTCTCCCCGGCCAGAACCCATCAACATTGATTTCATTAAGGAAATTGAAAACAAAGAGGGTAATGAACGTTTGCTGGAAATACTCCAACTAAAGATTGACTTGCAGGCCAGGTTTAGTGATTGGAGTTCAAAAGCGAAATTGGTAAGCAAAAGAGAGCCGCTGTGGATTTTATTGGTGGATCTGACAAACCATGCCCCTGACGAACCTGAATTGGACCCACTTAAAACAGAAATCAAGGCCATTAAGGATAACCGACTGCTCCTCCAGGAGCCTGATCCTGTTCAGTCTATTTTAAATGCGATTACGGAAAAGTTGGTGGGCATTCTGAACAGCAGGAAAGATCAATTCAATGCTCTTTACGATCGAAAAATGGCTGATTTGCAGGCTAATGATTACTTCAAGAATTTAACACCCGAACAAAAGCATAGCATTTTAGTAAAGCACCAGATATTGGTGAAGCCTGAAATCAAAGTATTAGATGCTCATGCACTGCTCAATCAACTTCAGAAAGCATCGTTATATACCTGGGATACCAAAATAGCTGCTTTACCCGGTCAGTTTCAGTCGGCTTTGGAAGATGCCATTGTATTGTCTGCGCCTCAGGCCAAAACATATAACCTTCCCCGCAAAACCATTACCAACCAGGCGGACATCGAAGCTTACGTGGCAGCATTGAAAACCGATTTGGAAAATCTATTGCATGAATCAAGCTCAATCATTTTAAAGTAATGGCAGTCCTTACATCACAACAACGGAGCACTTTAGAATCAGCTGTAAAGCAAGCCCGAAAGATTGCTGAAACAGGAGCTTTCAATGCCTTACATGGCCTGGCTATAGATAATCCCGAACCTTTTGTACACATGGGTCCTGAGCAAAAGGCTCTCCGCAACAACCTTCGCAGCAAAGCAAGATTATTGGGAGATGAATTGCCCGCTAACGGTGCTCAAGAAATTGGCCACCTAACCTACGAACTTGCTTACGAAACCTGGCATAAGATGCTCTTTGCAAAATTTCTGGAATCCAATGGCCTGCTCATGCACCCCGATGGTGTGGCCGTAACGATGGCAGATTGCGAAGAGCTGGCGAAGGATGAGGGCTTCATAGACAAATGGGATACAGCCGCCAACTACGCTTCTAAAATGCTACCAGCCATTTTTAGAACAGACGACCCTTTAATGCAGGTATTTTTTGCAACGGACGAAAGAATTAAACTGGAAGAAATTATTGACGGTTTAGAAAAACAAATATTTACTGCTGATGATGCATTGGGATGGGTGTATCAGTTTTGGCAAAGCGAAGCCAAAGTAGCCATTAATGCAAGTGGTGATAAAATTGACGGAGAAAAACTCCCCGCAGTTACGCAACTGTTCACCGAGCCTTATATGGTTCATTTTCTGATCGACAATACTTTAGGTGCCTGGTGGGTAAGCCGAAATCCGGGTGTTAAACCACCAGTTAAATTCGAGTATTTAAGATTGTTGGACGATGGCACACCTGCTGCCGGAAAGTTTGAAGGCTGGCCTAACAAAACTAGCGAAGTTACCTCGCTTGACCCCTGCATGGGCTCCGGGCATTTTGTGGCATCTCTCTTTCCGGTATTTGCATCCCTTCGTATGTTGGAAGAAGGATTAACGAAGAAGGAAGCCACCGATAAAGTAATTGCCGAAAATCTGCATGGGCTTGAGTTAGATGCCAGATGCACGCAGATTGCCGCCTTCAACCTGGCCTTGACCGCCTGGAAGTATTGCGGTCATTACAAAGAACTGCCCGAAATGAATCTGGCTTGCAGTGGCATTGCCCCAAAAGGAAAGGTGGAAGATTGGGAAAAACTAGTGGGTAAAGTTGCCGATCCGGTTGATAAAGCCCGGATGGAAAATGGAATGCGCATGTTGTACAATCATTTTCAATTAGCTCCAGAGTTAGGTAGTCTTTTAGATCCATCTACGATAAAGGCTGATGCTTTTACCGCCAGTTTTGAACAACTGCAACCTGTTTTAGTAAAAGCCTTGGATGGTGAGTTCGACAAAGACCTGAGAGAACGCGGTGTTATGGCAGCAGGGATTGCAAAAGCCGGCGAAATTCTGATAATAAAATTTGACTTAATTATTACAAATGTTCCTTTTTTAGGCAGTAATAGAATGAGCCTATTTCTCAATGAATATGTTGAGAAAAAGTTCCCTGATACGAAGTATGATCTTTGCACAGTTTTTTTGAAACACTTGGTAGAAAAAAGTAAACAGTCAAATACAATTAATGCAATTGTTACTTTGAATAGTTGGCTAACATTAGGTTCTTATACAAGCCTTCGAAAATCATTTTTAACTAAGCGACAATTGATTTTAATTGCTGATTTAGGCTCAAGGGCATTTAGTCAAATCGGTGGTGAAGTTGTGAAAGTTTGTCTGTCAATAATTAAATCTAAATCTGATCAATCCGAGAATTTGTCTATCATTGATTTAACGGATACTAAATCAATAGAACAGAAGAATAGTGGTCTCAAGGAATCACAGTTATACCTTTTAAAACAAGAAGATATTCTCGCAAATCCAAACCATATTATTACGAGAAATGAAATTAAGTCAGATTCGTTTTTGAGTGATTTTGCCATATCACCTAGAGGTATTGTTACTGGAGATAGCGAAAAATGGTTAAAGCAATTTTGGGAGGTAAGTTCTTTTGGTGATAGATGGAAATTTATTCAGGTCGCAGTAAATGATAATCAGTATTATGATGGTTGTACCTCAATCATTGATTGGTTCACCAAAGGTAGAGGAATGTTAAGGCCGGGTTTGGGAAATGAGGCGTTGGGTAAAAAAGGAATATGTGTTTCACGCCAGTCATCTCTAGCAGCAACTTTATATAGCGGAGGATTCTATGATCAAAATTCTGCAGCAATTGTCCCATTGAATGAAAATCACCTTATTCCTTTATGGTGTTATTGTAAATCAGATAAATTCTCCAGGGATGTTAGAAAACTAGATAAAAAAATTGGAGTAACTCCTGCAACTTTATTAACAGTTCCTTTTGATTTAATCTATTGGCAAGAATTGTCCAATACTAACTACCCAAATGGACTTCCGGAGCCATATAGTGACAACCTTACTCAATGGTTGTTTCATGGGCATCCTGTCAAATCATTTAATCCCTTACAGGTGGCCATTGCTCGACTAATAGGTTACCGCTGGCCGGCCGAGAATGACCACGACATTGAATTGTCTGACGAAGCAAGGGAGTTGATTTCTTCAATGCAGTTTTTCGATCATCTTAGTGATGAGGACGGAATCATCTGCATCCCATCAGTCAATTCTGAATCAGCAGGTTCGGAACGACTTCGTGATTATCTTCAATCTGTTTTTTCAGATCAATGGAACAGCCAGATAATTAACCAACTTCTTCGTGAAGAAAATTCCGTATCAACTAATCTGGATGATTGGTTGCGAAATGATTTTTTTACCCAGCATTGCAAAATTTTTCAGAACCGGCCATTTATCTGGCATGTTTGGGATGGTCGCAATGATGGTTTCTCTTCTTTAGTCAATTACCATAAACTTGATAAAGCCAATTTATCTAAGTTAATCTATACCTACCTGGGTGATTGGATACGGATGTGCGAAGCCAAGAGGAAAGCCGGGGAAAGCGGTGCAGAGGGCCAATTGAGTGCAGCACTCAAACTCAAAGAAAAACTTGAAGCCATACTTCAAGGTGAAAAACCCTACGACATTTTCGTTCGCTGGAAACCGATTGAACAACAACCCATTGGTTGGGAACCCGATTTGAACGATGGTGTTCGATTAAATATCCGTCCGTTTATCGAAGCGGGTGTTTTACGCTCCAGGTTCAACCTCAAATGGGGCGTGGATCGTGGGAAGAACCCTCCCGGAAATTATTGGGGCGAAGTGCGGGATAATGATAAACACCTGAGTTTGGAAGTAAAACGGGAAGCACGAGCAAATAAAAAGTAATCGACAATCAAATAATGGAAAATCAAATAATACTTTACAATAACGCAGAAGGTAAAGTCACGATTAAGGTTACCTATTTGGATGACACATTTTGGTTGCCACAAAAGCTTATTGCACAACTTTTTGGTGTGGAAGTGCCGGCAATCAGCAAGCATTTAAAAAACATATTCATATCGGGTGAGTTAGATGAAAATTCAGTTGTTTCCATTTTGGAAACAACTGCCTCTGATGGGAAAAATTACAGCACCACCTTTTATAACCTTGATGCAATTATAGCAGTCGGTTACCGGGTAAATTCGAAACAGGCAACCCAATTCAGAATATGGGCAACCCAAACACTTAAGGAATACATTATTAAGGGTTTTGTTTTGAACGACGACCTTTTGAAAAATGGCAAACCTTTTGGCAAAGACTATTTCGACGAGTTACTAGAACGGATTCGTGAAATACGAGCCAGCGAGCGACGGTTGTACCAAAAGTTAGGTGATATTTTTGAGCAATGCAGCGCCGATTACGATGCCAAAGCCGAAGAATGTCAACTGTTTTACAAAATGGTTCAAAACAAATTACACTTTGCAGTGACCGGGCAAACGGCAGCGGAAATAATAGCATCAAGAGCAGATAGAGATAAAGATTTCATGGGACTTACCTCATGGAAAAACTCACCAACCGGTAAGATTTTGAAAAGCGATACGAAAATTGCTAAAAACTACCTTTCGGAACAAGAAATCGGTAATTTGAATTTACTGGTGAGTGCTTACCTCGATTTAGCCGAGTTTCAAGCCCGGAGAAATCAAGTGATGACGATGAAAGATTGGCTCGAAAGAACCAATAAATTCCTGGAAAGTAATAGTTTAGAAGTATTGCCCAATGCTGGCAATATATCACATGAAGAAGCAATTGAAAAAGCAGCAGAGGAGTATGAACATTTTAGAATTAAACAAGACAGGGCATACCTTTCGGATTTAGACAAGGAGGTTAAAAGAATAAAAAACAAAAATATTGAAAGTCCACAGGATGAATCTTAGAGAAAAAATACTTGAAGCTTTAGACAAAGCTAAAAGCCACAACAGTAGCGTAATGGCGAAGCCGGAGGTAATACTCTGGCCCGATCCGGAATGTCAATGGGTGGATGTTATTTCTGTTTTGCAGTCAGCTTTACCGCAATTACTCATATATGGCAACTATGAGCCAGCAAAGAAACAAGGTCCAGCTATCTGGTTAAAGTGCATGATTGCAAAGATGCTACCCGAAGCCGATTGGGATGGGGATGCTATTCCGATCATTTACCTGCCGGGCATAGCAAAATCCGATTTACGAAATGTAGAGAATGCCGTTTTCAATTTCCAACCGCTGCTGGAATACCAATACACGGGTACTTTATTCATTCAGGAAAACGGAAAAGAATGGACCATACTTGCATTCGTTGAAAATCCAACAATTGGCCTGGGAGTTAAAGTAGCCCAGGACAATGCAACAAAAGTTGCCTTAATAAAATCATTATCCACCATTTTTCAAGACCGGGAGGTGCTGTCTGGCAAAACCACTATAGATGCCGATTATCTGAACAATCAATTGTTGCCCGACATTATCCCCATCATTCTCAAATGGATTTGCAAAGGCGATGCTCTTTTACAAAGCATGGAGGCCGGGAAAAAAGAGGTGTTTATCAGCCTATGCAAATCGCAGTATGATTTCGAACCCGATCATAAAAACATAAAAGCCATCGCCGAAAAGCTTGGCTCACAAAATAACTCCTGGAAATACCTTTGGCAATTGTATGCCACAGCCCCACATAAATATCCCGAGATACAAGACTTGTTGCGGTTAGCCAAGCCTGCCGATTTGGGCACAGGCATTTTTGCTTTGCCGGATGAAAGCTGGCCGCAGGTCAATGAACAGAAAGAAGAAGCTTTGGCTATGGCACTGGTAAAAGCAGCCAGGCTGGATGCGAAAAAAGCTTTGACGGTACTGAATGAATTAGAAACAGAGCATGGCGTAAGAAGAAACTGGGTGTGGTTTGAATTAGGCAAATCGCCTTTGGCTGATGCCTTACACTATCTGGTTCAAATGGCTTTGAAAGCTTCAGAAGCGTTTTCATCTTCATCCATCGGGGAACTCAAATCGTATTATACAACGAGCGGCTATCTGGTTGACCAATTTATGCGGAAATCGCTGGCAGCAGTGAAAAGCGGGAAAGATAAGACCATTGTTAAATCTATCATCCAACTCTTTTACCAACCCTGGCTTGAATCCATAACCATTAAGTTTCAAAAACTGGTGGAAGCCGATACCTCGATCTTTACAACACAAACTGCAATTGAAGAAACCGAATCGTTCGTTTTGTTTGTCGATGCTTTTCGCTATGAATTGGCCGAAGAGTTCAGTCAACGATTATCAAAGTTTAAACTAAAGATTTCATTGCAAGCCGGTTGGTCGGCCATACCGTCCTTAACCCCAACGGCAAAACCCAATGTTTCACCAATCGCATCAATTGTATCAACACAAAGCGATATTTCCGAGTTCCGGCCGAAATTGCAGAATGGCAAAGATCTACAGACCAACATATTTCGGGATGCCTTAAAAGCAAACAATTTCAGATTCGTTTCCAATGCGAATGATATACAGGGTGAAGGAAAATATTGGCAGGAAATCGGTGAAGTTGATACCAAAGGACACGAAGAACAGTCCGATATGGTAAAACGCATAGAGGAATTGTTTGAGCAAGTGCACGAATCTCTGGATGTGGCATTTGAAAAAGGGATAAAGCGCATTAAAATCGTAACCGATCACGGGTGGTTATTGTTACCGGGCGGTTTACCCAAAACACAGCTCAATGCCGGGTTAACCGAAACCCGGTGGGGCCGTTGTGCATTAATAAAGGAAGGAGCAAAAACAGATTTATTGCACTTACCCTGGCGTTGGAATCCTGCTATTTACATTGCCTATGCTCCTGGCATTTCATTCTTTATGGCCAATCAGGAATATGCACACGGAGGCATTTCCCTGCACGAATGTTTAGTACCCACTATGATTATTGAAAATCCGAATGTGCTGAATATTGAAGTGGAAGTTAAAGCCGTGAAATGGGTGAATCTAAAATGCACTGTGCAAACCAGCGATGTGCCTGATGGTTACTCCATTGATATCCGGACCAAATACAATGATGCAAAAACCTCCATCGTATTGTCGCAGAACAAGGCTCTGAGAGGCAATTCAGTAACATTGATGGTGGATGACTCTGCCGAATTCCAGGCAGCAATAATTGTGCTGTTGGATGAAAACGAAAGGATTTTGGATAAAAAACCAACCACAGTTGGTGGTGATTAAACGGAAGAATCATGGAACTCGATAAAATTGATCAATTATCTACCAAAGCCTTTGAGGGCTTTGTTGTACGGAAAGATTTGCTGGAGCAGTTTCGCAAAATGTTTCCTGTACCCACATACGTGATTGAATTTCTCCTGGGGAGATATTGTGCCACCACAAACGAAGAAGAAATCCAGCAGGGCCTTGAAATTGTAAAAAGGCAGTTGCAAGATCGAACCGTCAGGCCGGGTGAAGAGGAATACTTCAAATCCAAAGCCAGGGAAAAGGGTTCAATTAAACTAATCGACATTATTACTGCCAGGTTGGATATAAGCACCGATAGCTATGTAGCCACCTTACCAAGTCTGCAATTGAATAAAGTCCGGATTTCAGCTGAAATAGTGAATGCCAATGATAGAATGCTTACCGGCGGTTTTTATGCAGAGATAGAATTGGAGTATGATGCAGCAATAGCGCAGGAAAATAGTGGCAGGCCATTCGGTATCAGCACTATCCGACCTATTCAATTATCACAGCGTAATGTTTTAAATGTGCTCTACAAGGGCAGGGAGAATTTTAGTTTAGGAGAATGGAAGGACTTCCTGATTCGTAGTGTGGGTATGGAGCCATCCAGCTTATCTGAAAAGGCTAAGAATGTGCTTTTTGCCCGTATGATTCCCTTTGTCGAACGCAATTATAATCTGATTGAGTTAGGTCCAAGAGGTACGGGCAAGTCGCACCTGTATCAGCAAATATCTCCTTATTCTCATTTAGTATCGGGAGGAAAGGCCACTGTTGCCAAGATGTTTGTCAACATGGGAAGTGGCGAAAGAGGCCTTGTTTGTAAATATGACGTGGTCTGTTTTGATGAAGTATCCGGTGTATCCTTCGACCAGAAAGATGGTGTTAACATCATGAAGGGCTACATGGAAAGCGGTGAATTTAGCCGGGGAAAAGAACCCATTCGAGCGGATGGCGGAATTGTAATGGTTGGTAATTTTGAAGTGGACGTAGAGCATCAGCAAAGGATCAGCCATCTGTTTGGCCCCCTTCCTCCGGAAATGAGGAATGATACAGCATTCATGGATCGTATTCATGCCTTTGTACCGGGTTGGGATTTCCCTAAACTAAATAAAGATTACTTCACTGATCATTTTGGATTGGTCAGTGACTTTCTGGCGGAGTGTTGGACAAGGCTCAGAGATATAAGCCGTTTATTATCAATTTTACCCCGTGTTGATTTTGGTGGTGCCCTGAGTGGCCGAGACACAACAGCTGCCAACAAAACATTGAACGGCCTGTTGAAGTTGATGCAACCGAACCCTGAAGCACCGGTTTCAGATGAATTATTGGAGTGGGCAGTGAAAATTGCATTAGAGTACCGGAGGCGAGTCAAGGAACAACAGAAACGAATAGGTTCCGCTGAGTTCCGGAATACCCATTTCAGTTATCGCATCGGTGAAGATGGCGTGGAAACCTTTGTAACCACACCGGAAATTCATAGTGAAAACACAATCAGTGAAGACCCACTGCCACCAGGACAGATTTGGGCACTAAATGCCGGTGGCCAGGAAGAAATGACCGGTTTATATAAAATAGAAATCAATGTAGGACCCGGATCCGGTGTTAAAATAATGAATAAGCCTGCACCTCCTCAGTTTCAGGAAAGCGTGAGGTATGCCGAGCAGAATTTATATAGCAAAAGCAAGGAGCTTATTGGCGATAGAGATCCCCGCTTACACGAATTTTCCATTCAGCTCCGGGCCTTTGACGCCTCTAAAAGTGGCAATGGAATGGGCATTGCCGTATTGATCGGAATGTGCAGTGCCATCTTAGAGAAAAACACAAAGGGAGGTCTTGTCTTTGTTGGACAATTGAACCTGGGCGGTTCCGTGGATATGGTTTACAATGCGGTAAACCTTGCCGAGATAGCCGTCGAGAAAGGAGCAACCACCCTGCTAATCCCAATCAATGCAAGAAAGCAGCTCAATGAGCTATCTGATGATATGATTACGAAAATCAATATTCAGTACTACACTGATTTGAGGGATTGCTTGATTAAATCACTACTGGAATAGGGATCAAAAAAAACAATATGGCACGAACATCTTTTTGGGACATCATCGAACATACCCTTGAAAAAGTGGGAACACCGCTTTCAGCAAAAGAAATCTGGGAAAGGGCAAACCAACTTGGTACCATTGGTGACTTTGCGACCACCGGAAAAACTCCATGGGCAACGATCGCAGCCTATTGTTATACTGATATAAACAAGAATGGCGACAATTCTATTATTATCCAGACCAGTGAGCGACCTGCACAGTTTTTCCTCCGAAGGCTTGATATTCAAAAGGTTCAAAAATCAAGGGAACCCGAAGTTGCCAATATTGAGAAATCGGAAACAAAAAGATTCAGTGAGCGGGATCTTCATCCTATTTTGGTTGCATACGCTTTTGGAGACAACCATTTCAAAGCGAATTTGAAGACCATTTTTCACGAAAACTCCCTGAAAGCAACCAAGGGGCAAAATGAATGGTTGCATCCAGACCTGGTGGGTGCATATTTCCCTTTCCAGGACTATAAAACGGAGACGTTAGAACTCCAGAATCATCTGTCGATAACGTCAATCAAGCTGTTCTCATTTGAGTTAAAAATTTCTCTCGGCTTCGGCAACCTACGGCAATCTTATTTCCAGGCCGTTTCAAATTCAAGCTGGGCCAATGAAGGCTATTTGGTTACTCTTAACTTCGACAGCGATCCGTCATTTAAGGATGAGGTCAGGAGGCTGAATAATGCATTTGGAGTAGGAGTTATTAAACTAAACCCGGAAAATATTTTCGAGAGTGAGATATTGTTCCCTTCCAAAATAACCCCGGAGATTGATTGGGACACCGTTAACCGCCTGGCCAGTGAAAACACGGACTTCAATACTTTCTTAAAACTAATCACGGAAGACTGCAAGCTGAGTAAGGTTAAAAGTCAATATGACAATGTTTTAAAAATTGAAGAGGTGCCAAAATATGTTAAGGATAAGGGAATTAAGGGTGCCATGTAGATTTAATAACAAGTGGTAAGATACTTAGATTGAAAAAGGATATTGAAAATCAACCCGGTCTGGTAGGACTGTGTCGATTAAAACATTGGGATGAATTCATCGAGATCACTGAGAACTTAACAGATTCTCATAAATTCATTTGGCGAGGGCAATCCAATTCTCCGGGGGATAATTGGGAATTAGTCCCTGCTTTTTACCGGAATCAGTCATATAAAAAATTCTACTTTTTCGGATGGGCAAATAAACTATTTCAGTCGCCTTACTTTGATACTCTCTTTTATCATTACAACTTTCCGGAAAAGGATAAGTTTCTCAAATTGGATCTCCTCGGAAGGTTATACGTTGCACAACATTATGGAATTCCAACGTGTTTTATGGATTTTACCTGGAATCCATTAATAGCACTGTATTTTGGGATGTCTGGAGTTGGAGGTACCGATATTCTTAAGAAGAGTGACGGAAACTTAAAAGACTACCCTGCCGATTGGATGATGTCGATTTATTGCATTGATATTAGTAGGCTCATTGATCTATTGGGAATCCAGGCTAGTCTGGATGTCTTTGAAGATTTCGAATCAATGGGTAGCTACCTTTATCTTAAAAAATACCTAAAGGAAAGATCATTTTGGGGTTTTGATGATAACCCTGCCAAAAGAATGGGTTCATGGAAACATGCGGAGAAACAAGAATCATGCTTTTTGCTCTTCGACCACTATATAATCCAAAAAGAACCACCCTCAATTGATCAGACCTTAAGAAAATACTATCCAGAGGCAATTCCTGATCCCCCAATAATCATTTATAGAATCCCAGCAATGTCCATATTAAGTGACTATCGCAATGAAAAAATGCAACTCTTTGAATACCTCCGTCGAAAAGACATTTGTGGCTCATCACTATTTGAAGACCTGACCGGCATAAAGTATGATTTAGCATTTCAAGTAAGTTTTTAAGCAACAGGCAACTACCTGGTTCTTTCTATTTCCCAGCATGTTGGTTGTATTACTTTTTAACACATTTAGCGGTCTGCTTAACTGTAATATTATAGCCAGCGCTCGTAGTTGTTGAGGTAGATGTAAGTGCGGATTCTACATCTCTTGCCCCGGCGGGTGTCAAATTACACGGTTCGGTTGTAGTTTTAACGGTCTGCGGATATCCTGTTAGCGATGGTGAAACAGTCGTTACCAAAGTTGCTGTACAAGTATAACAGGCGGTTAGGATGCCCGATCCATCTTTGCCACAGGAGTAAGAAATCAGTGCGATCAAAATCAGGGTAGTAATTATTTTTTTCATTGCGACGGTTGTTAAGAAGGTTTTTGACAACGAGTTTTTTTGTAAAATCGGTTAGAAAGTTATAGACATGGACAAGCCAAGTGAGTAATGATTCAAATCTTTGATGATTCGTGGTCCAAAGGCAACTTTTGCCGGAAACTTAGCTAAAGCTATTTCAATGTCCGCTTTTCTCATAGCACCAGCAATCCAAAGTGGAATCCCGATCGCTGAAAGCCCTGCTCCACAATACATAATAACTCCCCCAATCATAGCATTTTGAGTATTCTTTGTGATTTCATTATAGCTGCCAGTCATTATACTGGTTAATCCGGAATAATAAACTATGCCACCAACAATAGCAGCTAATCCACCGATAATAGCAAATGCAGTTCCCGTTCCAATTAGCTTTGTTGCCTTTTCCATAGCCACTTTACATTGAGCTTCTGTAAGCTCATTAATATTAGTAACACCAAACGAATTGTACCATTGTTGGGCATTAGATTGATTTGGATGTATTAAAGAAAGGAAAAGCGCAAAAGAAAGAAGTAAGCAAAAATTTTTCATTGTGGTTTGGATTGAGTTGTTTTCCCAAAGGTATGAAAAGGATTCGGTTACAATAACCTCAAAATCAGAATAAAAAAACCGATAGCCAGAATATTCCGTTGGAGCCTTAATTGATGTGAAAAACACCTTTTCCGTTGATGTCCTCAATTTCACTTTCTGGGGTGGAAGCGTTATTGAACCCGACTTTCACTAGCAAATGATCATGCCATCCCCGAGCAACAAAAATATTTTACAAATTTTATGTTCGTTCGAAAATTCTTCCATAATGCTGGTCAATTGTTGTGATTATGTGTCCTTTTTAAAAGGTAACGCTAGCCATATCTTTCCTTGAAATCAAAAGAAATGCCTGCCAAAATCAGAAGAAACTTAGTGCTGAAAGCCCTCGATATCAAGGAGACCAACTCCGGTGAGCAGGTATCGTTCAGCATGATATTCATTAAAAAAGATGGTGAACGAGTGTTCGTTCCCCGAGCCGTATCAACCGGATTGCCCTATTC
>Ga0265292_1001648_pt1 | contig 18698 bp, 19 predicted proteins | sample Munlanlewell296A_FD_189080 | JGI IMG/M metagenome (GOLD analysis project Ga0265292, IMG submission 189080) | Leachate microbial communities from a municipal landfill in Southern Ontario, Canada - Leachate well 296A | ecosystem: Engineered > Solid waste > Landfill > Unclassified | place: Canada... | reverse complement strand
GCAGCCACACGGATTCTCTCGGTACGTCTGGACAAGGGCGTGACCACGGTCGACTTCTCCCGAGAAGTGCTCGCGGCCAACGTGGGCGCCGACGGTGAGAGCCTTGGGATTGCTGCGCTGGTCAACACCCTGACCGAGTTCTCCGAGGTGACGGCCGTTCGCTTCACGGTCGAGGGACGCAACAAGGGAAGCATCGACGGCCGGGCGATCGAGGACTGGTGGGGGCATGTGGGTCTGTTCGACCAGCCCTTCCACCGCGACCTGTCCCGGGTCCGAAAGGCCTAGCTGACATCTAGCATCGCCCTCCGGCACGGGTATGCGCAGAGTGGTAAGTGGGCCCGCGCCAAGAGGCAAGCAGGTTCATGCCGGGTGGCAATCTGCGGGGGCCCTGCTATCTTGGGGAGGCGGAGCGTCACTTCATTGGGCGTGCCGCGTTGACAAGTTCACATGGGGGTGCCTGGGTTCGACCGTGACGGGTCGAAGCCGGAGAAGCGAGCCGAGGTCCCCGGATGCCTCGATAAAAGCCGGGACAGAAACAAGCGCCAATAACTACGCGCTCGCTGCCTAACCTAGGTTAGACAGCCGTCCGCCTGCGCTCTGCCTGTGGCGCAGGGCCGGACGTCATCAGCAGGCTCACCTTGAGGTCTCTCGCCCGTGGGGACCTCCGGGAACACCAATGCGGGCAAGGTCCCCGGCAATCCGCCGGTGGTGGGCGCGGGACCGAGATCTAACCACCGGCTGCGCTCGGAGAAGTCCGGTTTCGGCGTTACGGGACGGGGGTTCGATTCCCCCCACCTCCACCGTCAGTCTCATTTGGACCACTGCTGCGACTTGCCACTTGCGGGCGCGGGCATTCCCTATCGGTGAACGAGCGCGGTGAGTCGAGCGACTGCTGGGTCGGATTCCCCGAGCAACGGTTGCAGCCAATCGAGCGCCCGGCGGCCGTTCGCGGCACCTGCGTCGAGTATGGCTTCTATGTCCGCCCAGTCCCTTGTGCGGTTGAACATGGCCTTGAACACGATGAGCGCTTCGCCTCCCAGCACAGGGATCGTGGTGCCTTCGAAGGGCACGTCGACAATGCCTTCGGCTGCTTCGCGATGGAATTCGTGCGTGTCGAGGAAGAGGTCGACCGGGGTGTCGCCCCACATCACCCGTACCTGCCCGTCCCGACGGGCCGCGACTCGATCGGCCCGTCTCACTGTCACGCCCCGGGGCATCGCGTCCAGCACATCGTTCGCGCGGTCTGCTCCGACGAAGACATTGACGTCGAGGTCACGGGTGCCTCTCGGCTCCTGTGTGCAGTAGGCGAGTGCAATGGCTCCGCCGAAGGCGTGCGGGAGCCCTGCCTCATCCAGGGCGGCATGCACGGCGAGCAGGCGCCCGGCCAGAACGCTCATCCGATACGCCGGTTGAACGGTGGGAATGCCGGCTTGTGGCGCGGGCGCCAGGGTAGACGCTCCGCCAGGTCAAGGACCTCGGCGAGCACTCTGGCGTTGCGGTCACGATCGATGTGGGGTGCCAAACGGAGCTCGAACCCGGCGGCTGCCAGAATCGAGGCGAGCGCCTCAGCGCCAGGCTGGCGATGGCGGCGCTCGTAGGCGTTGAGCACAGACCGGGGTATGCGCGCGTTGCGCGCGAGAGCAGCCTGGCTCAGTCCGGCGGCCCGCCGGGCCTGCAGCAACAGTCGTGAAGCGGTGTCCACGGTTGAAATGTTAGCGTATCCGCTAACAACTGGGCAAGGGCTTTCTGCCGGTGATCTCCTGGTATCTGGACAAGCTGAAGCGCGCGGGGCAGCGCCACGGCTGATGCGGGTTGGCAGAAGGGGTGGATTGGCCTTGGGCGGGGACCCTGCGTGTAGCCTGTACCGAGAAGGCGCGGTGTCATCATCGGACCGATGGCCCAATGGGGCCCCGCATGTCGTGCCGGGCCAAGCGAGAGGAGCTCATCATGTCTCGATTGTTTCGTGCTGTGATGGTCGGTCTGACTCTGGCCGTCGTCCTCGCGTCCTGTGGCGGATCAGGCACGAAGACGAAGGAGGGCACTCAGGGGGGCCCATCGCCCACGGTGGCGACGAGCACATCGAATGGCGTCTCTGACGTCGCCACACCCAGGAAGGAACCCGCATCGATATCACCGGCACGGTCGCCGCGGTTCGCGCGAGTGTCGAGGAGAAGTACGTCACGTGTCTGTACCTTCGTGCGGACGATGGACGGGCAGTTGTGCTCGAATCGGCTGAGAAGTACTACCGCTATGTGACCAATGTCGAACCGGTGCAGGCCGAGATTCGCACGCGGGACGGCAAGGAGCTGATCGCGCGCCTCGGCACCCGCGTCCGCGTTCAGGGGTGGGAACGCGCGGAGCCGGCACCCATCGCGGGGACTCTCCACTACCACTGCCCCGACGCGGCAACCTACATCAGCCCGGTGACGATCACCCCCATCGCGTAGCGCAAAGGCCGGACTGCGGGTGGTCCTCTCGGGGCCACGCGCGGCCTTCGAGGGGCGTGCAAGGGAGCCAACTCGAGGCCGCTTTGGCGTCCGCGGAAGGGAGAAGCTCCGCGTCATGTCCGATGTTCTGTTCATCTGCCACGGGAACGCATGCCGGAGTCCCATGGCCGCCGGGTTGCTGGAGGTCGAGCTGGATCGGTTGGCCGGCCCGGACCACGGTTTTGTGGTCGAGTCGGCCGGCCTCGCGGTCGTTGAGGGGTGTCCGCCGAACCAGCAGGCGGTTGCCGCCGCCGCCGAGTGGGGGCTCGACATGCGAGGCCACCGCTCTCGTCAACTGACGCCCGAGATGGCAGGGCGAGCCGAGCGCATCTTCTGCATGGAGCCCGGGCAAGTCGAGGCGACACGCAAGGTGAATCCGGAGGCTCGTGCGGAACTCCTCGGGGACGGCGTCGAGGATCCCACAGGAGGCAGAGCCGCATACGACGAGACCCTGGCCAAGCTCCGCGATCTCATCGCTCCTCTTGCCGAGTCGCTTGTCGGGGAAACGCGGGGGAGCGCGTCAAACCAGCGCTGAATCGCGCGTGCGGTCCGACTCTCGATCGGTTGCCGGCGTTCGCTCGCCAAGCCCTTGAACTGGCGTTGCGGCTCTCGCGTGGGCCGAAGCCGCCCTGCTCCGGAAGATCGTGGTCGCCTGCCGGCCCTGCTACGCGACAACGGCGATTTCGGCAAGGTCGCTGACGACCACGTCGGCGCCGGCCGCGGTCAGGGCATCTGGGTCGCCCCGCCGATCGACTCCCACCACGAGCTTGAATCCGCCTCGCCGGGCCGCCTGCACTCCCGCGATGGCATCTTCGGCAACTGCCGCGCGGCTGGGACTCACGCGCAACCGGCGCGCCGCCTCCAGGAACATGGCCGCATCCGGCTTGCCCGGCAGGTGGAGCCGGTCCGCGTCCACGCCGTCCACCCTGGCGTCGAACAGATCGGAGATTCCGGCGGCCTTGAGCACCGCGACGCAGTTGCGGCTGGCCGTGACGACGGCCGTGGCAAGTCCCCGGTCGCGCAGATTGTGGATCAGCGCAATGGAGGACGGAAAGGCGTGAACTCCTTGTCGAGCAAGCGTTCGCAGAAAGAGCTTGTTCTTACGGTTGGCCACTCCCCAGGCTGTCTCCTGGCTGACGGAGTCGGCTGCCTCACCCCGGGGGAGATGAATGCCGCGTGAGCGAAGAAACCCCTCGACCCCGTCGGCGCGCGCTCGCCCGTCCACGTACATCCGATAGTCACTGTCGTCGAAGGGCCGCTGCGGTTGGCTCCCGGCCTCCGCACGTTCGGCCAGGTATTGGTCGAAAAGGATCTTCCATGCCGCCTCGTGCACGGCGGCGGTGTCGGTGATCACACCGTCCAGGTCGAAGATGAAGGCGTCGAACTCGCGGGTGGAGATCGTGACGGGCGTCATGTCCGCGTCCCTCGATTGGTCATGCCAAGCATTGTTTGCGATATCCCCCCCGCCTGTCACCTTCCAGTCAACGGGGTGGTCAGTGGATTCGGTGGGTCGCTTCGCTGCCCGGGTAGGACAGCTTGCGTCCAACGCGGGGCTCATTCGCTCTCCGATGTCGAGATGTCGGCCGGCCGCGTCTCTGGGCGGTTGACGCTCGGGCCCTTCAGTGCGTAGGGTCCGGTCACTTGGTCAGGGCAAGCCCATGGTGGTGGTTGCCGATCGAGGTGCTCTCCGGAGCACCGCGCGGGCAGCCCCAACGTCTCAGGGGGGTGAGAGCCACGTCGTCCAACAGCTTGTTTACCGCCGATCACCAGGCTTTGAGGCTCGCCATCCGCTCCTACGTGGAGAAGGAACTGGCTCCCCACGCGCAGGAGTGGGACGAGGCCGGCCACTTCCCGGACTCGGTGTTTACCCGCATGGGAGAGCTCGGATACTTGGGGCTGTCCTATCCGGTCGAGTATGGAGGTCAAGGGGGCGACTACCTGTGCTCCATCGTGCTTGCCGAGGAGCTGGCGCGCTGTGAGTCCGGATCGGTGGTCATGGCCGTGGGGGTGCAGACCGACATGGCCACGACCCCGGTTGCCAAGTTCGGCACCCACGAACAGAAACTCGCCTACCTCGCTCCCGCGATCAAGGGGGAGAAGATCGCCAGCCTCGGGATCACCGAACCGGACTCGGGCTCCGACGTGGCGGCGATCGCCACGCGGGCTCGTCGCGATGGAGACGGCTGGGTCATCAACGGGCGCAAGATGTTCATCACCAACGGAGCCCGCTCCTCCTACTGCGTGCTGCTGGCCCGCACCGGGGAGAGCTACAGCCTGTTCATCGTCGACAAGGGCTTGCCCGGCTTCACGGTGGCCCGAACCCTGGACAAGGTGGGAATGAGGGCCTCCGACACCGCCGAGCTGGTCCTGGACGAGGTGCGCGTGCCGGGCTCGGCGCTTCTGGGCGAGGAGGGCCGCGGCTTCTACAACATCATGTGGGAGCTTCAGGGCGAGCGGCTGGTGGCGGCGGCCGGGACGGTGGCCGGGGCGGCGCTGACGCTGGAGATGGCAATCGCCTATGCCAAGGAGCGAAAGGCTTTCGGGGTGCCGATCGCCAAGCACCAGGTGATCGCCCACCTACTCGCCGACCTCGCCACTAGGGTGGAGGCGTGCAGGCAACTCGTGTACTGGGGTGCCTGGCTGGTGGAGAAGGGTGAGTATCCGGTGCGCGAGATCTCCATGGCCAAGCTTTCGGCGGGCAGGATCGGCTTCGAGGTGGCGGACGCGTGCATGCAGGTCTTCGGCGGCTACGGATACTCGATGGAGTTCGGAGTTCAGCGCGCTTGGAGGGATTCCAGACTGGCCCGGATAGGCGGCGGGACCGACGAGGTCATGCTGGAGGTCATCGGAAGGACGGAGGGACTGTGATGGAGCCGGCTGTCCCCTACGAGATCTTCGGCCCGGAGCAGCAGGAGTTTCGCCGCGCCGTCCGCTCTTTCGTTGAGAAAGAACTGTTGCCTCACGCGGAGGAATGGGACAAAGAGCAAGCCTTTCCCCGCGAGGTGTTCAATCGGTTTGGGGAGCTGGGCTTCTTCGGGCTCAAGTACCCGGCCGCCTACGGGGGTTCGCTCGAGGAAGGCAACGAAACGGCCGGATGGCTTGCGGATGTGGTCCTCACGGAGGAGATAAGCGGCGCCGGCTCGGGAGGTGTGGCCGCGGCACTGGGCGCCAGCAAGGACCTGTTCGCTCTCCACATCTGCAAGTTCGGTACCGAGGAGCAACGCCAGCGGTGGCTGGTGCCGGCCATCACGGGCGAGATCATCGGCGCGCTCGCCGTGACCGAGCCTGGAGCCGGATCCGACGTGGCCGCCATCGAGACTCGAGCGAGCCGCGAAGGGGACGGCTGGGTCCTCTCCGGCACCAAGGTCTTCATCACGAACGGCACTTGGGCGGACGCGGTTGTGGTGGCCGCTAAGACGGACCCGGCGGCCGGATACGGGGGAATAAGCCTCTTCGTGGTGGAGAAGGGCACGCCGGGATTCTCCGCACGACGAATCCACACGCTCGGATGGCGGACTTCGCAGACGGCGGAGTTGTCGTTCCAGGAATGCCGGTTGGCCGCCGATTCGCTGCTCGGCCGGGAAGGTCAGGGCTTCTACAACATCATGCAGAACTTCGTGTGGGAGAGGCTGGCCATGTCGTTGGGGGCAGTCGCGGGAGCCGACCGGGTCTACAAGATGGCCAAGGACTATGCGCTGACACGGGAGATCTTCGGCCGTCCCATCGGCAAGCATCAGGTATGGAGGCACCGTTTCGCGGAGATGGCCACCTCTCTCGAGGAGGCCCGCCGTCTGACCTACCACGCGCTGCGGCTCTATCTCGCGGGAGAGAGCGCGGTGCGCGAAGCGGCAATGGCCAAGCTGCATTCCTCAGAGGTTGCCTTTCGGATATCCGACGAGTGTGTCCAAGTCCTCGGCGGATACGGCTACATGATGGAGTACCCGGCGCAGAGAGCCTGGCGCGACTTACGCTTGAATAGCATCGGTGGGGGCACGAGCCAGATCATGCGAGAGATCATCGCGCGGGCGATCGGGGTCTGACAGGCGATCGGGGTCTGACAGGCGAGCGGTGGCCGGCAAGGCGACCCGGCGCCGGTTCGACCCCGTGGAGCCGGCCGCCGCGTTCGTGCGGGCGCACCGAGGAGCACGGCGTCATTCGACCCAGGGACCCGGCGCTGACTAGGATTGCAGCGCCGACAAGGTGATGAGCGCTCCCGGAGGCACTCCATGTCCGAATACGAGCTTCCCAAGATCCCAGCCGCCGATCCGGCCACGGCAAATGAGGCCCTTCTCGTCGCCAGCGGTGATCTGCGCCAGTCCGCCAACCGGCAGTGCTGGCCGGCCCAGGAGCAGATGGAGCGCAAGGTCATCGAGGCTCTTGCGCGGGAAGGGATCCGGGTTCGCAGGGCACACCCCCACGACCCGGCTCTCGGCCACGGCTTCATCTCCAGCCAGCGCATGGGGGCGGACGTGTTCAAGACCATCCACCCGGAGGCAAGGCTGGTGGTGGCCGAGTCGGTCTGGCAGTACAGCCACCATGTGCTGGCCGGGCTGCGCTTCCACCGGGGACCCATCTTGACCGTCGCCAACTGGAGCGGCGAATGGCCGGGCCTCGTGGGATTGCTGAACCTCAACGCGTGCCTGGTGAAGATGGGCGTGCCCTTCTCCACCATCTGGAGCGAGGACTTCACCGACGAGCGTTTTCGGAATGCGATAGGGCAGTGGGCCCGCGAAGGTCGCATCTCGCATGACACCTCTCACGTGCGTCCCCTCGATGTGGGCAAGCTTCCAGGTCCGGAGGCCGAGTTCGGCAAGGCTCTTGCCCGCCGAATGGCTTGGGAAAAGGCCATCATGGGTGTCTTCGACGAGGGTTGCATGGGCATGTACAACGCCATCGTCGAAGACGATCTGCTCAACTCGGCCGGCATCTTCAAGGAGCGGTTGAGCCAGTCGGCCCTCGTAGCCGCCATGCGGCGGGTCACCGACGACGAAGCTCGCCGGGTCAGGCAGTGGCTGGATGCTCGGGGGATGGCCTTCATTACGGGCTGGGACGAGGAGACCGAGCTTACCGACCGCCAGCTCACCGAGCAGTTCAAGATGTACATCGCCGCAGCGCGCATCGCTCACGAGTTCGGTTGCGACGCGATCGGGATCCAGTACCAGCAGGGACTGAAGGATCTCTGCCCCGCCTCCGACATCGCCGAGGGGCTGCTGAACAATGTGGAACGCCCGCCTGTGTATGACCCGGAGACCGGCGAGGAGCTGTTCGCCGGCCAGCCCCTTCCTCACTTCAACGAGGTGGACGAGTGCGCGGGGGTGGACGCCCTTGTGACCAACCGGGTGTGGCGCGCCATGGGCTTTGACCCAGCCACCACTCTGCACGACATTCGTTGGGGCGAGCACTACCGCGGCAATGGGGTCGACGACTTCGTGTGGGTGTTCGAGATCTCGGGGGCCGCGCCCGCCTCGCACTTCATCGGCGGCTACGCCGGAGCATCCAGCGAGCGCCAGCCCCCGATGTACTTCCCGCTCGGAGGGGGGACCCTCAAGGGTGTGAGCAAGCCCGGTGAGATCGTATGGAGCCGGGTGTTCGTGGAGGGCGGCAAACTCCAGTGCGATCTGGGCAGGGCAACGGTCGTGGAGCTTCCGCGCGAGGAAACCGAGCGCCGCTGGCAGGCCACCACTCCTCAGTGGCCCATCATGCACGCGGTCTTGCACGGTGTTTCCCGGGACCAGATGATGGCGCGCCATCGCAGCAATCACGTCAACGTCGCCTACGCTCCCACATCGGAACTGGCCGGGAAGGCCCTTGCTGCCAAGGCGGCGATGATGGGCGAAATGGGAATCGCCGTCTGGCTGTGTGGAGACGTCGCAATCTGAGTACGGCCTCGCGGCAAGGCCGTCTCCCAGACCCGACAAGAGGTTGAGAGGCGGCCGGACCACCCAACCGGTATGCTCTGATGCCCAAGCTGTTCGAGCGCCGTTCTACAGGGGCCGGTCTCGAGGGAAACGCGCCCCGGGGAGGTGGCACAGCCGTTATGCAGATCTCGGATCTTGCCGGTTTGCTCGGGCCTGAAGTCGTGTCCACGGATCCCGCGGACCTTGCCGCTCATGCGCGGGACTGGTGGCCCTTGGCGATGCTTCGCGAGCGGCGAGGAGACGCGCTGGAGCGTCCTGCGGCCGTCATACGTCCGTCGAACGTCGAGGACGTCGCTGCCGTTCTGCGGTGGGCCAACGAGACCAAGACCCCGGTGATTCCGTTTGGCGCAGGCTCCGGGGTGTGCGGGGGAGCGCAGGCGACGCCCGGATCCGTTTCGCTGGATCTGCGCCGGCTCGACCGCGTCACCATCGATGAGCAGTCCCTCACAGTGGCCGCGGGTGTGGGCATCATGGGCTACGCGCTCGAAGCCAAACTCCAGGAGCAGGGCCTGACCTTGGGGCACTATCCCCAGTCCATCGACATCTCCACGCTGGGTGGCTGGCTGGCCGAGCGCTCGTGCGGCCAGAAGTCCTCACGCTACGGCAAGATCGAGGACATGGTGCTGGGCCTGGAGGTTGTGCTCGCCGACGGGCGCATCTTTCGCACGAGGCAGCGGCCGAAGAGCGCGGCGGGCCCGGATCTCGGCAGGCTGTTCATGGGCAGCGGGGGAACCCTTGGCGTGATCACTCAGGCCACGCTCGCATGCCGGCGCATGGCCGCTCATGTCGAGCACGGGACCTATCGGTTCGACAGCTTCGCGGAGGGGCTGGAAGCCGCCAAGCGCATAGCGCAGGCGGGCCTGCGCCCGGCTGTGTGCCGCCTACTCGATCCCCCCGACTCCTTCATCTCTTTCCGGGAGAAGGCTCCCGCGGATTCCGCCGTGCTGGTCCTGCGCTTCGAGGGCGACGCTCTGGCCGAGGCCGAGGAAAAGGCGATCCGGGACGTGGTGGTGTCGGCGGGCGGAGAGGACCTCGGCCCTTCAATGGCGGCGGACTGGTGGGTCGGGCGTAACCACGCGGTCGAGACGCTGCAGAAAGTCATGTTCGAGTCCATGCTTGGGCCCACGGGACTGGTGGACACCGTTGAGGTGGCCGGTCTCTGGCCTGCGGACGATCTCTACGAGAAGGTGCGGGCCGCACTGGCAGCACACGCGGACGTGGTCGGATGTCACGCGTCCCATGTGTATCCGCAGGGAACCTGTCTGTACTTCACGTTCTTCTTCGGCGCATCACCGGACGACCACGTGGCCGAGACCCGCTACAACGCGGCCTGGGATGCGGCCATGCGCGCGACCCTGGAAGCGGGCGGCACCATCACTCACCATCACGGGGTTGGGCTGCTGCGGGCGCCGTGGCTGGGTGAGGAGCTGGGCGAGGGCATGGAGGTACTGAGGTCGCTCAAGCGAACCCTGGACCCCAACGGCATTCTGAACCCCGGCAAGCTCGGCCTGTAGGGTGGAGCAAGTGCCCGCCGGCGTAAGTACGGTCACGACCGAGAGCGTCACCGCGCCCCGAGGGCAAGGCCGCGAGGAGCGCCGCGTACCTGGATGGTACGCAAGCGACGAGCAACGCCGCCACCGGGGATGCGGGGGCGCTCGAATGTGAGCGTATTTGCGCCGGCGGGCACTAAGGCCAGCCTCACCACACTAGGACCTGCCGGTTATCGGTGGCAGGTCTGGGCCATTTCGCTTGCGCGCCAAGGTTTCGGGGGTGCGTGCGGCCAGGGCAAGCACTACGAGCACGGGGCAGGCCGCAATCGCGAAAGCGGCCCGAAAGCCGAACGCGGTCGCGGTGGCCCCGGCCACGAGCGGTCCGACCACCATGCCGAGGTCCGTACAGAAGCGGTAGATGCCGACAGCGGTGCCGGTGTCCTCGCCCGGCGCGACGTCGGAGAGCATCGAGATGGCCGGCAGATCCCCCAGGGCCATGGACAGACCTACCAGCGCCAGAACCCCGGCCATGGCGAGCGCCGTGCCCACCAGCCCGACCGATGCGGTGGAGATTCCCAGCCCGATCATCGCCGCTATGAGCACCGGCTTGCGCCCAATGCGGTCTACGAGACTGCCGGCCGGATAGACGACCAGCAGTTCCACGGTCATCGCCACCGCCAGGGCGCCCCCGATGCCCACCGTGGACATCCCGAGGCGGTCGCGGCCGAACAGCGGGACCAGGGTGTCCAGGACGGCGGAGAGCAACCAGGAGTAGACGAAGACCGCCGTGATGACCGTGACGAATGCGCGGATCTTCAGCAGTCCCAAGGCCTGCAGTCGGATTCGGCGAAGCCCCGGCATCTCGCGCTCGGCCGAAGCTTCGGCACGCGAGAGAGGAAGCGGATCTCGCTCCGGCTGCGGGTCGCGGATGAAGCGCAGGAACATGAGGCCGGCCAAGAAAGCCAGGCCGGCGTAGAAGATGAGCGGGCTGGCCAGGCCAAAGCGTTGGGCGATGAGCCCACCCACCGGCTCACCGGCGATGATGCCGATATTGAACGATGCGTAGAAGATGCTCAGCGTGCGCGCCACCCGGTGTTGCGGCGCGACCTTGACCAGGTAGCTGAACAGCGCGGCCAGGTACATGGAAGAGCCCGCGCCACCCGCAGCGCGGAAGGCGACGGCCAGGGCGAAGCTGGGGGCCAGGCCCGTGAGCAGTGAGGACACACCGACTATCCCCACGCCCAGCGCGGCCATGATGCGTTCACCGTGACGGTCCACCAGCGGCCCGGCCACCAGGTCGAAGATCAGACGCGTGAAGGCGAAGGAGGCAACCATCACCGAAGCGCCACGGTAGCCGACGCCAAACGAGCGAGCGAACAACGGGATGATGGGCCATACGATGCCCACTCCCAGGGCCGTCACGAACGAGACGAGGATGATCGCTCGGATGGCCGGGTCGGCGATGATCGTGCGGAAGGCGGACCGTTCGGCGTCCTCGCTTGGGATGCTTGCCGGGTCGCCGAAACCGGGCGAGTCGGGCGGGGGCGGGTCGATGTTGCCGCCGTCGCCGGCCGGATCGGGAGTGGTTGGATCGTCGGGCACGAACGGACTCCTCGTGGGGCCGGGTCTCGGGCCCGCGGGGGCGAAATCGCTTGCTTCGCGCGGGATTCGCCCCGATCCAAACATATCCGCGGAGGGAAGGCGAGTGGGGCGACTCATCTGCTTTCACTCTGTGGGTGAAGCCACCCGATTCGGCCCGAGGCAAGGCGAGCGATCGGCCGCCTCGAATATCATGTGGTGGTCGCCTTGAAACTCGCTCTGGGAGGCTCCATGGGAGGCTGCATCTTCTGCCGTATCGTCGCCGGTGAGGCGCCGGCACAGAGGCTGTACGAGGACGAGCGCACGCTGGCCATCATGGACGTCAACCCGATCACTCGCGGCCACGTGCTGGTCATTCCCAAGGCTCACGCCGCCGATCTGTTCTCCCTGGGCGAGGAAGATTACCAAGCGGTCATGCGAACGGTGCGCCGCGTGGGGTTTGCGGCGCGGGAAGCCTTCAAGCCGGACGGCCTGAACCTCTTGCAGTCAAGCGGCCGCGTGGCTTTCCAGGTGGTCTTCCACTTCCACGTTCACGTGTTGCCTCGCTACGAGGGAGACGCACTGAGACTCCGCTGGATCCCAAGGGGCGCCGATGTCCACGAGATCGATCAAGCTGCCGACGATCTGCGCTCCGCCATCGCTACAATCCAGGTCTGAGGCAGTCTGGGCCGGCGCTCACTCTGCCGGGGCGGCCTGCGGTTCCTGGCTCACATGTCTCGTCACGAGGAAGAACAGCGCGTTCTCGGCGGCATAGAAGAACGGAAGCAGGAGAGCCGCGGTTATCGCGCCCGCCAAGGAGAACGCAAGATCCGGTCTGCGGCCTCCCATCGCCGTGATCCCCGAGAGGGTCACCGCCGCTTCAGGGACCAAAGTGATGAGGAACGCCACCGGGAAGAATCGGCGCGCCACACGGATGCTCGTGAGTGCCGCTCCCAGAGCGCTTCGCGATCCCCTCAGGGCGATGGGTTGGTAGATGACCACCGTGAAGGCGCCGAAGAATGCCATGAGGGGGATGCCTCCCAGGGCCTGGAGCTCGGGACTTATCGACCGGTCTCCCACGATCAGCGCAAGGATCAACCACCCCGGCAACACGATGAATCCCGAGATGAACAGTGCGCGAATGCCCGGCCAGAGCCCTTCTCGGACCGTCCTCCAGATGGGCTTCTCGGGGTCCGACGACGCCGGGTCGCCCTGCGCCAGCAGCACGATCAGGGCCAATTCCAGTGCCACCGAGACCGGGACCAGCAGGCCCATACCGGCCGGCTGCAGGGCGGAGGGCAGGAACTGCAGGGAGAACATCGCGCTCTGCAGAAGTGCCGCCAGCCCCAGGGCGCGCAGCGCGTTTCGCCGGTAGGCCGCCCAGGCGTCGCGCAGCAGCCGGTCGGTCAGTTGGGGCACGCATCCTCCTCTGTTGCATGGGTGCTATCGGAGCCCGCGGGTGGGTCTGCGGCTTCGAGGCAGATGCCGACATCTGCGCCCAGAAGTCGGCAGTGCCGTCGGTGCCCATGCCGGGGTTCCGTCATGTTCTCCCACGGGGGTGGTCCGGCGCGCAAACCGCACACGGCCCGGCCGGGCGGCCCGGCCGGCCGCGAGAGGTCGGCGCGTCGAGTCCTGGGTGCTGCGCCGGCGGGTGTTCTTGCGCGCTGATCGAGGCGCGGATATTGTTCACCTCTCTGATAGGAAATAGGCGTCGATGCACGGAAGGCGCGCATGGTGTTCGCGCTCGATCCACAGACGGCCAAGGCGATCGTCGAGCATGCTCGCCGGGAGTATCCAAACGAATGCTGCGGGCTGCTGGCCGGCGCCCGCGGGCGAGCCGAGAAGCTGTTCCCCTTGGCCAACGCGGCGTCTCGCCCCGACTTCTACGAGTTGGACCCCCGTGAGCAGTTCGAGTCCTTCCGCGAGATCGAAGGGCGCGACTGGGAACTGGTGGCCATCTACCACTCCCACCCGCGCTCAGAGGCTTTTCCATCCAAGACCGATGTTGAGCTAGCCTTCTATCCCGACTCGCACTACCTCATCTGCTCTCTGCGGGACACCGAGAGGCCCGTGATCCGGGCGTTCCGTATCAAGTGCGGGGTCATCGAAGAGGAAGAGATCTCGATGGGAGAGAGCGGGCAGGTCGGTTCGGAAATGGAGGCGGGCAATTGAGGCAGCTCTCGGAAGCCGATCGGGAACGCTACGCGCGGCACCTCGTGCTGCCCCTGCTTGGTGAGCAGGGCCAGCGCAAGCTACTGGAGTCCAAAGTGCTCGTGGTGGGCACCGGAGGTCTGGGATCGGCCGTGTCCCCCTATCTCGCCGCCGTGGGCGTCGGCACGCTGGGGATTGTGGACTTCGACCGGGTGGAACTGTCCAACCTGCAGCGGCAGGTCGTCCATTCCACGCCCAACGTCGGCAAGTACAAGACTGAGTCCGCGGCCGAACGGCTGACGGCGTTGAATCCCGGCATCAACGTGGTCCAGCACCGGGTATGGCTTTCGGCCGAGAACGCCATGGACATCGTCTCCGGCTACGACGTCGTTGTGGATGCCACCGACAACTTCCCCGCCCGCTACTTGATGAACGACGCCTGCTACTTCCTCGGCAAGCCCTTCGTCTACGGATCGATCTTCCAGTACGACGGGCAGGCCAGCGTCCTCATCGCGGACGGCGGTCCGTGCTACCGGTGCCTGTTCCCCGAACCGCCTCCGCCCGGTGTGGTCCTTCCCGGCAAGGTCGCGGGAATCCTCGGAGCCATCCCCGGGGTCATCGGGACCATCCAGGCCACCGAGACCGTCAAGCTGCTGCTGGGCATCGGCCGCGGCTTGCTCGGCAAGCTGCTGGTGTTCGATGCGCTGGAGATGACCTTCCGAAACGTCACGCTTCGCCGGGACCCCGGCTGCGCCTTGTGCGGCCCCAATCCCACGGTCACGGGGTTCATCGACTATGAAGACTTCTGCGGTCTTGGCGACAAGGCCTAGCTCCGCCGGGCGGCCATGAAGGAGGCAACGGCCGGCGACGCCATGCCCATGGTCCTGAGGGAAGGTGTGGCCGGCATGCGGTACGAGGACCTCATCGGGAAGATCGGTAACACCCCGTTGGTGGAGCTGGTGCGCCTCTCGCCCCGGTCGGGCGTTCGCTTGTGGGTCAAGCTCGAATCCCACAACCCCACAGGCTCGGTCAAGGACCGCATCGCGGTGCGAATGATCGAGGAGGCCGAGCGCCACGGCGTGCTGCGACCCGGTACCACCGTGCTGGAGGCGACCAGTGGCAACACCGGCATCAGCCTGGCGATGGTCTGCCGGCTCAGGGGATATCCAATGGTGGCGGTCATGCCGGAGAACACCTCCCTGGAGCGCCGCCGGCTTCTCGATCTTTTCGGCGCTGAGGTCGTTCTCTCTCGCGCCGCGCAAGGTACCAACGGCGCGATCTCCATGGCCGATCGGATGATCGGCGAACATCGCGGCTGGCACATGCCCTACCAGTTCGGCAACCCGGCCAACGTGCTCGCCCACTACGAGGGCACGGGACCCGAGATCCACGCCGAGGTTCCCGAGGCCACCCACTTCGTGGCCGGGCTTGGTACGGGAGGAACCCTCATGGGTGTTGGGCGCTACCTCAAAGAGCACAACCCCAACCTCAAGGTGATCTCGGTCGAACCCGAGTCCGGGGACGTCGTCTACGGGCTGCGGGACCTGGGGGCAGGTTACGTTCCCCCGATCCTGGACCAGTGCCTGCTGGACCGGAGAGTGAAGGTCGGCTCCCGCGACTCCCTGCGGCGCACGCGCGAGCTGGCATCGGAAGAGGGTCTATTCGTGGGGGTATCCACCGGCGCGGCCTTGCACGTGGCGCTGAGAATCGCCGAGAAGGCGGCCGATGGATCGAACATCGTGGTGCTCTCGGCCGACGGAGGTTGGAAGTACTTGTCGACCGGGGCCTTCGACGCCGACCCCGAGCGGGCCCAGGAGGCGATGCAGGCCCATATCAGGGGCTGAGGGTCACCCGTCGCTCTCGCGCCGCACCTGCTTGGGGAGGGCGGGTGCCCGGGCAGCATGGCAAAGCATAGGCCCGCTCTGGCTCTATCGGGGCCCCGCCGCCTGCCACTGGGCTTGCCGGGCGGCCGGGGGGCGGGAGGTAGAATGACCGGATGAATCCCAGCCAGGACCGTTCCATCGGGATCTTCGACTCGGGTGTCGGCGGGCTGACCGTTGCCCGCTCGGTCATCGACCTGCTTCCGAACGAGCACATCCTCTACTTCGGTGACACCGCACGCGGTCCCTACGGCCCGCGCGATCTCGACGAGGTGGCCGACTTCGCCTTCGAGATCATGGACTGGCTGGTCGCCGAGGGGTCGAAGATGATCGTGATGGCCTGCAACACGGCGAGCGCCGCCGCGCTGGACCAGGCCCGCGCCCACTACACCTTGCCGCTTGTCGATGTGTTGGAGCCGGCCGTGCGCGCCGCGGTTCGCGCCACGCGCAACGGGCGCATCGGGGTCATCGGCACGCAGGCGACAATCCGCTCCGGCCGCTACGACGAGGTGCTGGCCTGGGCTCGCCAGGACGTGACCCTGGTCGGCCAGGCCTGCCCGCGTTTCGTCGAGATGGTGGAGACAGGACAGACCTACGGTGAGGAGGTCCTGGCGCTGGCCCGGGAGTACCTGGAGCCCGTGCGCCGGGAGGGGATCGACACGTTGATCCTGGGCTGCACGCACTACCCCTTGTTGACCGGTGTGATCCAATTCGTGATGGGGCCCGACGTCGTACTGGTCTCATCTGCCGAGGTGACCGCCGTCAAGGTCTATGAATGGCTGACCAACCTCGGCATGTTGAGGCAGGACGGGCCGCCGCCCGAGCGTCGCTTCGCCTGTAGCGGGGACAGCGCGAGCTTCAAGAGATTGTGCGCCAGGTTCCTGGGCCCCGAAGTGGGCGGCGTTGAGGAGAGGCGGATGGGACGAGCGGGGGAATCGGGGGAGGCGGCCTCGTGGAGCTAATCGTGCTGGGGTGTTCGGGCACCTACCCGCGACCGGGGTCGGCCTGTTCGGGATACCTGGTGCAGGAAGGTCACTACTCGCTCTGGGTGGACTGCGGCAATGGGTCGCTTTCACGGTTGCAGGAGTTCATCCCGCTGGACGCCGTGGACGCCATCGTGCTGACCCACCTGCACGCCGACCACTGCGTGGAGATCGTGCCCTTCTACTACGCGCTTCGCTACGGCAAGAGCACCGGGCGGCGGATACCCGTCTACGCGCCGGCGGGTGCGGAGAGCTACCTGGGGGCCCTGCTGTCCGCGGGATCGAGCAAGGCCTTCGAGGCGATCCTCGACTTCGAGCACGTCGGCGCCGGGGACGCCCTGGACATCGGTCCCTTCAAGGTCCAGACCTACCGGGCGCTGCATCCGGTGGAGACGCTGGCCCTGCGCATCGAGTCGCGTGGGCACGTGCTGGCCTACAGCGCCGACACCGGTCCCTGCCCCGAGGTGGTCGAGGCCGCACGCGACGCCGACCTCTTCCTCTGCGAGGCCACCTTTCAGGACGACGACCTTTCCCCGCCGAAGCTGCACCTGCGGGCTTCGGAGGCCGGCGCCCTCGCGCGGGAGGCCGGCGTCTCGAGGCTTGCCATCACTCATGTTTGGGGCGGCCACGACCCCCGACCTTCGCTGGGCCAGGCGGCGGCCACCTTCGGCGGGGTCACATTCCTGGCCTCGGACGGCATGAGCCTGGAAGTGGGCAGTTGATGGCAGCGGAGGCGCGAGGCGACGGCCGGGCTTTCGACCAACTTCGTCCGGTCAAGGTGACTCGGGGATTCCAGCAGTGGGCGGAGGGAAGCGCGCTCATGGAACTGGGTCGCACCATCGTCCTTTGCGCCGCCAGCGTGGAGGACAGGGTTCCTCAGCACCGCCGGGGAACGGGTAGCGGATGGGTCACCGGCGAGTACTCACTCCTGCCTCGCTCGACCTCGGTGCGGACTCCGCGGGAGATCTCCTCCGGCAGGCCGGCAGGGCGCACGCAGGAGATCCAGCGGCTGATCGGGCGATCACTTCGCGCCGTGACCGACTTGAAAGCCCTGGGGGAGCGCACGATCTGGGTCGACTGTGACGTGCTGCAGGCCGATGGCGGTACCCGCACCGCCGCGATCACCGGGGCCTTCATCGCTCTGCACGATGCCTGCTCCAAGCTGGTCGGGGCCGGAACGATCGAGCGTTCTCCGATCAAGGACTTCATCGCGGCGGTGAGCGTGGGCTTCGTGGGCGAGCAGGCCATGCTCGACCTGTGCTACGAGGAAGACGTCCGGGCCGAGGTCGACATGAACATCGTGATGACGGGCGAGGGCAAGTTGGTCGAGGTGCAGGGAACCGCGGAGGGCGAGCCCTTTGATCGCGATGGCCTCAACGATCTGCTGGGGCTCGGCGAGACGGGCATCCGCGCGCTGGTCGCCATGCAGCGGGGCATCCTGGCTTGACGGGCGCTTCCAAGCCCGGCGCCTTGCTGCTCGGTACGCGCAACCGCGGCAAGATGCGTGAAGTGCTTTCGATCCTGGGCGATCTGCCGGTTGAGGTTGTGCTGCGCGAGGATCTGCCCGAGGTGGCCGAGGACGGGGCCACTTTCGAAGAGAACGCCATCGCCAAAGCTCTGGCCTACTCGCGATGGTCGGGCATGCCCACGCTGGCCGAGGATTCCGGCCTGGAGGTCGACGCTCTGGAGGGAAGGCCGGGAGTACGCTCGGCCCGGTTCGCCGGAGAAGACGCAACCGACCAGGCCAACGTGCGCCTGCTTCTACGGGAGATGGACGGTGTGCCGGAGGCGAGACGCACCGCGAGGTTTCGCTGTGTGGCCGCTTTCGTGGTCCCGGGACGAGTGCCGATCACGGCAGGGGGGGCCCTGGAAGGCAGGATAGGTCTGGTGCCGGCCGGGTCCGGCGGCTTCGGCTACGACCCGGTGTTCTACCCAGATGGGTGGACCCGGACCGTCGCCGAATGCGAGCCGGAGGCCAAGAACGCGGTTTCCCATCGCGGGCGGGCGATCCGGGCGATCCGCCCGGCCATCCATGCCTGGGCCGAGGGTCGGTAGAACCCGTAGGGGTCTCCGCCAGGCCATCTCTCAAGAAATTTCAGGACCGGTGGCAGGAATTCCGCCAGGTGTGACGAATTTCACACCTCAGACCCGCCAGCCGCGTGCCTGCCCTAGAGGGGGGCGCAGGGGCGAGGTGGCCGGGCAGCAGGTCTGT
>Ga0265292_1001647_pt1 | contig 18703 bp, 14 predicted proteins | sample Munlanlewell296A_FD_189080 | JGI IMG/M metagenome (GOLD analysis project Ga0265292, IMG submission 189080) | Leachate microbial communities from a municipal landfill in Southern Ontario, Canada - Leachate well 296A | ecosystem: Engineered > Solid waste > Landfill > Unclassified | place: Canada... | reverse complement strand
TACCGATAAAATAATTAAAAATAGATTTAATAACAGGGGAAAAATTATTTTCGTTTATATCGGTCGGATAAATTCCTCTGATATCGTAATTTTTAAAAATCTTTGGATTGATTAACATAGTTTAAATAAACTTATAAAACAACCCAATCATAAATAAAAACAGGATAAAATGTCAAGAGATTCTTTGATTCCACGGTAACTGCCACCTGATTTTAAAGATATGTCAATTTTATGAAGGCCTTCGTAAAATCCAAGAAGTTTTTCAATTGACCATTTCTTGGCTTGTCCGACAAGCTTATATTTTTGCCATGGAGGCATCCCTGACAATATATTATTACTTGCTAAAATCAAAGTCCTTATATGACGGTTAAGCATGATAAAAATAAACTGTTCATCAGATGTCTCTTTAAGTATTCCCAATTGACTTAGAAAAGACTTAAGATTTCCGGGATAACAACAATCCAATAATTTAAAAATGTTTGCATCCGGCTTAAACTCTTTTATTGAGCCGGTTTTTTTTAATTTTAGATTGTAAAAAGAAACACCATCTTCCCAATCGACCAAATGTAATTTTTTTGACTCGGCCAGTAGATTCAATTTGCCTATATATCTTTTTCCCTTTTCAGAGCGGGAAAACTTTTTTAAATATTTGTCTAAATTAGAAGTAAAAAAAGCGGTTTTATCGTTAAAAAGACTTGCGGTATCTGATGAACCGACTGTTAATTCTAAAGTATCCTGCGCTGAAATTTCCTGGATATAAAAACCTTTTTTTTTAAGATCGCTTTTCAGATCAACGAGGTATTTTCGGGAAGAGACTACATCTTCTCCGCAAATAATTGTTATCATGGATTAATTTTAACAAATATAATCTGTAATTATTACTATTTTGACATTTAGCAAATATTTTTTTTATAATTAAACTATGTTTGATTTAATCACTATCGGCAATATCAGCATTGATATTTTTTTTCAAGGCGAGTCGCTCACCTTTAAAGATAATCGTTTTCAACTGGCAGTTGGAGGTAAGTATTTTGCAGATAAAGTATTTGAATCAGTCGGCGGGGGCGGAGCCAATGTCGCCATAGGCGCTTCTAAACATGCTTTAAAAACAGCTGTCATTGGAAAAATAGGCAACAACCCCTTTAAAAAAATAATAATTGACAGACTTAAGTTAAATAATGTCTCGATCAAACTTTGCCATCAAAAAAATAATTATTTAAATATCTCCACAATTCTCCTTGCCAAAAACGGAGAACGATCGATTATTCATTATTCTTCGCCCCATCAGAAAATAATTGAAAACAAACAAGACTGGCATAGACTTGCCAATACAAAAGCAGTATATATGGGTAATCTTCCTGATGTCTCATTAACCGAAAAAATTGAGATTTTGCGTTTTTTAAAGAAAAACAATATTCTTTCTTTTGTAAATCTAGGTGTCAGTGACTGCCGAAAAACTAAGGATCAATTAAAAAAATTGCTGGAAAATATTGATGTTTTAATAATCAATAATTATGAGTTTTCCGAGATGGTGAAGGCACCTGTCTCTGATATCAATTTTTCAGATAATATTATTAAATGGTATATTCCTTATCTAAAAAACAATATTATCATTATCACTTCGGGCAAATTGGGCAGTTTCTCATATTATTTAGATAATGTTCAACATGTACCTGCTCAAAAGATTAATCATATCGTCGATACTACCGGTGCCGGAGACGGTTACTGCGCCGGATTTATCAGTGAATATTTGAAGACAAAGAACATCACTCAAGCAATGAAAAATGGAGTTAAGTATGCCTCAAGAATAATAGCTAAAATTGGAGGAAATTAATTCAAACGAGCTCCTCTACCAGATTTCTTCCTGTCATATCTGAAGGCTTGTCTATTTTCATTAAACTTAAAATAGTAGGAGCAACATCAGCTAAAACTCCGGATTGAAGTTTTTTGGACCGGCCTTGCCATTCATTATTAACAATAACCAGGGGAACGACATTGTTCGTATGTTCAGTTGAAATGCCGCCCGTTGTCAGATTGATTTTCTCCTCGGCGTTACCATGATCGGCAGTAACCAAAACATTATAATTCAAAATCATTGCTTCAGTAATTATTTTTTTAAGACAGGAGTCTACTGTTTTAATCGCGGAAATTGTCGCCTGAATATTACCGGTATGACCAACCATATCTGGATTAGGAATATTTACCAAAATGAAACTATAGTTTAAACTTCTCATTTTTTCCAAAAGCGCTTGGGTTAATTCATTGGCCGACATTTCTGGTTTAAAATCATATGTTGTAACTTTGGGAGAGGGGATAATCAATCTTTCTTCCTGCGGAAAAATTATCTCTGTTTGACCGTTAAAATAATAAGTAACAAACCTTTCTTTTTCCGATTCGGTGATTCTTAGCTGATTTAAGCCTTTTTCTGATATAATTCTACCTAAGGGCATTTTAACCCTTAAAGGCGGGAAAGCCGAGTCTGCCGGTAGATTTTTTTCATATTCTGTCATCGTTACAAATACTAAGTTTTTTATTTTTTCGTCTCTTGAGAATGGCGGCGTCAATATTTTTTCTTGAAACATGTGAGTTTTATAATATTTAACGGCATATGGATCAAAAGAAGGCGTTTTATTGGCATCTTGTTCAAAGTTTTCCAAAACAAAGGCCTTTGTCAACTCTCTTGGCCGATCAATCCTATAATTAAAAAAAATTACCGCGTCTCCTTCACCGATTGATACAGTTGAACCATCTTCCTGAATAATAAGTGACGGCTCAATAAATTCATCGGTTCTCCCTTGAGAATATGACGATTTAATTGCTTCTGCTGGAGTAGAAAACTTATTGCCAATACCTTTAGTCAAACAAGAATAGGCTTTTTCTATCCTCTCCCAACGCCTATCTCTATCCATAGCATAATATCGACCCATTATCGAGGCAATTTTCCCAACTTTAAAATCATTTAATCTTTCGCTCACGCGATTAATTATTTCCAAACCCGATTCGGGCGAGGAGTCTCTGCCATCAGTAATTGCATGGATATAGACATCGTTTAAATTATTCTCTTTTGAGAGATAAAGCAAAGCATAAAGATGATCGAGATGTGAATGAACCGATCCTTGACCGACTAAACCTAAAAGATGGAGTTTTCCGTTAGTATTTTTTACATGACTGATTGCTTTAAGAAAAGTACCATTTGAATAAAATGAACCATCGGCAATACTCATGTTTATCCTTGGTAAATCCTGATAAACGATTCGACCGGCGCCAAGATTAATATGACCAACTTCAGTATTACCTGGTTCACCAGCTGGTAAACCAACAGCTTCACCAGAAGCCTTTAAGGTAGTATTCGGATACGAATATATTAATGAATTAATAAAGGTAGGGTTAGCTAGATATATAGCATTACCTGGACCTGCTGGAGCAATACCATAACCATCTAAAATAATAAGAATTACCGGTTTCATACACGTAAATTATTTTATATTATTCTTATGTAGATAACAATATGCTAATCCGCAGGCAATCGCGTCAGATTGGTCATCTTCAATCATTTTAACTTTATTAGGCAAGATCAACTTTATCATCTTCTGAATTGATTGTTTATCGGCGTTTCCATAACCCGTCACAATCTGTTTTATTTGCAATGGCGGTAAAAAAATAACTTCCATATCATTTTTTGCGGCCAAATACATAACTGCTCCTTGCGACTGACTGACACTAATTACGGTCTTTTGATTTTTAAAGAAAAACAGCTGTTCTAAAATAAATTTCTCCGGTTTATATTTCTTTATTATTCGATTAATCTCTTTACATATTTTTTCAATTCTTTTTTCTATTTTTAGTGAAGGATTAGTTCTTATTAAACCAGATGTTAGATATTTAAAACCCTCACGTAAAGCAGAATCAATTTCAAATAAAGAATAACCTGTTTTTTCAACTCCTGAATCTATTGAAAGAATAATCATTAAAAATTTAACCAACTAAAGAGATGGGAGAATGCTTGTTAGTACGTCTCGGCTAAATCTCTTGCGAAACTTACACCTGACGCCTATATAACCTGTAATCTACAGGCAAGCTTAGACTTCTTATCTTGAGACTCGTTTCACACTTGAGATGCATTCAGTGTTTATCGAAAAGGAATTTAGCTACCCAGCGGTGCCATTTTATGACAACTGGTATACCAGGGATTCCCTCTTCCAGGTCCTCTCGTACTGTGGAAAAACTCTCTCAAAAGTCAAATCGCCTACACTGGATAGAGTCCGAACTGTCTCACGACGTTCTGAACCCAGCTCGCGTACCGCTTTAATGGGCGAACAGCCCAACCCTTGGGACCGACTACAGCCCCAGGATGCGATGAGCCGACATCGAGGTGCCGAACGACGCCGTCGATATGAACTCTCGGGCGTCACCAGCCTGTTATCCCCGAGGTAGCTTTTATCCGTTAAGCCCCGTCGACAATCATAATCTGACGGGGGATCACTTACACCTGCTTTCGCATCTGATCGAATTGTAATTCTCACAGTTAAACTAGCTTATGCGTATGCACTAACACTGCGATTTCCATCCGCAGCTAGCTAATCTTTGTGCGCCTCCGTTACTCTTTTGGAGGCAACCGCCCCAGTTAAACTGACCGCCAAACACTGTTCCCTATCAAAGACGGGGTAAGGTAAAAAAAGAACGAAGAGAGGTGTTTCATTGATGTCCGAAGACTCCCTCCTACGCTCAACAGTCATTCTTCTCTTGCCAATGTCTAGTTTCAGTAAAGCTCTCGGGGTCTTTTTGTCCAAGTGTAGGTAGGCCGCATCTTCACAGCCATTTCAATTTCGTCGAGCAATGGTTCAAGACAGTTGTCAACTCGTTATACCTTTCATGCGGGTCGGAACTTACCCGACAAGGGGTTACGCTACCTTAGAACTCTCAGGGTTAGAGCTGTCGTTCACTGGAGCTTGCATCAGAGCCTATTCCGCCAAAGGCGGAGTCAACCCCAATGATTAACTTACCAGCACCGGACAGGTCTCAGCTCCTATACATTCCCTTTTGGGGTTAGCAGAAGCCTGTGTTTTAGCTAAACAGTCGATTGACAATCGTTAGCTGTGATCCCGCAAAGCGGGACAGAGCATCTTGCATAGCTTACGCTCAGCTTTTTTGCCGAATTCCTTGAACCATCATTACTCGTATGCCTTAGTGTACTCCACCAGTTCACCTGTGTTGGTTGTCGGTACGGACATATGTAAATCTCCTTAAATGATTTTTCCCGGAAGCTTAAGTCTCCCACCTCCTCTGACTTTTACATCAGAGTTGTATTCGTTACTCATTCTATCTTGCGATAAAATTCATAACTTAACCTCTCATATAGAAAGGGCGGGGTATCAAACTTCGTCATCAAATAAGTAATAACGATCAACAAATGGTAGCCAAATATTAATGGCTTGTACATCCCCCGACGAACAGAGCCGTCGGGGTTAGATCCGACTAACCCTCAGCCGATAAACGTTGCTGAGGAAACCTTGAACATACGGCATTCCGATTTTTCATCGGAAGAAAACACTACTTATGTCAGCATTCTCACTCCTGTAAACTCCAGCAAACCTCACGATTTACCTTCATTGTTTATAGGACGCTCTCCTACCTCCCGACTTAACGTCGGGATTCCGAATTCGGTAGATTGTTTAGCTCCGAATCATTTTCGGCGCCTATTTTCCATCCTCGCCCGAAGGCGGGAATATTTAGGTGAGCTGTTACGCACTCTTTAAAGGATGGCTGCTTCTGAGCCAACCTCCCCACTGTATTGGAAAATAAACGGCCTTTACCACTTAACAATCATTTAGGAACCTTATTCGAGAATCTGGGATGTTTCCCTCTGGCCCATGTCAGCTTATACCGACAGGACTGACTCCCCTGTAATAAATTTTGCGTATTAGGAGTTTAGTTGATCCCGATCGCCTTACGGCTCTCGGGACCATCTAGTAGCTCTATCCCACAAAATCTTAGCAGGAGGCTATACCTAAATATATCTCGGAGAGAACCAGCTATATCCGGGTTCGATAGGCATATTACCCCTAACCACAAGTCATCTTACGTCATTTCACCGACGACAAGTTCGGGCCTTCCCTCGATTGTGATCGAGGTTCACCCTGCTCATGGTTAGCTCACCCGGTTTCGGGTTTTTCGTCAAGTATCTATTAAACGCCCTATTCAGACTCGGTTTCCCTATGCCTCCACCCGCTAAGCGGGCTTAAGCTAAAAACACTTATGACGAAAACTCGCTGACTCATTCTTCAATAGGCACGAGATCATCCACGCCTTGCGGCGGGACTCTCTCTGTTTGTTAGCTAATGGTTTCAGGTTCTATTTCACTCCCATTGCCTGGGGACTTTTCACCTTTCCCTCACGGTACTAATTCACTATCGGTTAGTTTAAGTATTTAGTCTTGGATCATGACCGACCCAGTTTCCCACAAGGTTTGCCGTGACTCGTGGTACTTGGGAAATCCGCTAGAAATTTATTTCATTTAGAATACGAGGCTATCACTCTCTATGGCAATCCTTTCCAGAATTTTTTTCTATAAAATAAATTTCATGTTACGGCTCCCGCAACACCCGCGATCTTGCGATCGGGGTTTAGACTGTTTCGTTTTCGCTCGCCGCTACTAACGAAATCTCATGTGATTTCTTTTCCTCCGGTTACTTGGATGTTTCGGTTCACCGGGTTGTCTCCCTCGGCGTAAACGCCGGGGCATCCCAATTTTCATCGGGATAGGTTACCCCATTCGGAAACCAACGGTTAAAACGCCTGCTTAAGGGCTTACCGTCGTCTTCAGGCTTAAGCACCCGTCCTTCTTCGTCTCAAACTACCAAGGCATCCACCATTAGCCTTAATATCTCCCATCTCTTTAGTTAGTCAAAAAAACAAAAAACAAAAAATAAAAAAATTACCTACTTTCAAAAGACCGCAAATTGTCAAAGTGCCCTTCGCTTTCGCTCAGGGTAAACTCTAGAGAATTAGAGCTTACCTCGAACGAATTTTTATGAGTGGACCCGGCCGGACTTGAACCGGCGACCTTCTCATTGCAAATGAGATGTTCTAGCCAGCTGAACTACGAGCCCTCCAACCCTTAACCTTCCCGACGTTACCTCGGGACGCCTCCAGTTGTCAAACAAATAAACGACAAAAAAACTTAATTCTGAATTCTAAATTATAAATTCTTATGAGGGCTGTTAGGTCCGACGAAGTTTAGTCGGACCAATGGTGCCTTTATAAAAGGTAAATAGCCATTTGTATTTAGAATAATATCATAGATAAAAAACTCTGTCAATGCCAATTGATATTATTTGCAGAACATTTATTAATTAACCTTGTTTTTTTTATGAATATTTATGTATATTTAATATATGAGCAATAGATTTATTGTTTGGTTTGAGGAGGTTGATAAAAATGATGTTGGTTTAGTCGGAGGAAAAGGTGCAAATTTGGGAGAGATGACTTTAGCTCATTTACCGATTCCTTATGGTTTTATCGTCACTTCTCACGCATATTTTTATTTTCTTAAAAAAGCCGGGATAGAAAAAAAAATTCATGATATTTTATCGTTAATTAATTATGACAACCCCAATGAACTGCGGCAAGCCTCATCCCATATCAGACAGCTTATTATGACGGCAGAAATTCCCCACGAAATCAGTCAGCAAATTGTTGAATATTACGATCACCTGACGACAAAGGAACAAATATATCTATATAAAAAAGGTTCAAAGTTAAAACATGCTGTAAATAAACTGAAAAATCTTTATAAAAATCCTCTCGTTGCCGTTCGATCGTCGGCTACAGCCGAAGATCTACCCAACGCCTCATTTGCCGGTCAACAAGAAACATTTCTAAATGTTAGGGGAGAGTCACATCTTCTGACTAAGGTCCGCGATTGCTGGGCATCGCTTTTTTTAGAGAGAGCGATTTACTACCGCCACCAGAATAAATTCGACCATATGAAAGTTGGATTGGCCGCCGTTATTCAAAGAATGGTTGAGTCGGAAAAATCCGGCATCGCTTTTAGTATCGATCCTGTCACTAATAACAAAAATAAAATCGTTATTGAAGCAATTTATGGATTGGGTGAATATATCGTTCAAGGAAAAGTAACACCAGATCATTATGAGGTTGATAAACATTCCTTCGTCATTATAAAAAAAGATAGTAAATATCAAACAAGCAAATATATAAAATCCGGAGTTGATAATAAAGAAGTAAAACTTTCGAAAAAAGAGGGATCTTCGGTGAAATTGACAGATGAAGAAATTATTAAGCTCGCCTTCTTGGTTAAGGAGATTGAAACTCATTATTATTTCCCCCAGGATATTGAGTGGGCGATTGAAAACAATCATGTATTTATTGTCCAATCAAGACCGGTCACCACAGTTAATCAAAATAATATTTCTTCAGATAAATCAAAAAAATTAACTGATTCTATCGATCCCGGGCGCTCGGAACCGATTTTAACTGGTAGTCCTGCCTCCCCGGGTATTGGCGTCGGTCCGGTTAAAATCATTCATTCGCCTCATGAAATAGACAAAATCAAAAAAGGAGACGTCTTAGTGGCGCCGCAAACAAATCCCGACTACGTCCCGGCCATGAAGAAAGCCGTCTCGATTGTTACCGAAAAAGGCGGTCGAACTTCTCACGCCGCTATCGTCTCACGGGAACTCGGGATACCAGCTGTCGTCGGCGTCGATAAAGCAACTACAGTTCTTAAAAATGACCAAATTATTAGTGTAAACGGGGCAACGGGAGAGATCTTTAAAGGATCAATTCTGACAAAAAAACAAATTCTACATAATCACAATCAGTCCGAGACAAATACAAAAAAACTAAGGACCTTGACTAAGGTCTATGTCAATTTGGCAGAGCCTGAATTAGCTAAAGAAGTGGCCGATAAAGACTGTGATGGAATTGGTCTTCTTCGAGCTGAGTTTATGATCGCCGCCATTGGCACTCATCCAAAAGAATTTATTAAGCGAAAAAAAGGAAATATTTTTGTCGAAAAACTTACTCATGATTTAATCAAATTTGTTAAACCATTTTCACCCCGTCAGGTGGTGTATAGAGCGACTGATTTTAAGACTAATGAATATCGGAACTTGATTGGAGGCAAAGACTATGAACCTAAAGAAGAAAATCCAATGATTGGCTTTAGAGGGGCTTCTCGATATCTTGCTAATCCTGATGTTTTTAATCTCGAACTAGAAGCGATAAAAAATATTTGGAAATTGGGCTATCAGAATCTTCACCTGATGATTCCTTTTGTCAGAACGACTTGGGAAGTAATTAAAATCAAGGAGTTAATAACTAAATCGGGATTGTTTGAAAATAAAAATTTTAAATTCTGGATCATGGTTGAAGTTCCAGCCTGCGCTCTTGGTTTGGAAGAGTATTTAAAGATTGGTATTGATGGAGTTTCTATCGGTACTAACGATTTAACTATGATGCTTATGGGTGTTGACCGAGATAATTCTGAAGTTGCCAATATCTATGATGAACGTAACCCAATAATCGTTTCTACGCTTGAATATATTGTTAAAACCTGCGCCAGTTATGGCGTTACTTGTTCAATCTGCGGTCAAGCAGCTTCTGATTATCCGGAAATTGTCGAAAGATTGGTTAAAGCTGGAATAACCAGTGTTTCTGTCAATCCTGATGCCATCTATCGAACAAGAGAATTAATTTATAATATTGAAAAGAAGCACCTAAGTAAAATCTAATTACATTTGTCATTTAACATTTAATCATTTATGTCTACTATTAAAAGAATAGTTGCCCATGAAATTATCGACTCAAGAAGCATCCCGACCATTGAAGCCTGGCTCGAACTGGATGACGGAAAAAAAGTCACTACCTCTATCCCTTCAGGCACTTCAATAGGTAAAAATGAAGCTTTAGAGCTTCGGGATAACGATCATAATAAATTTAATGGCCGAGGCGTATCACAGGCGGTTTCATATATAAACGACTTACTGGCACCAAAACTTATTGGCACCAGTCCCGATAAACAGTTTGAAATAGATAACTGGATGATTAAAGCCGATGCTACTAATAACAAAAGCAGGCTCGGCGCCAATACAATACTAGCTGTTTCACAGTTAATTGCCAAAGCCGGAGCTGTTACTCAAGGAATGAGTCTATTTAATTATCTTAATAGTTTGTTTAATCAAATTCATAAAGAAATCGTGCCAATAGAAAAAATTCCCATACCGATATTTAATATAATAAACGGAGGAAAACACGCTAATAACGATCTTCAATTTCAAGAATATCAAATTATTCCTTCTTCATCTCAATCGTTTACCCAAGCCTATCAAATCGGCGTTGAAGTGTTCCAAGAATTAAAAGCCGTTCTTCAATACCGCAATGCAGGTGTTTCCGTCGGAGAAGAAGGAGGTCTCACTCCAAATTTTGCCAGCAACCTTGATGCCTTTGATATACTTAATGAGACTTTGATGCGAAAAAATTTAAAACCCGGTTTAGATATTTTTTTGGGCACTGATATTGCCTCATCTCATTTTTTTAAGTCAGACAGGTATAATCTAAAAGATAAACCTCACCCTCTGACGACAGATGAATATATCGAATACATTCTCAATATTGTAAAAACATATTCACTGTTAGTGCTTGAAGATCCTCTTCAAGAAGAAGACTGGAGAAACTGGCAGAAATTAAATACGCTTTTACCAAATAATATTTATTTAGTCGGTGATGACTTAATATGCACTAACAGAGAAAGGCTTCTTCACGCAATTAAGGATAAAGCATGTTCCGGTATTATTATTAAACCTAATCAAATAGGAACTGTCACTGAAACATTAGAAGTCGTCTCGATTGCCAAAAAAAATAGTTTAGCTGTAGTCGCTTCTCATCGATCAGGAGAATCAAATGATGATTTCATCGCCGACTTTGCAGTCGGTGTTCAGGCGGATTTTGCTAAATTTGGCGCTCCTTCGCGAGGTGAACGCGTAGCTAAATATAATCGACTGTGGAATATTGAGAGAGAAGAGTTAAAATTTGAGATATGATTGGTAAATTAAAAGGTAAACTCGTTTATATTGAAAATAACGTTGGGTTAATTGAAACCAGCGGGGGAGTGACATACCGTGTTTTCTTGCCGCCATCCCTAACATCCCAAACCTCCCTCAACTCACCAATCGATCTCTTTACCTATCTTCAGGTTAGAGAAGACGCTTTAGTTCTATTCGGATTTAAAGAAAAAAAAGAATATGATTTTTTTACAATGCTTTTATCTGTGTCCGGCGTCGGCCCAAAAACCGCTTTTAATGTTATCTCTTCAACAAAAATTGAAGAGGCGATTGACGCCATTAAAACCAATGACATCGATTATTTTACTAATATTCCTGGCCTTGGAAAAAAAACAGGTATGAAAATAATCCTTGAACTGTCACAAAAATTAAAAGAAGAGTTTCATATGGAAAAAATGTATTTATCTACCGAAGATAAGACGGTTGTTGACGCCCTTATTTCTTTAGGCTATTCTTCAATCGATGCCAAAAAAGTTCTTCAAAAAATACCTAAAAATCTTTCTATTGAAGAAAAGATAAAAGAAGCCCTAAAAATCTCTGCTAATTCGTTAACTTAATAATTGTCTTAAATTAATCTGTAACGAAAATTGTATAATATTGAATAATGAAAGCTAAATTACCAGAATCTAACCTTAATAATCTCCGCCCCCGAACTCTTTCTGATTACATAGGTCAGCAAAATGTTATTAAGACGCTAAAAATGTTTATTGATGCCGCTTGCAAAAGAGGTAAGTCTTCTGAACATATTTTGTTTTACGGCCCGCCTGGAATTGGCAAAACAACCCTTGCTTATATTATCGCCAACGAACTTAAAGGCGAAATAAAGGTAACTTCAGGAGCTGCCATCACTAAAACCGGCGATCTGGCCGCAATTCTGACTAACTTAAAAGATAATGATATTTTGTTCATTGACGAAATTCATCGACTGCCAAAACCGGTCGAAGAAATGTTTTATTCTGTTATGGAAGAATATCTTTTAGATATTATTATTGGTAAAGGCCCTTCAGCTAGAACGGTTCGTTTGACTGTCCCAAAAATTACCATAGTCGGAGCTACGACAAAACTGGCTCTTTTATCAGCTCCTCTTCGCGACCGGTTTGGACTATTGCTTCGTCTGGATTATTACAGTCCGGATGAAATGAAAAAAATTATTAAAAGATCAAGTCAGTTATTAAATCTACCTATATCTGATTCTTCCATCGATCAAATAGCTCAAAGGTCCCGAAAGACTCCAAGAATTGCCAATCGTCTTTTGAAGCGGGCTCGAGATATTTTGGAAGTTAACAAACATAAATCGATCGACGAAAAATTGCTTTTTCATCTTTTTACCATGCTGGAAATTGATAATTTGGGTTTAACCGATATTGATCTTAAATATCTTAACCTCATTGGCAAACAATTTCATAACACTCCTCTTGGAGTGGAAACGATTGCCTCATCGCTTTCGGAAGACAGACAAACGGTTGAAGAATTTATTGAACCATATCTCCTGCAAATCGGTTTTCTAAAAAAAACCACCCGTGGTCGCGTTTTAACTCAAAAAGCGCTTAGACATTTAGGAATTAGATTTGTTGATGATAATATGGAACAGTCAACTCTCGTCTGATATAATTTATTCGAAGCCGGGGTGGTGAAATGCTCAACTCGCAGTTTACGATACGAAGTGAGTAATTACTGCGAGTTAGTCCCGCCGATTAAGGCGGGAGCATACAAAAAATTGCCGGGGTGGTGAAATGGCATACACGCAGGACTTAAAATCCTGTGACCGCAAGGTCGTAAGGGTTCGACTCCCTTTCCCGGCACAATAGAGGAAATTGAAGAAACGAGGAAGCACAAGAGAGCGTTATATCGTTCTCTTTTATAGGTTCGAACTGATAATCTGATAGTAACAGTTCTCCGCTTATTCTTCGCGTATACTCAAAAGGCTTTAGCAGGTCAAGACGCAATAATTTCTCGTCAATCAACAGGTTCGATCGAAAAGTGTAGCTACTATGATTCGCCTCTCCTCATGAGTACCGTTTTGCAGCCAATAGCGGGCTCTGTTGGCAAAAAAACTGGTTAAATTATATTCACTATTTTTATAATAGAAGGTTTTATAGGTATACTTTTTGTCAGCTAGCGCTTTTTTGTAAAAAGAGTTGATTTCTATCACTTGTCTTCCGGAGATTTAAAACCCTCTTCTTCAGCATGACTCCAAACCGAACCACATTCAACATATTTTTCTCCATTAAAATGGTAGCACAATCGAGCATCTGTGATTTGGAAACCACCACCAGGTAAGGTAGATTTGCTCCTAAATTTACGAGGTATTTCTCCAATAGGCGTGACTCTTTCGGAGTTATATGGATGATTTTATCTTGACATTACTTTTTCCATAATTTTATATGTAATTTTATTTCCCTCAATCAGTATCGGATATTATACCATATAATAATTTTATCATGTTGGGACTTGCTTTGTTGGCCTCATTGACAACTTCTTTATGATTATGCTTAACAAAGGCAAGGTTGGTAACAAAAGCTAGGCCCAAAACATCAATATTTAGTGATCTTGCTACCAATACTTCGGGAACAATACTCATTCCGACGACATCTGCCCCTAAAAACCTAAGTGCCATTTTATCAGCAGGAGTTTCATAATTAGGACCATGATAATAAACATAAGATCCTTCATGGAAATTAATATTATTTATCAAAGCTACTTTTTTAGCTTTATTGATCAAATCCTGATTAAATATTTGACTTAAGTCAATGAATTTAGGACCAATTAAAGGGCTATCTAGGGCTAAAAATAAAGTAATTACATCATTCATGATAACGAAATCTCCAACTTTATATTTTTCGTTTAGAGCTCCGCAGGCAGCGGTTAGGATTAATTTTTTAATACCGCATTTACCAAATACTCTGATGGGGGTAGTAGCTTCAAAACTTTTAAGGCCTTCATACGTATGAAACCTTCCAGACATAAAAGCAATTCTTTTATCTTTGACTTTGGCTATGATTAATTTTCCAACATGCCCGGGAACTGTAACATCTACGCCAAAAAGACCCGTGTATTTTATTTCAGTTTCAATCTCTGTCTTATCTAAAACTTTGTTCCATCCTGAACCTAGTACGATAAGCGTTTCTGGGAAATTTTTTATTTGAGATTTAAGAGTTTCAACGATTTTTATATCCGATTTCATTGTTTTGAATAACAATTAATAAAAACATCAGGGATTTTAATTCTTTTTAGTTCTTCTACAATTTCGATTTGAGTTAATCCCTTTTTAGCTAAATTTTTGGCAATGATTTGAGTATTTTCCTTCATATCGAATGGAAAAATAATCCAAGAGGTAAATGATTTTTGGAAATAATCCGGTACATATTTTGTCCTACGTTTAATTTTAAACACTAAATTTATAAATTATTCTAAACTTATTATAATATTTTTCCTTCATATATTCCATTACATTGATTAAAAAATCGCTATAATTTTTATTATTAAAGTAAATGTTTGTTGTATACCAATTACTACCGATTTTTTCTCCAGATATTCATCCATTGAATGAGTATTCCATCCATTGCTTATTCCAATAGTAACAGTTGGAATGCCGGCTGCCATGGAGACATCTCCGTCGGTATTTCCGGAATTTATCTTTGGGACAATGCCAAGTTTTTTCTGCACGGCAAAAGTTAATTGATATATTTTATGTTTTGATTGGAAAATAACCGACGGCACTTGTGCTGAAACATTTATTTCTATTGAAATATCAGGGAATTGTTTTTTGTATTTAGAAATAATTACTTCCAATGTTTTCTTTGCTTTTTCCAGATTTTGATTATCCTCAGAACGTATTTCAAAGAGGCAAGTTGCTGTTTGTGATATAGCGTTTATACTTCCTTCTCCTTTCATCTGGGCAATATTAAAAGTTGTTTTGCCTTTTTCCTTGAATAACTTGGAATTTGAAAAGTCACTGATAATTTGTGCCAATATGACATTAGCGTTTGGTCTGCCAAAATCCCTGAAACTATGTCCGCCTATTTTTGTATTTATGGAAAGTTTAAAACGATATTGTCCAATGACCTGGTTAGTAACCCGCCCAATATTATGACTTTCAACATTGATAACCGCGTCGATTTGTCTTCCGTAATCTTTTATAATCTGTCTCATGCCTTTTTTCGCTCCCAATCCTTCCTCGCCGACTGTAAAACCAAAGATTAGATTATTGGGAAATTCAAGATTATTATTTTTAATAAGCTCAATCGTCGTTAATAAGGCGGTCACTCCTGTTGTTTGGAAATTGCTTCTAAAATATCATCTATTTTTTTAGTTTGCATATTTTCAATTTTATTTTTTCCAAACCCCCAACTTCTTTTCCCTCGTTTCTTTCTCAGCAGATAATAATTCATCCTGATATTTTATCTTAGCTCTTTTCTCATAAAGTACAACCTTAGCTAATCCATTTTTTACTAACTCGATATTTAGATTAACTCCGCCTACAAACACATAACCTAAAGTCCTACCAAATTTATCTTCCTTATAATTCTCTTCCTGCTCAAAACTGATTTCTTTATTTAAAACCAAATTTTGAGTAAACATTTTTACTTCCTTAAAATATGGTTCTTTAACTTCAGGAGCATTAACTCCATAAAGCCTAAAGGTTTTATCGTTACTCAACTTTAAAATATCGCCGTCAGAAACTTCAATAACCGTCAGTTTTTGGATTGGAGAGATTAGGGGTGTTGGGGCGATTTGGGATTTGATTTTTTGTCTTTCAAGATACCCACCAGAAAAGAAAGAAGCAATTATCAAAAGAAAAGTCCGATTGTTTGGTTTAAGAATTTTTGATAAAATATGTTTGAGCTTTGTTGTAAAGTTGCACATTACTCGCTCAGAGCAAACATGAAATGTTTGGACTTGAGCGAGTTATGTCCTCCAAATATCGCTCCTCAAAACGTCGAGCGAACAGCGAAGAGTGAAGTTTTGAGGTAAGATAAGGAGGACTTATATAAGCCTGCTTAGCTCAGTGGTAGACCTGCCTGCCGGCAGGCAGGGCAGCTGTTTTGCTTGTCCCTCGAAGTCCTGAGCGAAGTCGAAGGACGAAGTGGAATAAACAGCCGACCTAGCTCAACGGTAGAGCACCTGTTTTGTAAACAGGTGGTTATCGGTTCAAGTCCGATGGTCGGCTCCAGCAGGTCGTCCCGCTAAGCGGGACAGCAGGCTCACAAAAATTTTTCGGCGAGCAAGATTTTCTAGTATAAATCAACATTAGTAGTCTAATTATTTCTTATCCCAATAATCTAACTATTGACAAACAACCCATAATATAGTAATCTACATTGCTATATGGTAATGGAATATCGGGAAATCGAAAGAAGACTTCCTCAAATTTATAAGCTTGGTGGGGGACTGGTGACTGCTTTAGTTAATGCATTAGAAATGCAAAATTTATTACCACATCAACTTAGCCCCCTTGATTTAAAGGGATCTATTGTATTATCAGAACAATTAGTTGCATCTGAAAATAGAGCCTGGAGAAGCTTCCTTGGAAAAGATACGATTGTCCCAACTCCTCCTCAGGAATTATCAGTCGCTATGTTGAAAGCTAAAGAAATAGGTTGGACTCAAGCAGAAGCCCATTTTTTTCCTAAAATTGAATTTGAACAAGACTCAAATTTTCCGGGATGGACTGTAAAACCTGAAGAATGGTATTGGCAACAAATTAAAACAGGAACAGTAGCAAAAGACGCAGCTACTCTTGAAGAAGGTTGGATAATCATTGACGGTTCTCAAAAACCACAGTATAAGGATGGAAAACAAATGTATGAGAATGATCCTTTTACTTTATTATTAACGCAACTTCGCAAGGAGGGAAAAATACAAGTTCCTGATTGGTGTAGAGATATTCCTAAAGCCTCACGATTTGGAGTATCTGATGATGAGCTTCGAGGCAGTGTTAACCCTGCAAATGCAAATCTTCTGGGTGTTCAACCCGAAGAACAAGTAAGAGTGCCAAAAGAGATTGAATTTAACGTCTTAGGTAATTTGTATCATCCTGAGTGGGGTAAAACTAATACGTGGGAATGGTTGGAAGATAAATTTGAGGACGGTAATCGTTTGATCGGAGGCAACTCTGATAGCGGTGGTTTGGCCCGTGTCAATGGCCATGCGTCTGACAATCGCGATAACTTCCTTGGTTTTCGTCCTCTGGTAGTTTTTTCTCCTAGGAGGATTTAAAAAATCGTCGTATCTCAATTTTTTTCTTTTAGAGTAAATAACTTTTTCTGCCAGACCTTTTTTGATCATCACCTCATTAACCAACGCTCTATTTCCCCGACAGTAAATCTGTATTTCAAAATTACAGTCGATCCATACATAAGCCAAAATCCTACCAAACTTATCGTCTTGATACGTATCATATTCAAAATACAAAGTTTTTTTTAACAAAAGGTGATTTAGGTAATTTTTAGCATCCAAGTATTTTTCGTTTCCTCGTCCTGGAGCGTTAATACCCACTAATCTTACTGATAATCCATTCTTTATTGTGAAAGTATCTCCATCAATCGCTTCGACTGCGACAGTTTTTTCCGGAAATATTTTCTTGATCTGATAGTAGTTTTTGATATCTTTTAGTTTGCTCCAACCGGTCCATCCTAAAACAGAGGCGATAATTATTCCGGCAATTAGAACCGATGGTACTTTCATTTTCTTGAGATATTCGACTGTTATTTTTTTCTTCTTCATAACAAAATGATATCTAATTTTTTAATAATTTTGTTAAAATAGTATAAAGTTCAAGCCCTCATAGCTCAACGGATAGAGCAAGGCCCTTCTAAGGCCGAGATGATAGTTCGATTCTATCTGAGGGCACTTTATATTGACAAAAAAATTATAAAAAGTAGTAAAATAACATCATGTTAACAAAAACAGATTTTAAAAAATTAGAAAATATATTTGTTACTAAACGAGACTTCAAGAAAGAATTATCAAACTACCCGACAAAACGGGATCTTAAGAAAGAACTCTCAAAGTATGCGACTAAAGATGATCTAAACAAAAAAATTGATCAATCCACATCAGTTTTATCAAAAGAAATCCTTGAACTTTTTACTGATGTTTTTGAAAAGTTAGACAAAATAGATTCTAAGCTTAACAGAGATAATCTTGATCTCGAGGATCACGAGAAAAGAATTAACTTCCTAGAGAAAAAGGTTTTCCACACTTCAACTACTAGCTCCTAATAAAGGAGTATTTTTACTTCTTTATTTTAGGAGCTACTAACTTCTTATTAAAATTTTATATAATAAACATTATGGACAAGCAAAATTTAATGTCAATGCGACATTCATGCGAACACGTATTAACGCAAGCCATGTTAAAGCTTTATCCTGAACTAAAAATGGCTATGGGTCCGGCCATTGACGAGGGGTTTTATTTTGATTTTGAACTAAACGATAAAATATCAGAAACAGACTTTCCTAAAATAGAAAAAGAAATGAGAGAAATTATTAAGCGGAACTTACCGATTATAAAAAAGGAAATTACTATAGACCAAGCAAAAAATTTATTTAAAGATAATCAATTCAAACAAGAATGGCTTACGGAAATTGAAAAGAAAGGAGAGAAACCAACGGTCT